>Ga0307963_1001005_pt1 | contig 20731 bp, 22 predicted proteins | sample OrgLakmetagen594_FD_201829 | JGI IMG/M metagenome (GOLD analysis project Ga0307963, IMG submission 201829) | Saline water microbial communities from Organic Lake, Antarctica - #594 | ecosystem: Environmental > Aquatic > Non-marine Saline and Alkaline > Saline | place: Antarctica: Organic Lake... | reverse complement strand
AAAAAGATCTTGGCAATGCCTTGCGGCTCACCACCACTTTCTTGCCTGCATCACGCAGCTTCATCAGGGCTGCATTTTGTACAAACAACAAGCAGAAACCATTAAAAAAGGGCAAAATCTTGGCAATACCTCGCAGCTCACCACCACTTAGATTCTCTGCATCTCGCAGCTTTATCAAGGCTGCATTTTGTACAAACAACAAGCAAAAACCATTACAAAAAGGGTAAAGACCTTAACAATGCCTCGCGGCTCACCACCACTTTCTTGCCTGCATCACGCAGCTTCATCAGGGCTGCATTTTGTAAAAACAACAAGCAAAAACCATTAAGAAAAGGGCAAGATCTTTGCAATGCCTCGCGGCTCACCACCACTTTCTTGCCTGCATCTCGCTTCATCAGGGCTGCATTTTGTACAAACAACAAGCAAAAGCCGTTAAAAAAAGATCTTGGCAATGCCTTGCGGCTCACCACCACTTTCTTGCCTGCATCACGCAGCTTCATCAGGGCTGCATTTTGTACAAACAACAAGCAGAAACCATTAAAAAAGGGCAAAATCTTGGCAATGCCTCGCAGCTCACCACCACTTAGATTCTCTGCATCACGCAGCTTCACCAGGGCTGCATTTTGTACAAACAACAAGCAAAAGCCATAAAAAATAAATCTTGGCAATGCCTCGCGGCTCACCACCACTTTAATTCTCTGCATCACGCAGCTTTATTAAAGCTGCATTTCGTAAAAACAACTAGCAAAAGCCATTAAAAAAAGATCTTGGCAATGCCTCGCGGCTCACCACCACTTAAATTCTCTGCATCACGCAGCTTCATCAGAGCATCAGTATGCACAGCAAGAATAACCTTAAAAAAGGTCAGATAAAAATCAACCATGCACTGCAACTGACCATGCCCTGCGGCTTGTCACCACTAGTATTCCCTGTTTCACAACGTATTTCATATAGGACAGCTATAATCAAGCGTTTAGCGAAGCTGCTCCTGGATCAAAACATCAAATTACACGGTGTATCAATGGTATTTTTGGCAGGGGTTTCATCAAATATACGGTCATTTCAATGCATATATATAAGGTTCTGGCCAACCCTACACACGTGACTACCTGGCCTTTCAAAGCCACACAAGCTTTGAAAGGAACAGAACCAAGGCCCTTGGCAAGAGAGCAGAAAGATGAGGGCAGACAGAAACATGCGTGGAGGTGCAGACTTGATAGTGTAACTGCTGCAGTCGGTTATTCCTCCTCAGCAGCCAAGCACTCATTATTTTCATATGTAATTTATAATGTTAACGTTTACGAACATGAATGCAAACATTGACGTATACACACACACGCATAAACACACAGACACACTCACACGCACAGATGCACACACAAATACACGCACGCACGCACACGCACGCACGCACACACGCACACACACACACACACACACACACACAACTAAACACAAACACGACCATACACACACATAACACACACCATGGTGCAGCAAGTCAGAGCCCAAAGCAGACCCCCCAGGAGAGCTTATACGAAGGACCACTGCCCCCACGTCAGGTGTGTCGGCCAAATGCTTCAATGCAGCAGAAAGCTTTGTGGCGTCGATCACCTGCGGCATTATAATAGAAGGTTAAATAGACAGCAGAGTGTGTGATGCAAATTAGGAAGTGGGAGAAGCTTTGTGGCGTCCATCACCTGTAGGGTTGGCCAGAACCATATATATACTGTATATATAGGGTGCATATACGGTATTTTTGGCAGGGAAATCACCAAATATACGGTCATATACGATGTGTATGTACAGTTCTGGCCATCCCTAATCACCTGTGGTATCGTACACACACACACACACACACCTCCATGTTGGGGGGGGTGGAGCCTGGCATAACAGGCCCTTGAACGATGGTCCCCACCGCATGCACCAGCGCAACTTGCGGCCCCAAAGGATCTTGCTTGCGACCCTGCGTGTGCGCACGTGTGCATGCAAGTGTGTGTGAGTGTGTGTATGTGTGTGTATGTGTGTGTGTATGGCGTGCGAGCGTGTGTGCGTGCTGCTGTGTTTGTGTGTGTGCATGCGTGTGTATGTACTTGTGTGTGCATGCGTGTGTATGTGCTTGTGTGTGCGCATGTGCGTGTGCGTGTGTGCGTATGTGCGTGTGTGTTGACATGAGCGTGTGCATGCATACATATTCATGGAAAGGGGCAAGAAAGTTCAAAGGCCATGGTGCAGGATCGAACGCATGGCTTATTGTTAAAATTTGGACTGGTCTGCTTTCATTTCTGTAAGAGTTGTGCTGCATAACTTTAGTGCGTTCTGCAGCAAAAACGACAAGTACATAAAAAATACATGCAGGCAGCAAAACCACTCGCCACACTTATTCAGAAATAGGAGCCACTTTAGTCTGGTTTGTACTTTGCACGTATAACGTATACCCACACATGTGCCGTGAGGTGCAAAGCTATCCTAAAACTTACCAAGAAACGGGCTAGCTTCCGGGCTCTCTCAGCCTCTGCCTTCAACGCCTCTGCCTTGACTTCCTGTTTGGATGTAAGTGTGTCCTTGCAGTGTGTTTGTGCCAAACTAGATCAGGGGCCAGCCAAGACAGTGGAAGCACACCAAACATTTCCGTATACTTGAAACCTCCCTGCATCAAACTTTGTACTGCATGAATGATTATTGCCAACCCTATGCCATTTAGTGGAATTATTAATGGAAACAACGTGGTACATATATTTTGAGCAGTTGCACATTAACTCTGAGAGACGTAAAGACTAGAACTATGTCAGCTGCAGGTGTGCGGCCAAAAATCTCAAACTGAAGTAAACTTTGTCCTTGCCACACACGAACAATGCTGCTTGGAATCTGCTGATTCGTTCAAGTTGGCACTCTTTAGCTTGAGAATCTTTCCGCCTACTCAAATTAAAGAGAAACAAAGAAAATGGTGCCAAAGCCCGCGTGCATCGCGCCTAGCAGTCGCACGTTTTGACTGATGGCTTACTCTGTAAACTCAAAGCCCGCGTGCATCGCGCTGTCCATTGCACAAGTCTACCTGCAATGCGCTGTACTTGGTGAGGGGGATGCGCATCATGTAAGCATCAGAAGGCCGGTCAAGCTCAGGCGCTCTGCCCCTGTGGGTATTTGCAGGCAAGCATAAAGACAAACGTCAATGGTTATTGGTGGGATCAGAGAGCGTTCGGCAGGGGTGGTCACATCAATGGTTATTGGTGGGATCAGAGTATTCAACAGGGGTGTTCAGATCACTGGTTATTGATGAAATCAGAGAGCATTCAGCAGGGGTGGTCAGATCAATGTTTACTGGTGCGATCAGAGAGCATTCAGCAGGGGTGGTCAGATCAATGTTTACTGGTGGGATCAGAGAGCATTCAGCAGGGGTGGCCAGATCACTGGTTATTAATGCAATCAGAGGGCATATGGCAGGAGTTCAGACCATTGATTATTGATGCAATCAGAGGGCATTTGGCAGGAGTGTTCAGATCACTGGTTATTGGTGCAATCAGAGAGCATTCAGCAGGAGTGGTCGGACCATTGGTTATTGGTGCAATCAGAGAGCATTCAGCAGGGGTGGTCGGACCGTTGGCTATTGGTGCAATCAGAGAGCATTTGGCAGGAGTGTTCAGACCATTGGTTATTGGTGCAATCAGAGAGCATTCAGCAGGAGTGGTCGGACCATTGGTTATTGATGCAATCAGAGGGCATTTGGCAGGAGTGTTCAGACCATTGGTTATTGGTGCAATCAGAGAGCATTCAGCAGGGGTGGTCAGGTCATTGGTTATTGGTGCAATCAGAGAGCATTCAGCAGGATTGGTCAGACCACTGGTTATTGATGCAATCAGAGGGCATTTGGCAGGGGTGGTCAGGATCAAACACTTCGCCTTACAGCAGTTAAGACAGCGGGCCAGGATTTTAACACACGCTTGCAAGCAGCACAAAGGCAGGTGGACATTTCAGACGTGGTTGCTGGTTACAACGGTGGCGCAAGGGAGAAAAACGCAGGGAATGAACTTGCAACTCTGACGTTGCAGAAGAACAGGATGTGGAATCTCTTAGTCGGAATTGGTGTTGTACATCATAGATCATATTGAATTGGTATTGTTAGAGGGAACACTGAGGCACAAAAGGGGTATGGGTCTTGCATGCTCCCGAGGTATGTGCCCCCAACAACATTCCAAGCTCAATACTGCAGTTCAAAGCAGTCGAGTTGATAAATAGCATAAATAGCATAAATAGCATAAGTAGCATAAATAGCATAAATATCTTTGGGGCAAATGTTCACATCAGTTGTGGCGTGAATCCCCCTATGTGCTGTCAATTTTCAGATGACAAATGCATACACATACTGAACCAATCCTACATTTTATATGGTTGGGATCCTTGAAGAAACACGTATCATAGTAAAGATGGCTGAAATGATCACAAACACTTTTGTGATATTACATTTGCAACCAAAATGTGGCAAATGTTTTAATGAAAAACAAGCCTACCACTTGGCCAGCTTCTTCTCCTTATCTTTAGAGGCTTGATCTGCACTCTTCAGGAACATGGCCTCAATCTGCAACGCATAGGGACGTCCCAGAAACGTTAGACACAGTGCACAAGAATCCAAGTATGCAGCTTTGCATGCTCCGCCGATTCTGTGAATTACGTCAATAGACCGACATCACAGCACAGGCAAAGCTTGCCAGCCATACGTGTGAATGAGCCAACGTTGCAGTGCAACTTTGGTTCTCTTCCGGGTCCTACGATTTACTTTGTGTATACCAATGCAATTGTCTTGCTACTTAAAAGAAAAGCTTGTTTGGGGTGCAGTTACCGCTTGCGCGCTTTATATCCTAAGCTTGTATACAAGGTTCTAAAAGTGAACTCTCTATAAAATTACTTGAGGGCGTCCACAGATCCCTTGTAGGCAAGTTTGCACAACAAGGGGACCCTACTACAAGGAAAGTTTGTGCGTGCAATTACAAAAGGTCTGTGCGGGCACCTGCTTAGCCTTGTCATACGTTTGAAATTGTTTAAGCAAAGAATGCATGAGAGCATATTGATTACATGTCGCTTAGGATAACTCCTTTTGAGTCATTACGCCTCAAGCACAAATCCCCACATAGACAATCACACAAACAGACACACTCAAACACACACACACACACACACAGGCACAGACACATACAAACAAAGACGCACACACACACAAACACACACAAACACACACACACACATTTTATCTTGGTTCAGGAAACCGTCCGGAAAGGGCACTGCTCACTAGGAGGAACCACAACACACACACACACAAACACACACACACACAAACACACACATTTTATCTTGGTTCAGGAAACCGTCTGGAAAGGGCACTGCTCACTAGGAGGAACCACACACACACACACACGCACACACACACAGACACACACACACACAGACACACACACACACACAGACACACACACACACACACCTCATCTCGGTACAGTAATCCATCCAGCAAGGGCACTGTAGGCAGCTGCTCGTTAGGAGGAATTGCAGGAGCATCTGGCAGCAATGCCTGCTGCTTACTCAAGCCCTCCATGTCCCTAGGACCACTGCCTGAGGCTGCTGCCAAACCATCTTTGAGTGCGGCAGCTGCGTGTGTGTATATATGTGTTTACATGTATGTGATATGTTTTTACATGTGTGTGTATGTTTATAATTTTACATGTGTGTATGCTTATGTTTTTACATGTGTGTGTATGTTAATGTAATTACATGTGTGTGAAAATTACTACATGTGTGTGCATGTGTATGTACATGTTTTTACATTTATGTGTGTTTGTTTAGGTGCTTGTGCGTGTTTGTGTTTAGGGTCATGCACGCGTGTGCACAATGCATGCTGCAGGATTGTAAAACTTGCAATTTGTGACTACCACCGCACTTGCCCATGGAGGGATGCAGCAAACACATTGGCAAAGGGGCACCTAGTAATTTACATGCTGACAGAGGGGCGCTTATAATGGCACCCAAAAAGCAACACACAACTGTTGGAGATAAATATATTTCACCTGCATGCAGGGGTGCTCGCTCGTGTCACAGCACCCACCATTGCATCCAGCATCATGCCCCAATACACAATGCCAACACAATGCCACCCACAAAGCAACACGTGTGTAGTTATAGGAACAAGCTCTATGCCACCTGCAAGTAAGGGTGCTCGTGTCACAGCGCCCACCACCGCATCCAGCGTCATGCCCCAACACACAATGCCACCCACAAAGCAAGACGTGTGTAGTTATAGGAACAAGCTCTATGCCACTTGCTAGCAGGGGTGATCATGTCACAGCACCCACCACCACATCCGGCACCATGCCTCAATACAAATTGCCGCCCACAAAGCAACACGTGTGTAGTTTTAGGAACAGGCTCTATGTTACCTGCTAGTAAGGGTGCTCGTGTCACAGCGCCCACCACCGCATCCAGCGTCATGCCCCGAGAAGTGGCAATGCCTCGCCACATGTGGGCCGTCATGTCCTGTTTGTAGGGTTAACCAGAACCATATATATATACGGCGTAAGTACGGTATTTTTGGTATGACATTCACCAAATATACGGTGTATATATACGTATATATACGGTTCTGGCCAACCCTACCTGTGTGCATCAGCACAGCAGTCACACCACACGCAATGGGGTTGATGTCTTGCCACAAATGAAAAGGTCGTTTTCTGTGAGCAGGATTGTGTAGCACCTTACCGTACCCAGCTGCTCATTTCTGATAACGCTGCATCATACACAGCACACATCCACTTTTTTTGTGCCCCTCCGCGCCAAACGACACGAACGCTGTAGCTCTCAGCGTGCACAGCACAACACAGCGCAACACAACCCAGCAGGCGACCCTGCTACCTGGAGGAGGCTCGTGGTCTGCTCCCTGTGTTGCGGAGTGAAGCCTCGCTGTGTGAACAGATGGCCTGCGGTTTTGTAATCCTCCCTGGTATACAGAATGGGTTCCACTTGAAGTTTGTCCAGGGCGTCCCTACAAGACGGTACGCAAAATCATTGTCATTGTCATTGTCAAATACAAATATAAATCAATATTAATAATCATTTATAATAATAATTGTCAGAATCATTGTGCATTGTGCAGGGCATCCCTACGAGATGGTACGCATGCGAAATGAAAATCATTTAATGATGCCAATGCCACCTGCCACGGCTCCAGGTTGAGGGACACATAACACGTGCGAAAATCGTACATTAATGCTGATATATATACATTGAGTTCTATTATGATATGCAGGACTCGATGTATATATGCGCCAAGATATGCCAAGGTATGCCCACTGCTGTACCTGCCTTGGCTCCAGAATGAGGGACACAGGCAAAATCATACATTAATGCCAAACGTATATATGCAGGGCTGTGCATGACACCGTCAAAGCGATTTTGCACCGTAATTACGGTACAGTGGACCTGGTCAAGACACAAACTTTAGCAAGTTTATCTTTTTCCTTTCCTTTCCCTTTTATATACTACAACAATCGTTTGTTTGTATAAATAACACACATGCAACATTTTGAAATGAGGCCAATTTGGGGTCATAATGCAATTTTTTGGCCTTTTCGCGAATTTAGGACCGTACCGTCCACCGTACCGTCATGCACAGTCAAGACAATTCTTAATTCCGAAATGACGGTCTGACACCGTCATTTACGGCGTCCACTGTCAGACCGTATTTTGACGGACCGTACTGTCACACCGTCATTGCACAGCCCTGCATATATATGCCAATGAATGCCAATGTACGCCCACTGCTGCATCTGCCCTCCGCTCCGGGGTGAGGGACAGGCAAATTTATACATTAATGTCAAACATAAATATGCCAATGAATGCCAATGTATGCCACAACATACACTGCGCCTGCCTCTGCTCCAAGGTAAGGGACACAGGCAAAATGCCAGTCCCTGTACCCGCCTGGGCTCGATGTGGTGGAGTGTGCATTGAGGAAAAGACTCGAACCTTGATGCTGCTCACTAGACACTGCTCACTAGACACTCACTAGACACTCACTAGACACTCACTAGACACTCACTAGACACTCACGAAACTAGATGCTGCTCACTAGACACTCACTAGACACTCACTAGACACTCAATAGGCACTGCTCACTAGACACTAGACACTCGCTAGACACTCACTAGACACTGCTCAAATTAGCCAGAGCCCAATCAAAGACGCGTCAAATGTATGCATGATACCTGGTCTATAGGGAAACACTATTGGAAAATGCGCAAATGTTTGCAAGAAGTATGACGGTTTCACAAAACCTCGTGCATGGTAATTTATTCATATACTGGTTGCTCAGCATAATTTAGTTTATTAGGTCTTCTTATACCAAGTGCATGGTGAGCGTAAGCACGCAACACACATTAAGGTGGCATACTCAGGCTTATGAAAGGGCCCTTTTGAAGCTTACTCATGACTCATGACGTGTTTTTTGGCGAGGCAGCAATGAGCATCTCCTGCTTTGCCGTATGTACACATTGTTTGTGTGGGCCAAGCTGCGATAACAACATATATACGGTATGGTAGACTATATGCGGAAGTGATATATATGGTGATGCATGTATATGGTAGACTTTACACTGTCCCGCAAAACACGATCACACCGCACACCGAAAGTGTGAATGAGTGATTTCATCTGTTTTTTTAAAGCAAGTGCGCACCTGAGGAAGAACTGCTTCGATGTCAAACCCAATTAAATCTTAACCCCTGCTGCGATATGTCATTTCCATTAAAAAATTAAGCAAGTACGCACCTGAGGGAGAACTGCTGCGATGTCAAACTCAACCTACAACCCTGCAATATGTCAAATCCAATCAAAGCCTTGACCCCTGCTGCAATATGTCAAATCCAACCAAAGCCTTGACCCCTGCTGCAATGTGCCAAATTGTCAAATCCAACCAAAGCCTTGACCCCTGCTACGATATGTTACATCTAACCAAAGCCTTGACCCCTGCTGCAATGTGCCAAATTGTCAAATCCAACCAAAGCCTTAATCGCTGCTGCGATATGTTACATCCAACCAAGATCTTGAAGCAAGGGCGCACCTGAGGAAGAACTGCTGCGATGTCAAACCCAATAGGCCCAGAGTACCAGATGGCTGCATGAACACCTGTAAGGAATCGTATTATTTTTTTCTGAGCTTATGGATTTATTTGTGGCTGGCCGAGACCAGTCAGCAGCCGATCAGCCAAACAACCTGGCTGAAGGTCACCCCCCATTGTAACTATTGTAACCATTGTAAGGAGTCATAAGGCAAATTCACGCGAGGAGTCAATAAGCACGAACACCTGTAAGGAGTCATAAGGCAAACTCACGCGAGGAGTCAATAAGCACGAACACCCGTAGGGAGTCATAAGGCAAACTTACGCGAGGAGCCAATAAGCACGAACACCCGTAGGGAGTCATAAGGCAAACTTACGCGAGGAGTCAATAAGTACGAACTCTCGTGAGGAGAACTCGGGTTTGCAATAACAAGGTTTGCCCTCTTGCCAAATCGAGAAAGAGCAACCATAGTGCATCATGCCCAAACGAGATCACGTTTGGGCATGATGCACTATGGTGCAACGTGCAGGCTAGCTGCATGCACAAGCTGCGTTATGACAATGTCGCACAGAGGGAGGCCTTTGCACAGTGCTTGACTCGAACTTACCTTATCACATGCCGAGGCCAGGTAGTACTGCAGGGTGAGTTACGTGTGCGTACGTGAATATGAGTATGGTGAGTATGATGTGTATGTGTGTGTGCGTGTGTGTGTGTGTGTGCGCACATGAGTATGAGTGTGTTGAGAGGGTGGGGTGTTTGTGTGTGTGTGTGCGTATGTGAGTATGAGTGTGGTGAGAGTGTGGTGAGAGTGGTGTGTGTGTGTGCGTGTGTGCGTGTGTGGTGTGTGTGAGTGTGTGTGAGTGTGTGTGTATGTGTGTGCGTGCGTGTGTGTATGTGTGTGCGTGTGTGTGTGTGAGGGTTGCATACGCGTGTATAGATTAAAGAGGAGATCAAAACGCCTGCAGGGTGAAAAGAGAAAGTCATGCAGGCCAGTGCAGGCAGTGAAATAGGAGTAGGCCTGTGCAGGCAGAGGAAGACACCGCACCCTAATCAGTAAAGGAAATGGGCCACCTGGTAATAATAAGCATGTATATGTGTGCGTGTGTGTGCTAAGGGTAAGACTATGTTTGCATGGGCTTGAGAGAGGATTTGAATTCTGATGCCCTTGACCTTTTCTTGTTTGCGAGAGCTCTTCAGGCAAGCTGTTACGCACATGTGCAGCATTACGTTCAGATGGCCATGTGCAAAATAAAGCACTGCTTAGGAAGCTGGTCTCATCTATCATCACCGTGCCCCGCTCAAGCCCACCAATTCAATCCATGCCCATCAGCTTAATTCACACCCATCAATTCGATCCATGGAGTGCCAATTATTTGAAAATGAGAAGCGTCTGCATGAGACATCTGTGCTGATGTGAGTGCCACATCAACAAAGAATGATACACACGCACACACATAAAACACTCAACACACACACACACAATCTTACATACATGGTGTGCTGTGCAGGTATTCCAGTGCAGCCTACATCAGCTGGGATTAAGTGTGAACACTTAGCACATCCTTGAACCACTCCTCTTCTTGCAAAGGCATTTTTTTGCGGTACCCAGGACGAGACGTAAATGAAGGCAGGGTCATACAACGACATGCAAGGTTAGCCAGACCCTTCTACAATTTGACGGTAGATGCTTATGCTGTGCCTTACATACACGCACGCACACACGCACGCACGCACGCACGCACGCACACACGCACGCACACACGCACGCACGCACGCACGCACGCACGCACGCACACACACACACACACACACACACACACACACACACACACACACATACATACATACATACATACAGACATACATACATACATACATAAATACATACATACATACATACATACATTCAATGATTTTGTATGGTTATGCTGAATGTGTACGTTAATTTCATCTCCGCTGCTCACCTGCAGAGTGCCGTTAGAACCTGCCTCTCCAAATGCCGGGCTTAGCGCCACACTGGGCGCACGTCCCTTTGACACGGCACTAAAGCGTGTGAGGGCATCCCTCAGCTCCTACATTGGGCAATTATTTGTATGCTTTTTTCATCCGTGTTTGCATGCATATGCTTGTACGTGCTCTGTTAGATGCGGCACTGAAGCGTGTAAGTGCATCCCTCAGCTCCTACATTGGAAAATCATTTGTATGCTTTTTTCAGTCACTTGTTTGCATGCACATGTTTGTACACGCTCTGTTTGATGTGACACTGAGTTGATTGAAATGTTTTACCTCCTCAGTGCCACATCAAACAGAATGCGTACAAGCTTATGCATGTGAGCATACACTTACGTTGTGAAATTTAAAGGAATAGAATTTTAACTCTAACCATGTTTGCGTGCTCATTTCTGTCTCCATTTGAATTTTGAATAGGCACTGGATTGTAACAGGGCCCATCCATGAGTTTATGCAGCCATGTATGGCACATAAAAGAGTTTGTGCGACTTATGAATTTGCTCTAAATTGATAGTGTGGTTTCCACGGCCTGCGGCTTTACTTTTCAACTCTAGCTGCACTGACACAAAACACATGCTCTAAATTTGATAATGTGCTTTCCACGGCCTGCGGTTTTACTTTTCAACTCTAGCTGCACTAACACAAAACACAAAGCACCTTCCTCTGCAAGAGCTGTGTGGTACACAAACACAGTTTTGTCGACAAACACGATTGCTCGCTTATATCTCATATCGTATCATTATCCCCTGCAGTGTCAAATGGGCTGAGCATGACTATAGCCCGACATCCTTGTCTGTCTGCACACTCTGTCACTCCATGACATTTGGCCACGCCTCTGTTTAGTTCACCACATTACACTTCCTGCAACCACATTACACTTCCACATTACCTCCACTTAACTAACAGCTTCCACATTAACTCCACTTCACTAACAACTTCCACAATAGCTCCACTTCAATAATAACTTCCACATTAGCTCCACTTAAATAACAACCACATTACACTTCCTGCAACCACTCCAACCGCGTCCTCCTGTCCTGCCGCATTGCCACAAATCATATTATCCACGCCTCTGTTTAGTTCACCAAAACGACCACATTACGACAACCGCCTCTGTTTAGTTCACCAGATCAACCACGTTACATTCACATTACATTGGCCACGCCTCTGTTTAACTCACCAACACCACCACATTACACTTCCTGCAACCACTCCAACCGCGTCCTCCTGTCCTGCCGCATTGCCACAAACCATATTCTCCACGCACTTCAGACTGTTCAGCCACGGCTTGGATCATTACCCTCTGAGTCTTAACGTATGTTTGGATCATTGACCTCTTGGATCATTGTATGATTGGATCATTGACCTCTTGTATCATTGTATGGTTGGATCATTGACCTCTGAGTCTTAATGCATGTTTGGATCATTGTATGATTGGATCATTGTATGATTAGTTCATTGACCTCTGAGTCTTAACATATGTCTGGATCATTGACCTCTTGGATCATTGTATGATTGGATCATGGACCTCTGAGTCTTAACATATGTTGGATCATTGACCTCTGAGTCTAACGTATGTGCCAATCTCCACCCTTGCTTTCTTCCTCTCTTCAATCCATCCCTGTTGTCACCCACTGTCATCTTCATTCACTATCATTCCTCACACTTTCCCTGTAACGATACACATAGGAACACAATTCCTAAACTTTCTCTGTAACGATGCACATAGGAACACAATTCCTAAACTTTCCCTGTCACGACACACATAGAAACACAATTCCCCATCTTACATCTTGAGTATACCTTACAACGCTACATTCCCCACCTGCACCATCGCCATGCCTCCCAACGCTTCTCTGTCCCCTAAGTTCAGCATGAGGCCCTTCACCCTGCAAACAGGCACACACACGCACATTTTTTGACGAATGTTAAAGCCCAAGCAAGTCTGTTTGGTCACATCCTGTCGAGAAGCAGCTGCGGTCGGTCGAGTCTTGCTGGTTGTAGAGTTTTAGTGTGAATAATGCCAGGGTGAATGCAGTGAGAGAAGCCCAAGCTTACTACTGTTACGTGTTACATGGCAGAACCTTCCTTGGTGATGAATCAGAGTTACATCATGGTGATCAACCGGGTCAAATCCCTTAAGTGCAAAAATACAACAGCACCACAACCACACCGCCCCTCTGCCATAGACAGATAAACAGATAGACAGATAAAAACAGATAGACAGATAGACAGACAAAAAACAGATAGACAGATAAAAAACATCGCTACAGTCATGTGATACACATCATACATCATCATCAACTAAGTAGAGCACCCATGATGGCTGCTTGTACGTGATACAGTCGACCCTTACATACATGCTTGTGTGCACGCGCAAAGCCACCGAATCCCCGTTCTTGGGCAGGCCTTCTCTCATGTTACGTTCCAGGTGGCTTTGCACGCACTGGCACTGTCTGTAGTTTCTTTCCTTTTCACTTCACGCATCAAGAATACATGCAGCCCTGCCTTACAGCTCATATCTCAGAAGTTTACAAATTTATTAGTGCAGCTGTCGATCTTTTTGATTGGTTTATTTGTTGGGACCTATAGGTTGAGCAGCCATGCCAGGCTGGAGGCCTTTGTAATCCAAACTAAACTTACCGCTCATCTGATGCTGCCTTGTCTAGAGCTCGTACAACCTTTTGCAGCTCAACCTACGTTTAATCGAGTTGTGCGTAGCACAAATTTCCAGTGGATGTAGGTGCGTGGGAGAGAGTTGTAAATTCACATGTAGGGATGGGTCAGAGTTGCTGGATTACGTGAGGGGGTAAAGGCAGAAATTACAATTCTTTTGAATTGTGTGCGACGCTTGTAAATTTGATCAGCACATTTTGGCAAGTAAGCGTATTTTCTTGCAGGCACGATTGACACAGCTTGCCACGCAAGGAAGTAAGAGCAACTTCATTTGCACAGATCATATAAGAAAAGAGCGTACGCAACAAATGTTTCGTTTTATTACAAGTTACGTCTTTTAGACAGGGCATGGAAAGTTTGGAAGAAACTAGCTAAGGCAACCGCTGTTTTTTGGCAGGAAATAGCATAAAACTCTTCCGGATGCTACTGAGTTAATTCAGCAATTTCAGCTTTGACCCTTCCTATAAGGCCTGCCAAGGAAAGCATTGCAAATTGAAAAAGGACATGGCGTGCATAAACAAGCAGTGGACAGCTATAATTCCACTCGTAAAAAAGAACGCCCACCTGCCTCGCAGCCCCTTTTAACACCGCAAAAGGGTCAGTGCTCAGCTGTTCCACGAGTTGCAAACGCTGCAGATCGACTTCAAGCACAAACTCCTGGGGCAGAAACTTGTCCGCCTGTGGCAGGCATAGGAGAGAAGGAGAGTAGGATGTAGGATGCGTGTGCAAAGGAGTGGGCTCTGGTTGGCTGAGCGTGGTTGCAAATTGTGAGGGCTAGTCGCTTTGTGAGCGGTCAGATTGCTGTATGTGGATATTTGACGCATGTAATATGTACCTGAAGTGCCTGGTACTGAGCGTAGCTGTTGATGGCTTGGTTCACCACAGCTCCCACTAAATGTAAAAGTTGACACAGAGGTGTTTTCCAACAATAGTGGGGGCTCAAAAGCCAGTGGGAACAAACAAATCGAGGCTGCCAAGGCTTAGGGTTTACCTCCCAACACAGCCAAACCCCTGCCCAGACCACGCCGAATCCGATGCCATGTGGGCGGAGTAGGCGGAGGCGCAGGAGTTGGGCTCGCCAGAGGCCTGCGTCCAGAGAGAGCAAAAAATAATGAGCAGCTGTAAACCACACTAAAGTCACAGCAAAACAGACAATTGACATTCAGAGTGTCAGGTGGTGGAATGGCAGGAAGCAGTACGGCATTTCGTCAACGCGTATTTCTAGGTTTGTTTGCGTGCTTGGATACAACCATTCCTCCCTCCCAAATACACGTTACAATCCGGGTGATCAGACAGCACAACAGCACAACAACAAGCCCAATGGGGGACACATACATGGGTGGTGATCAGAAGCCCCAGGGCGATTGCTCTAGTGAGTGAAATGCCATATACATACCAAAATTAATAAGATAATGTATGCGGGGGCAAACACATGCCAAGTACATGAAAAATCGGTACGCCACAAATATTGTACAAGTTATTATAGGCTTTAATAATATAACAGTATAAGGCTTGAACAATGAGCATTTTCGAGTACAATGGAGCTGCCATCATCGCCATGGCAGGCAAGGACTGCGTGGCCATCGGGAGTGACCTGCGCTTCGGTGTGCAGCTGCAGACCATGACCACGGACTGCCCGAAGGCCTACAAGATCCACGACAAGCTGTACATAGGGCTCTCAGGGCTGGGCACTGACGCTCAGACCTTCCACCAACAGTTGATATTTAGGTAGGTAGGCTGTGGAGAGGGTGTGATGCTCAAGCAAGGTCATGAGCACAGGCATACATGGAAAAGAGGAGAGGAGGTGATCAGCGTGCATGCATTCCTGCACGCGTAAACAAAGCAATTCCAGGAATCAAACCTACGTTGTACACAACTTTCTGTCCGTGGGGAGTTCCATGTTGCAAATGCAGTGTGAAGGTGGCAGTATTTGTGACGAGAACATGTCGTATCACGTTGAACGCGTATGCTAAAACATCGAGCACTCACGTTCTAACACATGTACATGTTCGTACAGACACACACACACACACACACACACATGCACACACACACACACACAACACACACACACACAACACACACACACAAACAAACAGACAAACAAACAAACAAACAAACAAACAAACAAACAAACAAACAAACAAGCAAACAAACCAACAAACAGACATACACAAACACAAACACAAACACGCACATGCATATACAGGCCTACACACATGTACATGCACATGCACACTCGCAAGAGCGTACGTACACATCAGACATGTACACACAAAGCACGCACATGCAGACACACAGATACAGACACACAAGAACACGCATAATTACATACACACGCACACACACATACACACACGCACACACAAACACATACGTACATACATGCACATTCACACACACATACACGTGCAACTACACACACATGCACACACACATACACGCACACACACATAAAACACACACGCACACACACAAGCTTTTCGTGCGCACCTCTCACACAGGCATAACATGTACAAGCTTCGTGAGGAGCGCAACATTAAGCCCACCACGTTTGGGCACATGGTGTCCTCTATGCTGTATGAGAAGCGGTTTGGGCCATACTTCACGGCACCTGTCATCGCGGGGTTAGAAGAGGATGGCTCAGCCTACTTGTGTGGAATGGACTCCATCGGAGCCATGGAGACTGCCAAGGACTTCATGGTTCAAGGCACAGCCCCAGGTGGGTGTGGGCGGGGGTGCGGATGTGGATGCGGATGTGGGTGTGGGTGCGGGTGTGGGTGTGGGTGCAGGTGGGGTGGGTGTAAGCGCGTTTGTGCGTGCATTTAATTGTATTCGTGCCGCAATGGAGAGTGCCAAGGACTTGCAGGCCTATGATAGTTTACTGCGCCACATGTCTGTGCCTGCCTGTGCTCGTGGTCGAGAGGTCGAGATGTTGAAAGTGGCCAAGAATGCATCAGGTTTTCGTACACCGGTGTATGTGTGTGGAATGTGGAAGTTTGTGTGCCAGTGAAGTTCAATTAGTGCGGGGCTCGCAATGAATTTATGGGCAATGACTTGATGGAAGAATATGATGAGGCCCAGAAGGTGCAGTTGAGGACGGGGATGCATGGCATAGTTGCATGCAGAGGCAAACGCGTAACTATCACTGTTCCATATACACCAGCATTATACCACAGGCACTCATATTGCGTGCTTATGTTGTGTGAGCTCCTGTTGTGTGTCTGCAGTTTGCAACCTTTGTCTGTTGTCATGCAGTTGTGCCTTGTGAACTTTGTTTGTGTACACTGCATGCTGCATGGCCTCACATGCATCTGTTTTCGCACGCCTTTATTGCCAAGCTGTAATTCGTGATTGCCACCACAAATGCAATAAATTGGCTTCAAGTGTGAATTTGTGGGTGTCAGGAATTAACAGTTTGCCTGAATTCATGAATGAATGCAATCACTTCAGGCTTTAGGCATCTTTTTCATTTTCCATTTACAGAGTGACGTTCTTTACTGCCTTGACTGCCCCACAACCCAAGCACTCGTGCACACATTTGCTGTGCTTCAATGTGGCACATTTGGTTTGCCTTATTGTGTGCATATTTGCTTTGCGTGATTGTATGCACATGTACTTGCCCATTTTTCAAGCACTCGTGCACACTTTCGCTTTGTTTCAATGTGTGTACAATTGCTTGCTTCATGTGTGCACATATACTTGCCCATTTCTCCCAGCACTCGTTTGCTCATTTGCTTTGTTTATGTGTGTGCTCATAGCTTGCCCAACACGCTTAGCACTCGTGCACACATTTTCTGCGCTTCAAGCAGCGTTGCTATTTTTTGTATGTGTGTATGTGTGTGTTGTGCTGGACCCACGTGTGTGTGTGTGTGTGCGTGCATGCGTGCGTGTGTGTGTGCGTGTTTGTGTGTGTATTTGTCTGTCTGTGTGTCTCTGTGTGCGTGTGTTGTGCTGGACCCATGTGAGCGTGTGTGCAACGTATTCTCACTCCCAAGCCCTTCACAATTCCCCCTTGCACCTGCAGCATCGTTACGGGTGGAATGTGCTGCAACTACGTGATCTAGTCAAAAAGCAATGCTCTCATTTTGCACCTGCAGCATGGTTATGAGTGGAATGTGCTGCAATCACATAGCAAAGTAAGGCAGTGCACACAATGCGCACCTGCAGCATCATTATGAGTGGAATGTGCTGCAATCACATAATAAGTGAAGGCAGTGCACACAATGCGCACCTGCAGCATCATTATGAGTGGAATGTGCTGCAACCGCGCAATACAGTCAAGAATCAATGCACACAATGCGCACCTACAGTACAGTGCAGAATGACACGTGCTGGTTTTGTCTTACAGCCAAGATTTGGTGGATGTCAGTGCGTGCAGCGTCTCTTCCTAATAACACCTTTGTCAGTGCGTGCAGCGTCTCTTCCTTATAACACCTATATATAACACCTATGTCAGTGCGTGCAGCGTCTCTTCCTAATAACACCTTTGTCGTGTACCCTTACACCAGAGCTGTAGTATGGCTGTAGTATGGCTGTAGTATGTGCTGAAGTTGTTTGAAGTAGCCAAATCTGGTGCAGCATTGTTGTTTCTTCATAACAGAGCTCTTGTATTGCCCTGCAGCGTCCTGTATGGCATGTTCTGAACCCATCTGAGAATTCCTCGCTGCAGTGACCCTTCAAATCACAGCTTTTGGTGTTAACACCCCCCGCACCTGCAGAGTCCTTATACGGCATGTGCGAGTCAATGTGGCGGCCAGATATGGAGCCTGAGGAGCTGTTTGAGACCCTGTCACAGTGTTTGCTATCCGGCGTAGACAGGTGAAAGGTCTTACAATGTTTCAGAATGCGTCTACTTTGGTGAACCAACGTCTACAATTTGATATGTTTTTGCCTACTTCTCGTGTCTTTAAGGTTGGCATTTTCCAGTAGCGTCACAGCCCTTTTTTTACTTGGTTTGTTTTGAGGTTTACCTCGTTGTCATAGGTTGAGCAGCCATTCCAGGTTGAATGCCTTTGTAATCCAAACTAAACTAAGCTTATCCGGCGTTGACAGGTGAGGAGTGCGTGCGTGAGGGAGGGAGGGGGGCAGCTTGCATTGACGCGTGGCTTGTGGCTTAGTGCAGTGAGAGAGCTGTGCATGTGTGTGTGTGTGTTTGTGCGCGCATATGTATGTGCGTGCACGTGTCTGTGTGTGCGTGCGTGTGTATGCGTGCGTGTGTACGTGCATGTGTGCCTATATGTGTGTGTGTTTGTGTTTGTGTGTGCGCGCGCTTGCGTGCGTGTGCGTGTGTAAGTGTGTGTGTGTATGTGACTGTGTGCTTTACACTGTTTCTGGCAGAGTGTAGCATTGTGATGGAGGACTCGGCTTTTTTACTTGCTCTTTTGATGTTTAGAGGATGAGATCAAGAGGTTGATAACTTGTCGTAAGCCAATACTGGCCAGCTTATGTAGGGAGAAAATATTGCTATTTGGTTCAAACAGGCAAAATGTTGTGTGCATGCGCGGAGTGCTGGGGTTAAAAGACAGCTGGGCAGTCGCATTGGCGTGCTTTTGATTGAACCTTATCTCGGCACTGTTGCCTTTCAGAGTACTGTGTGTATGTTTTGCCAGTCTTCTTACAATAAGTGTTTTCTTTTTCAATTGTTGCCATGCTCTGTTTTGCCAGTCTTCTTACAATAAGTATTTTTTTCCACTGTTGCCATGCTCTGTTTTGCCAGTCTTCTTACAAGAAGTCTTGCAAGTCCCAGCTAAACTCGCTTCAAGCAACTTGTGGCCTATGCAGGGTCTGCATTGCCTCCCTCCGACCTAGTTATTTTGTGTTTGCAGGGATGTGCTGCAGCTGGTGGGCTACCCTCTCCGATTGCCTCTAAGTAGCTCTGTGAATGTAGGGATGCTCTGGCTAATGGCAACTTTGTTCAATTGCATTTCTTAAATCCCCGTGATTGCAGGGGTGCGCTAGCTGGTTGGCAACTTTGTTCAATTGCATTTCTTTAATTCCTGTGATTGCAGAGATGCGCTAGCTGGTTGGGGAGCCATCGTGCATGTCATTTCCAAGGACAAGGTCATCAGCCGCACCTTGAAAGGACGCATGGATTGAGAGGCGTACAGATGTACATTGTGTCTGTGTGCATTGTTACGTAGTGATAGGAATGATGGCGTATTTAGTTTGGTAATGTGAGAGTTAAGTGAGGGAACGATATTGTCAGTGTTTTGGTGTGTGAAGTGCTTACACAAAGAACAAAAGCGTGAGGAAATGGCAATGAGAGAGAATCGGCAAAATGTTGGAGCTTGTGCGGCTCCAATGGTATGCATGGCTCTCCGTGAGGCCTGAACCTTTCTTTGTAAAGTTTCAGCCAAGCACTTAGCGCTGTTTTAACTTTTACAGTGTATCGCTCTTGCAGCAATGTATAATAACGTGATGACCCTTTTCAAAATGTTTGTGTTGCCCCCAGCACATCGGCACAGAATGATACGCGAGAGACGATTTACATTACAACCTGGACATAAGAATACCTTGTTTTTTAATGAAAGAGAACTTTGGATCCCTCTCCAGCAGGATTCTTACTATGTTTCAGGTCTACATATGTAAAAATACTCTTGAGGGTCGATCAACAGCATTGCACGGCTGTGACTCAATCCTTGAGCTTCAATGGTAAAGCGGTTACACTGAGGGGGATGCATCTTCAGCCAGATCATTTACCGATTGAATGCTGACTACCTGGTTTCTGCTACCCATAAATCATTTATACCACCTTTTTTTTTTTTTTTTGGTGGGGGTTGTTACACGGTCCTCAGCAAGGGCCTGACAGAATGAAAAAAAAAACTATAAGACTGGGAAAAGGAAAACTCCTGCCTAAACAGAAAAACCCTCCTTGAAAAACCACAGTCTGAGAAATTGGCCCACACTCGCAAGAGCACAAGCTAAGAGTGTGTCTGAAGAACAG
>Ga0307963_1001001_pt1:12500-17500 | contig 20764 bp, 25 predicted proteins | sample OrgLakmetagen594_FD_201829 | JGI IMG/M metagenome (GOLD analysis project Ga0307963, IMG submission 201829) | Saline water microbial communities from Organic Lake, Antarctica - #594 | ecosystem: Environmental > Aquatic > Non-marine Saline and Alkaline > Saline | place: Antarctica... | reverse complement strand
GGCACTGTCTACAACAGGTCGAAACAGGTCAGATGCCCAACTTTTTCTATTGGTTCAGATGCATCATACGATACTGGAACAGTCAAACAATCCTTTCCTTGATAAAGTTGTGCGGGCTGACCTTGTTATTGCGAAAAGAAGTGATACTGGACTTATCACGTTCTGCACGCACTCCAAGATTTTCCTGCGTCTCAGCAAATTCTGAATGCCATACAATCTCACGAGTCTATCCATCTGAAACAGTTCGAGCTCACCCTGCGCGAACATATCATCGGGGGCTGGAGAGAGCTTGACAATTTGACATTACATGATGATCACCATTCCAGCAGAATTATGAGGAGTTATTACAAACATTTTGGTGTAAATATGGGGATTGCTCCTGGCTGGTGGGATGACAGAAAAAGGAATCACAAGCCTGCGTTGCCTACCTACCTTCGCTTGGATATCATATCCAACAAATGATTTCGAACAATCTCAGCCGTGCACTTCCTTGCCTTTGCCTTTCTGGCCATAACTTTTTGGTCCAAAGAATGCGTCATAAAAGGAATAGAAGGCCTATGAGCTCAGGATCAGTGACATGTTATGCGCAAAGTAAGTAGACTCCGCTTGCGGGCGCATTCTTTGAAAGTTGAGGCAGCAGCGGGGCTTGAAGATGGTTCTTGCGTATGTGACGAATGTCCTGGTGAAGGAGAACATGTTCAGAACGAGGTGCATGCTCTTTTATTTTGCCAAGACCATCGAGTTTGTGAGCTGAGGAAACATTATTCCTTTCTATTTACACCTTTTTTTGAGGATTTTTCAGCAGCCCAACCCTTTTTGCTGCAACAGGTCAACAACCAACTTGTTCATGATTTCCTTTCTCAGCAGAACACTAGACTTTTTCTTTCTGAGCTTATGGATTGCTAGGATCTGTGACAAAAGTACCTGGCACTTTGTTCAGGACGAGGAACACATTTTGCTGGACTGCCCGCGTGGACATCTTGTTAGCCTTCGCACACAGCACCGCCAGCTGGTCTTCCCGCCTCAGTATATATCATGAAGATAGCCCAACTCGTTTGAGGCCATTTTTTGACATAGTGTGGCCTCTTTTGTGGCTGAATGCCTAGCCCTTTTCCCTTGATTATTCTAGCGCTTTTTTAATGTGGCTACAGGCTTTTCCAAGCTTCTGCTCAGATGCCCCCCAAAGGCATATATAGCGGTGAACCTTGCCTCACCTTACCTATCTACAACAATCACACGCTGGAGCCTCTTAAGAAGTTGGGTCTTGATTCTCAAAGAAACTTGCCGCAAGCGGCTTCCAAATCATGTTCATCCTGTCAATCACGCTGCCAAACTTGTTCACACCAGACGTGCCCTTTCTAGCACTATTATCAGCTCATATCAGGAGACGGTTTCATGTCAAGCCTGCAATCCTCCTGATCCCCATCGATCTTATATGTTTTCCTATGGTGGAGGAGTTTTACGGTACCCGGTACCAAAGTGACTCCTTTTCCTTAATTGATGTGGGGAGTGAATTTCACTGCCTGCGTAGTTTTTTCTTTTTCTTAAACTTCAGAGCCAGAGCATCTCCAAAAACGGCACCACCAAAGAACAAAATGGAAGTAGCTAGCGCCAGGAAAGAAAGCTATTATGGGTAGAGCCATACCACATAATTCCACAAAGTCAGACAAAGGAGAGAAAGAGACACAAAGAAAGGGCGCAAGAAGGAGTCACCCGGACTACGATCTGCAACACTCACCACGTTCAACATTGGAGAACGTGAGATCTATGAGGATTGCACGCTAAGGCACAGAGAACAATAATGTAAAATAACGCCACGGCGTAAAGAACAACACATCCGGCATAGATAGGCAAGAACACTGAGGCACATGAGGCTGCATGTGTTGAAGCCTCCTGCATCTTTCTATTCATCAAGGTTTGTCGTTTAGGTGACTACATGCAGCATTCATGATTTCATGGTTCCTGCTTGCTGGGCCTTCACATCCTTCAGGTGCTGTGCCCAATGCGGAAGTAACAATGAATCTATGATGATCTGCGTTAAATGGGCAGTGACCGCGGCTATGGCTGCAAGGCCTGCGGCACCGGGAATTTCTAAAATACTGGTTCTGGCTAGATCTTGGCCGTCAGAAGAGCACGCGGCGGCTACAGGTGCCACGCTGCTCGTGCTTGACGGCACCAATCCAGCAATGACAGCGACAGCAACCGGCAAGGTCTTCTGAGACGCCTGTGCGGGATTAGTTGGGTGTAGGTGGTACACGTTGCTAGCTTTGACGTGCAGACGGTATTGGAAAAGTGAGCAGAGAGCACCACAGCTTACCTGCAATATCAAAGCCTGCTGCAACCGGGCAGCTTCGTAGATGTCTGAACCCCCTAGCCGCAGTATTTGCACACACAGCGTATTGAATGCCAGGAACACAATATGGCATGCAGCACCCAGGACGCAGGCTACGCCAACGTCTGACAAGGTGATGCTCAGGCCCTGGCAGATGGAATGGCCAACCTGTGGGTTGATAGCAGGTAACAGGCAACACAGATGATGATGCGCAGTAGTTGAAAGTATCAGGGGATAAATCTAGCAGGCCGGTGTCTAGGGGCCAGTAGGCTAGAAGCCTACCAGGCAGCTTGATTGGCTACGTTGTAAAGCACAATACAAGAGTCGTGTGCTATGACACAGGGATGCAGTTCTCGTCATGCACAGGAAGACAGGACAGTCTAATTTGATCACAACACCTCTTGCTTTGCTTACGATGGAAGCGCACATAACGCAGACTTACGGTGATGGCGTGATACAAATTGACTCCACGCACACTCCACGCACAGTGACCACTCCACGCACAGTGACAAGGCAGATGCCGCACATCATACCGCAACAGGCGCACACTCCACGCACAGCAGTGCCACACGCTCCAGCCGCAGTGTCAGCACAGCTGGCAGACGCAGCCATGAAGCAGACACAGTTGTACTGCGTCACACACTCTACGCACAGTGTCAGCATAGCTGGTAGACGCAAACACACACGGGCACTGCATCACACCCTCCACGCACAGTCACGTAGGTAGACGCAAACTCACAAGCACAGGTGCTGCGTCACACACTCCACGCACAGTCACGTAGGCAACTGAGTGAACACACAAACACAGGTGCTGCGTCACACACTCCACGCACGGTCACGTAGGCAACTAAGCAAAGACAAAGGCAGGCGCATACACGTCGACACACTCCATGCACGGCGGCCACTTCACACACAGCAATACCAAGACAAGAAAAAACATGTCACTGTTGGACAACCTACACACAGGACACACACAGGCGCACGTCCTGCTGCTGCACACTCCACGCACAGTAGACGCCACCACACCACGCAGCAGTCAGCCAAGAGACCCCACAGTTAACACACAGGAGCACGTCAAACTGCACACTCCATGCACAGTGTCATGGCTGCACAGACAGGAAAACACATAAGCACACGTCATACTACACACGCCACGCACAATAATGCCATGGCCACACACACGCACGTACTACTATAGCAGGCGTACACTCCACGCTCAGTGACAAGGCAGCTGCCTATCATACTGCAGGCGCACGCCCTGCTGCACGTTCCACGCACAGTGACGAGCCCTAGGTAGGACGTCTATATACAAGCTTCTCTCACTGCTGAAGCGGCCAAACTGTCTCCTCCTTTTCAAACCCCCTCCTACCTGCATCCACGGCACACAGGCCAGGCAGGCAGCACTAAAGTAAACGACCGCACGGCGATTGCTGTCCACTGCTTTAGCCACTCCCGGCATGTACGCACGGGCACATGCTCCAAACAGCGTGGGTACAAGCACCACCTGTTGTGCATTCAAAAGAGTGTCAGTAAGTATGGGTAAAGAGGCCAGAAGCAAAAGGGTTTCTGTCTTGTGCCAATCGAATAATCTATAGTAGGACGTCTGTGAAGCTTTGTTCACTTGTGTCTGCTGCCAGTAGAAAAGTGTGGGTAGACGTACATGTCTGTGATGCTTTGCTCATCATCATTGGCACTGCCTAACAGGTGTTCGCATGAGGAGTTTTTATCACTAACGTGTGACTTGAATAAAATAAATGGCATCCCTGTATGGCATATTCTTTAAAATAAATGGCATCCCTGTAGCAAAAGACAATTCACCTTGGTGAGTTGAGCCAGAAGGGCTGCTGGCTGCAAGCTGCTGCTACTGCCGCTCCCAACCACAGATCCCAAGAGCGCTGGCAGCACAACAGGCATTGTAAAGACTCCTGCATATTTCCGTGTGTACCTGTGAGTGTTAGTGTCTTTGTCGTACTTTTAGCGGTGTAACCGTCCTTTAATACACCTGCACATGCGCAGTTAAATACTCTAACGGACCATCAATGTGCTTGAAATCCGCAGCATGGAGTTGCAAGATTGAGGCTGCAATGGTGCTTAGTACGAGTGAGGAGCAATTAGTACGAGTGAGGAGCAAAAGCTACAACTCTAAGCTTTTGGAATTGAACAAGTAACTCACCAAGCATGTTAGAGGAGAGGGTGAGCAGGATGGCAAGGGCAGTGTTTCCACCCGTGGCTGCAGTCATTGAGATACCGCTGTAGTTATGGACACAAAGATGGGTTAGGCAAGCTTTGGATTTTATACTTGACCACTAAATGGTTTCTAGCTTTGTTCGCTGGTGCCATAAAGGCATTTCATTCTAGACAGAAGAGATCTCTGGTACTGAGATCGCTCCAATCTTCACTTACACGAGATGCCCTGGTGGATTTCTTGCTACTTGTGACACAGATAACTTTTAGCTGAGCTGCTGATGCTTAAGGATGAATTCTTTTAGGATGCGCAATTAAATTGCAGCAGAGCTAGTGAACACCAGAAAAATGAGAAGAAGTACGCAGGCAGTGAAAAACCACTCCCCACACTACTTAAGAAAAAGGAGCCACTCGGTACGAGGTACCGTAAAACTCCTCCACAACAGAGAAAAGAGATCAATCAAGAGGGATGATCAGGAGGGTT
>Ga0307963_1001001_pt1:0-7500 | contig 20764 bp, 25 predicted proteins | sample OrgLakmetagen594_FD_201829 | JGI IMG/M metagenome (GOLD analysis project Ga0307963, IMG submission 201829) | Saline water microbial communities from Organic Lake, Antarctica - #594 | ecosystem: Environmental > Aquatic > Non-marine Saline and Alkaline > Saline | place: Antarctica: Organic... | reverse complement strand
CTGCACTTCATCCTGTTTTGGCCAATGTCCACTCTTGCCAACCTTGTCCTTTCCCACACTGCCTCACTCTCCTTTAGGGCCTCCTGGCACATGCATGTGCTCACACCGATTGCTCCAGTGATTTGGAGGCCATGCTAGGCTCTAAGATGGTGCCCACTAAGTGTGCGTCCTTAGGACCACATGCTATTTACATCCACACATACGTGCATGCACACTCGTTCTCACACAGATGGCTTCAGTGATTTGGAGGCCATGCAAGGCTCTGAGGATGGTGCCGATGCCTTCATCTGCTACGGTGGTGTCATGCAGCGCCCAGAAGTGGCCAGCCAGGCCGACTGGTTTGTCCGCTCCTACGACGAGCTCATGTCCAAGCTGAAGCGCTACAAGGTGTGTCTGTGTGTACGTGCATGTGTGTGTGTGCGCACGTGTAGGCGTGTATGGTTGTTAGGGTGTGTGCAGTCGTATGAGTGGGTGTGGGTCTGGATGTAGAAAATCTTGATTTTATAGGTTGTGCGTTAATTGGAAACATGGTAGCTCTTCAGCTTGCCTCGCATTTTAGTAAATGTGTGGTGTTGCTGATCTGTGGTGTTTGATAATTGCACCATCACGATTTAAGAACAAACCGAGCAGTGGCATTATTTCTTGGCACATCTCATCATGGTAGAACCTGTTCATCGGTCTTGTTATTACCAACAAAGACACTCCGCACTATGTTTAAAATTAAACTTTTAATTGTGTGATGGCGTTAGTGGGCTCCAACGCGTGGACACACTTACTTGCAAGGTTCTGCTTGCTAGTGTGTGCATTTTAAGCAGCACTGCACCGCACGTGTCATCATTCAGAGACCTGCCTATGGCTGAGGATGTGGCCGTGCAAGCCCTGGTTGAATGTGGCCATGCAAGCTCTGGTGCATGCTCAACTTGCAACTTTGCAAACTTCTTTACGCGGACAAGTCACTGTCTGAGTCCTGTGTGTGTAGGTGGCCATGGTGGGCTCTGGCGCTTGGGCTTGTGCAGCCGTGCGCATGGTGGCTCAGAGGTAAATTGTGACTGATGCGCACGCAAACACAGACACAGACACACACAAAACACACGCAGCGCGTGCACAACACACAGACATACGCGACATACTCACATGAATTAAGCAGTTTGCAACTATAGGTCACTGCCCTCAAGCCCCTGCAATGACACATGAGCACATGAGCTCTGTCTCATGATAGTTCTGTACCGCTGCACAGCATTAGCTTGTTCCTGGTTGAATCCACCGAGCAACGCTTTGCTTGCACCTCTGCATGCTTCATAACTTTTCCACTTTTTCCAGCGTCCTCTGGCGCACAGGATAATAGTTTGCAACACATGCCCTGTACCAGGACACATTTCACGCACACACACACACAAACACACGCCCCCCCCCCCACACACACACACGCACGCACACACGCACGCACATGCACCTTGCAGTACGGCAGAGGCTGCGATGCTGCCTGGCTCCGTGTTTGAGCAAGAGGTGTCCATGTGGGTGCACGAGGAGAAGACCAGTGGGCGCAACCTAATTGAGGTACACTGCGCATGGGCGTGCTTGCGGGTGTGCGTGTGGGTGTGAGAGCACCTACCTCCCTGTACATAATTTACTGCTGTTTTTTTTTGCCTCTGGCCTCAGCAAACTCCCTGCACCCTGCAAACCTGTAGGTTAGTCAATAGTTTTTTGCTGCAAAAGCGCTTGCTTGCACGTGAATCTAATCGCTGACACAGGACCACACCATGCATGCTGTGTTAACCCTGTAAAGCTGGGAGAACGACATATGCTCACTTATGCCCTGTACAAGCACTGAAAAGCCTTGGCAAGGTCTAAAGGAAGGGATGTGTTGATGCCTTCTTGTGCTTGATTCCTGCATCACACTGTGGTGCTGTGGCCGTGTTGTGCCCTTCGTGCAGGACACTTATTGGAGCAAAGCAGAGCAAGTTTGCCTCCTTGTGCACTGCTTAATTGTTGCATCACACTGTGGCCGCGTTGTGCTCCCCTGCGCAGAATAATTGATTTGAGCAAAGCAGGGCGTATTTTGATACTCTTGCATAGTTGATTGTTGCATCACACTGTGTTTGGGTCGTTTCATTCGTGCAGTACATCAACGAGCACCACGAGAACCCCATTTACCTGCCTGGCATTCAGCTGGGTGCAAACGTCAAGGCCAACTCCAACCTTATCGAGGCGGTGAGTTTGTGTATGTGAGTTAGTGTACGAGTGTGAATTAGTTTGGGTTCCCGACCTGGCCATTGTGCGCCTCTGTTAGGCATAAGTGTGTATTGATACATATGTGCCTGTCGCTGGGTTTGTCTGTTTTTTGAATATGCATCACGGTGTACGCATACTTGTTTGGTGTTTGTGCATGACGATGTATGTGTACTTGCTCGCAGGTCCGTGATGCCGACTGCCTCGTCTTCTGCGCTCCACATCAATTTATGCATGGGTAAGTGATGTGTGCCCAGGCAAGTAGCCCCTTAGACTGGTGTAATTCCTTAACGCTTTGTGTCGCTGAAATATCTCTAGAATTATTTGAGACAGGAGCTTGAGACAGGAGCTTGAACAAAAAGAGCGAGCCCAGATTACAGCTAACATTTTTTTAATGTGTACAATTTTGCACAGGTAGGTTTAAAAACGGGTATGGAGCAGTCGAACGGTTTTAAGTTTGTATGTCCTGATCGTAAAAGGAAGCTACTCAATAGCATCCTTGTGCTTTTATTAAATAGCGGCTGCAAAGTTTGAATGCTTGAAGCTGCAAACGCAAGTGTTTCCACTCACCCAATGCTCTTTCCACGCGCAATTCTTGTGAAGGAAATGCTAGCACTGCATGCATGTACGTGCACAACATCAGCAAACAACCCAGCCTCCGAAAAGTGCTCATGGTCACACACACTCGTAATACCTCCTTCCCCCCAACACACACACACACTCACAGGCAAACATACATACACAGCCACACATGCTAGCACATCCACATTTTTGTGCCTTTGTACGTGCAGCATCTGCAAGCAGCTGGCTGCTGCCAAGGTGGTCAACCGAGGCTGCAAAGCCATTAGCTTGACAAAAGGCATGCGTGTGCGTGCTGAGGGCCCCCAGCTCATCAGTCAGATGGTGTCCCGTATTCTGGGTATTGACTGCTCTGTGCTGATGGGCGCCAACATTGCGGGTGACATCGCGAACGAGGAGGTAAGGAGCAAGGGGCTGGTGTTCGTTTGCCAAGAGGGTGGTGGAGTGAGGGTCTTGCGTCTGAAGGGTCTGGAGCCTGGAGGTGAAGTGAGGGTCTTGTGCCTGAATCAAAGAAGGGCGTCATTGAGAACAATGGAGCCTCGTGAAGGAAGGAGGTGCTGCTGTGACAGATAATTCATTGACTGGTCCTTGACTTTCGCCAAGACCTTGTGTATGATAGGAGCAAAGCTGTAGGGGAGCTAGGCCCATTAAGCCAAAAAGACCCGAAAAGACCAAGAAATTGCCTTTTTCAGTGCAAAACCAGTACCATAAGCACCAGTAAAACTATTCATATAATGCAAATTCAAATACATGCATCTTTCAAAATAGAAGCGAAGGAATAGGTTGTTAAGAATAGGCACAAGCAAGAAAATATTTGACCAAAAGAGCAAAAGGGACCGCATCTGCTGGAATTGAACCTGAGTCTGGAGTGTACCACCTGCAAGCATGGGCCGTATATGGTGGGCCAAAATCTGCATACGGTCATACAGATACGGTCGGGAATTTCCAAATATGGTTCTGAGTACACGGCGTATCGAAATACGCCGTATTTTTGTATGTACGATTTGGGCCAACCCTTATCATTACGGTCCTGGCCAACCTTGCAAAACTCCCGTACTCCAAAACAGAGTGGAGAACTTGAAATGCATGCAAAACTGTGAGTTCCTCACGATCATTAGTCGACACATGTCCACTGTGTTCCAAAACAGAGGAATTTAAATGCATGCCAAGCTGTGGCTTTCTTGGGGTTGTACAGCAAAAAATGTCCACGCTTCTGCAGGCCCAGGGTTGTACAGTAATGCTGCTGTGCCTGTCATGGGGGTTGTTCCCTTCCAAAACAAATGAAGTGTGACATCTACCGATCACGCATATACCTTCACGCACCACTGTGTGCCTCCTCAATCAGCTGCACAATATAGTGTGCGGTAATTTGTTACGCACGCTGACCTTCATCAGCGTGAGTTTGTACCGTATTCCAATATTACCGGCAAAGCCCCTTGTAGCCCTTTCTTGAACACGTACGTCGATACACATGCATGCAAACATGCACACACACGCACTTGTACAAACACACACCGCAGCTGTCTGAGGCCGTCATTGCCTACTCCAACCGCGAGTCCGGCCAGCTGTGGCAGCAGCTGTTCCAGCGCCCCTACTTTGCCATCAACTTGCTGGCCGATGTGCCTGGTGCCGAGATGTGTGGCACCCTGAAGAATATTGTGGCTGTGGGGGCTGGCATTGGAGACGGCCTGGGAGTGGGTGAGTGCGGGTGCAAGCATTGGTGGTTGTGGGTGGCAATCATAATAATGGTTGAGAGGGTATGCTCCATTCCTCTGTGGCAAAGAAGTGGCCGGTAGTGGATAAAAAGGGAAATCAGTGGAGGAAATGGAAATGATAAATTGCCCAAAAAAGAAGCCAAAGGGTGAAAAGATAGAGAAATTTGAAGGGAATTTTTCTTTGACCAAAAGTTGGAGCGGCGAGGCAAAGGATTCTCCTCCGATGGACACAATGAAATGGCTGCGCTGCAGTGTTATCTATGCGCTCCCTTGTGTCACTAGTTCATATGCGTGCACACACACATACACACTCACTCTATTCACATGCACACACACATACATACACACATACACACGTTCCCTCTACCCACATGTGTGTGTACAGGTTCCAACAGCAAGGCCTCCATCCTTCGCCAAGGTCTCAGCGAGATGAGGAAGTTCTGCAAGGTGAGAATTATTTTGTCCTAGTAGAACCAGGACCCCCCCTGTGCCAAATGCCTTGACCTGCCTCTCTGCTGCCTTGTGTTACTGCCTCCCCTGTGCTAATGGGAAGTGACGTCCTTACCGCACATGTCCTGTTTGATAGACAGGAAGAGGTGTAAGTCACTACAGGAACTGAGGCTGCTCATTATCCTAATAGCAGTGAAGGGTACGCTACTGGGTGGTGGCGTGACCCATAGTTCACTGTGCAACAGCTGAACAAGGATCCCTTAAGCCCATATAACAGCGTCCCTCCACTTGAAGTAAGTTCGTGAGTCTGCGTCATTGTGTGCAAATGATAAATTCATTCAGCCTAACCTGCACAAGTACCCCTGCCAAGCACCTCTGTCTGAGCGTGTTGTCCTCAAGCACGTGTCCTCAAGTCCGCCCATCAAAGCGCAGCAACTCGCCTCAAGGCCTTTCTCTGCCGGCATCTCAGCTGTGGCCCGCGCTTCTTGCTTTCCTGCCGCCCAAACAGGCTGCAAACAAAGCAACAGCAATGCTACGATGCAACATGCGCTTAATCACTGACAGATCAGCCACACAGAGAGCCCTTTCAAAGATGCTAACATAACTAACAGACTTTGTCTGTTTGACTAGCTTGAGTCAGTTGTGATGCAATTGTCTCTCAGATCTCAGCAGAGGTAACTCTTCAGCGCTGTTCTGATCTGTACATTGTTTGTCCCATGCGTAGTTCATCTCCCCCACTGTGCGCGACGACACGTTCTTTGAGTCCTGCGGTGTGGCTGACTTGATTGCCAGCAGCTACGGAGGCCGTAACAGGCGTGTGGCTGAGGCATGGGCGCAGAAGAGGGTTGCTGGTGATGACCAGGTCACTTTTGAGAGGCTGGAAAAGGTGAGCAAAACATACACCCACGGACAGACAACACCTATATATGTTTTGCTATGTATGTGTGTGTGTGCGTGTGCATGTGCGTGTGCGTGTGTGTGTGTATCTCCATTGTTCCATGTGTGTATGCATGTAAGTGCGTGATTGATAAGGTACTTGGGTGATAGTGCTCTAAATGAAATAGGAAGTGGGAGAGCTGTGAGTAGCAGACTGGCTCGTAACAGTGAAATGACTTCCCTTGGCAATGTCACGCCTTGTTGACTCGTGGCTGGAAGGTGCAGGGGGCTATTGGCCAGCTAGTGCATCCCCCTTTTGTTTGCTCTCGTGCAGCATGAAGTCTGTGACCTCCAAGCGTGTTGTGTAAACCTTTTCTTCCAGGAAATGCTTAACGGCCAGAAGCTCCAAGGTGTATTAACTTCTGACGAGGTACAAGAAATCCTGCACGCGCGCGGCTGGGAGCTAGAGTTCCCTCTGTTCACCACCATCAACCGCATCATCCACGGAGAGGTGCCTGTCACCATGATTCTCAGGTACGTGCCTACGAGCACATGTGTGTAGTTGGAGGTTCTTGGTGATGGTGGTGGTACTTGGTGCTCAGTGCAAATTTTTGTGTGTGTTGTGTGGGAGGCAGCAACGCTCAATGCGTTTCTAAGTTCACTTTGTTAGCAATACCCTAGCAATATCACACTTTGCCTGTAGGTACCGAGTGGCCTGCTCCATGCCCAGCATGCCCCCCACCCGTCGTGTTGTGAACGACTATTACTAAGACCCCCCCATCCATGCCTCGTCAAATAGGTTTTGGCAGTTGGCATTGGCGTGACCGCGTTTGGCCTAATCTGTATAGTTCTCCCTTAAGCTTTTCAATTTGTTTGGACCTGTGCCTTGATGCCCTGGCTGGTTGCCCTTGGGCCCTAGACTAGCAGATCATTAATTAGCTGAATCTAGTGGACACCCTCCGCCAATGCTGAAATGTGTTGGCAGACAATGGTCCGTTAAAATGTTTTCTGACAAGAGTTGGTAATGGTACTGAATCAATGGTTTTCAAAAGGGGTAACCGGTAGCCGTGATTTTTTGTTGATGGTTCTTTTGCTGGTCTCAGTCAGCAACAAAGTAAATATGCAAGAGTACGTTAGACCTAACGACTTTGAAAGCCAGAAGTAGTGGAGTTCTTGAACAACGAATGACGCAACTTGCTTATTTGTGCGAGTGTGGCTTGTTTCATAGCAAGGGTAAGGGTAAGGGTTACACAGCTATATCCGCCAGCGAGGGCAGTTGAGCTATAGCATAAAAAGCCAGCTTCAAGAAGAGAAAGAGGCCAGACTGAACCAAGACACCAGAAAAAGAGACAAGGTCAGTGATCAAACAGAGCAAGGCATTTGTCTGCAAAGTCAGCTACTCCTACTGCATCAGTCTGATTGATAAAGTCTCTCAGGCGAGCAGTGCTACCTGCTGGTATGGCATCAAACAGGTGCTGGAATTGATTGCGTAAGCTGACCAGCTGAGCATCAGGGCAATCCAGAATAAGGTAAGGTAAGGTAAGGTTACATCGCTATATATGCCTCTGGTGGGCATCTGAGCGGAAGCTTGGAAAAAAGCCTGTAACCAAACCAAAAAACGCTAGAAAAATCAAGGGAACAGGGCTAGGCA
>Ga0307963_1000999_pt1 | contig 20802 bp, 19 predicted proteins | sample OrgLakmetagen594_FD_201829 | JGI IMG/M metagenome (GOLD analysis project Ga0307963, IMG submission 201829) | Saline water microbial communities from Organic Lake, Antarctica - #594 | ecosystem: Environmental > Aquatic > Non-marine Saline and Alkaline > Saline | place: Antarctica: Organic Lake... | reverse complement strand
GTTCAGCATGCGTGTTTTCTTGTGCACACTACATAGGACACACATGACCACACATACATGCACACAAACATTCCCACTGCCAGGACGCACACAGCTCACCCTTGTGCATGTTGACCTGTGCAGCATGCGTGTTTTCTTGAGCACACTACATAGGACACACATGACCACACATACATGCACACAAACATTCCCACTGCCAGGACGCACACAGCTCACCCTTGTGCATGTCGACCTGTGCAGCATGCGTGTTCTCTTGAGCACACTACATGGGACACACATGACCACACATACATGCACACAAACATTCCCACCGCCAGGACGCACACAGCTCACCCTTGTGCATGTTGACTTCTGTGGCATGCACGTTTCCTCCAGCACGCCAGCCTCCGACCGAGCAGCGGATTTCCTGGTTCAAGAAAAGATGAAAGGATTGATGTACGAAAAGTAGCGCCGTAGTGCCTTAGAGAAAGCGTAAAGGAGATTTTAGGTGCTGGCACATACGTGCCCCTTCCCTTAATCAGGCAGGATGTGCGAACACCACCAGCGTAGCTTATTGTGTTCCTTTTTTACGTGCAGCAGGTTCATCAATGATTGATTGAGGTGAAAAGGTTGTGGGGGGTCTGTCACGCTGATGATTTGTTTAGTGTTACAGAAGCACTTGGCCAAAAGGACCAATGGTTGCCAGCACTAGGCCAAAAGGATGGTTGCCAGACCGATGGTTGCCAGCACTAGGCCAAAAGGACCGATGGTTGCCAGCACTAGACCAAAAGGATGGTTGCCAGACCGATGGTTGCCAGCACTAGGCCAAAAGGACCGATGGTTGCCAGCACTAGGCCAAAAGGACCGATGGTTGCCAGGATGATTTGTTTAGTGTTACAGAAGCACTGAGCCAAAAGGACCGATGGTTGGATGCCACTTTGGCACCTTCCTATTCCTATGTAAGGAACGGGGGGACTTGCACCCCATCCTAGTGGCCTCTTTGCGCACTCTGCACACTTGCAACTCTACAACGTTGCAATTTGTATAGGATAGCTGCTGAGAAGATGACGCAGCTCTAGGGTTGAAAGTTTCACAGGGGCAGGTCTTAATAAAGGGCTTCAGCTTATAGCACCTCACTGAAAGTTTGCAACTGCAATTAAGACAGACCACGTTAAACGTTCCATCCCATTCACTCAGCGGTTGTGACTTCTTGTGTAAGCCACGATCCACCAGCCAGATTAAATAAAAGCTCTGGCAAATCATGAACCATTGTTTTTACTGCCTGTCATTACACTTTGCCTTCTGCATGTAAAGAAACAAGAATTTAAGCTTTGCACGCAGCACCGTATCTCACCACGTTGGGCAAACCGCATCTCACCTCCCAAGTTGGCCAAACAAAATGGACAAACTCTTTGCAGACACTGTATCTTACCGCGTTGGGCTAACCGCATCTCACCTCCCAAGTTGGCCAAACAAAATGGACAAACTCTTTGCAGGCACTGTATCTCACCACGTTAGGCAAACCGCATCTCACCTCCCAAGTTGGCCAAACAAAATGGACAAATTATTTGCAGACACTGCACCTCACCACGTTGGGCAAACCGCATCTCACCTCCCAAGTTGGCCAAACAAAATGGGCAAATTCTGGAGGAAGCGACAGAGGAGGGGGTGGCTTGGCGTTTGGAAGGGGTACCCTGTATTGGAAGGTGTGGGGGCACCCTGTGTATGTGGTGTTCGGTGCATGCTGTGGGGGTGCAGATGTATGCAACGTATTTTCTCTAAAGTAAGAGGCGGTATTTTATGCACATGCATGTTCATATGTGTATGTACATAGCCATTCACAGAGGGTTGTTGAATGGTTCAGGACTGTATTTCCGTTGCATAAAGCTAAACAACTTGAACAACAATTGCCTTACGCACTCGCTTTCTATTGCATTGCAAACACACATACAGGCACGCTCACACACACACACACATACACACACACGCGCGCGCACACACACACACACACACACATACACATACACATACACACACACACACACACACACACACCGTAGAGGTTGTGGCTTGACAGCAGCCAAGGAGGCTCCAAAGTCCGTGAAGAACCAATCTCTAGTAATGCTACCTGCATTGTTGGTGTGATCAGAAGAAGTTTGCAGTCCGTTTGGCTTGGTGGGAGTAGGTTTCCTCGCCTGCGTAGTTGCTTGATTGTTCCTTTTTTAGGGCCTGCTGATCATGTGGAACAAATTGTGCATGATACAGTTTGTGCATTGTGCATGATACAATCTGTTCAAGTTCAGATTCACGTCTCCCCTATATAACATAACAAACTTGCAACGCTTGTAGGCTGTATACAAGTGCTAAGAGGGGGCAGTGCAACTTGCTTTATTTCAATATTACCGGTAAATGCATCTTGTACAAACGTCTCAACCACATCAAATCTAGGCTGGTGGCGATGCCTTCAGGGGTGCAGGCGTTGTGCGTCATTACCCACATCTAGGGTTGGCCAGAACCATATATAAACGGTGTACATACAGTGTTTTTGGCAGGGAACTCACCAGATATACAGTCATACACGGTGAAAATATACGGTCCTGGCCAACCCTACCCATAGCACATAAATTACCTGTAATTTCTTATGAGTCGCATGCCATAAAGCATACAACACAAGAACACGATCTTCGTGCAGCCTGGTTGGCCTCAAGAGATGCGTATAATACCAGAGGTGGTCATCTGAGGCCCCAAAAGGGGGCACTTTTGAAATGTGAATTGAGTATGGTGGCCAAGACTGGCAACAATAAAGCTCAGTTCCCAAAGGCTGCTGATAGCACCTGAGCTTGAATGTTGCCGGTATTGGCAAAAGTGTCTAATTGCCCGTGGCATGAACCCTATTTTTCACCACAAAATCACATGATTTTTGGTGTTATAGAGTCCATTTCATTTAAAAACAGCATTGCAAAAGAAATGGAGTGAAACGATCAACTGGTTGGGGATGTAGGCCAACATATGCTGTTTTCCATGCAAAGCCACATCCTTAGGGTTTTGATGGTCACTGTGGGCTTTCAGCCCTGCCAATTTGAACACAGAGCGACCCACATGAATCCAAGCACGTCTTTGTGTAACTCATAATGCCAGCTTCAATTTAAAGCAAAAAGGGTACCAATCGGATAAAGGGGCAGTGGATGGATGGCTTCCGAGTGCAAAAAGGGCACATATTTGGACATTTCCCCAGTTGATCCCCTCTGGTGTAATCAGAGGCTTGTGCTAGTACGGTACGATTAGGACGGTACGGACCGTCTTATCTTAAAATACGGCGTCTTGGCGTATTTTGGTGACCGTAGTTTACCGTCCAGACGGTAAATTACGGTACGGTGTACGGTACGGTGCCAAGATGGCACTGCCAGTGCAAGAATGGCCTCCGAATGGCCTCTCTGCCCCAAAACCTCCCATTTTCGCTCTCCGGTGTGCTCCTCCCATGTGCTGACGCCACACAATGCTTCCATTAACGACCCTGAGGCTGGGTTGGGGCTGCATCAGCTCGGGGGCTGGCACTGCCAGTGCAATTTTGGCCTAAGAATGGCCTCTCCGCCCCATTTCCACCTCCCGCATGCTCCTCTCATGTGTTGACGCCACACAATGCTTCCCTGGACGACCCTGGGGCTAAGAAATGGGCCAAATTACGGTCAAATTTGTACTGTATGGTGGCACCGTCCTTGTACAGTTGGGACCGTACTTTTCAAACAGACCGAACCAGCACCGTCTTGTACGGTGCAAATACGGTACGGACCGTCTAGACGGTCAAAAAAGCCAAAAGACGGCGTAGTTGCACAAGCCTGGGTGTAATACTTCTTTCAAGGGCGGGCTTTGTGCCTTGTCGCCGGATACAAATTGATTCATTCGAAATGCATTTCAAAACAAGCAGACATCGCTCATTGTATTGAGGCTGGTGGGTTGCATGACAATGCCTTTGGGCACAGGCTTCGTGCCTCATTGCTGGAAAGGAATTAGCTCACTCAGAAGGCATTTCAAAAGCAAGCAAACATCGCTCGTACCTAGGCTGGTGGGTTGCATGACAATGCCTTCTGGGACAGGTTTTGGTGATGGTGCCGCACTGGAGGAGAAAGGCCCAGCCCTTGACGACCCTTGTGCCTGAGAGCCGCCTGTCAAACACATTACAGTGGGGAATACATTACAGTGGATAACACATTACAGCGGATAACACATTACAGTGGAGAATACATTACAGCGGAGAATACATTACAGTGGATAACACATTACAGTGGATACCACAATACAGTGGATAACACATTACAGTGGATAACACATTAGTGGATAACACATTACAGTGGATAACAACATTACAGTGGATAACACATTACAGCGGAGAATACATTACAGCAGAGAATACATTACAGTGGATGTGGATAACACATTACAGCAGAGAATATATAACAGCGGAGAATACATTACAGTGGATAACACATTACAGCGGAGAATACATTACAGTGGATAACACATTACAGTGGGGAATACATTACAGTGGATAACACATTACAGCGGATAACACATTACAGTGGATAACACATTACAGTGGATAACAAATTACAGTGGATAACACATTACAGTGGATAACACATTACAGCGGATAATACAATATCTGCGTATTTGTTGGATTTCAAGGTTTTGGTCTGCGGATCAATTGCTTCCAATTCTACACACATAGCTTATCTGCTACCGGAGTTAATACAGCCTGCACGGTGGCAGGACTGTTAAGGATTTATTTGCTGTCGAGTTGTATGCAGAGAAGCAGGAGTCCTTTGAATACAAGTGCTGGAGGTACTGTATTAGCATTGCTATGTAATACCTCAGCCGCATTTTGCACAGACGCACTTGCAGACTTGAAAAGGCTGGGCAGCGTGCCTTTGCCGCTGGGGCTAGATCCTTGTGCCCCAGAAGTTCGGGGCAGCTGAGGTGCATCTAGGCGCTGCAAAAGATACAAAACAAGTGCAAAGTCAAGCTTTGAGTTCTTATTCCTAGCGGCTATCGATTGCATCTCTTGTCTGATGTTCTGATGTTAGTACGATAGGTGTGAACCAGTGTTTCTTAAAAGTCGTTATGCCATACCAGTGCATAATCAAGCTTTGAGTTCTTATTCCTAGCGGCTATCGATTGCATCTCTTGTCCGATGTTGGTACAATAGGTGTGAACCAGTGTTCCTTAAAAGTCGATATACCATACTGATCCATAAGAAAACATGGGTTTTTGGCCTTTGGAATCGAGATGAGAATAGGGTTCTGAAGGCGTGGATGAGCCCCTGTGTAAAATGAATCTGTGACCCTTTTACACCAGGAAAACAACAAATTTCATCTTTTTGTTCATGAGCTTATTATACTTTATGAACAGGCGAGCAGTCATACTTCTTGACCGAAGGCCTTTTCTTGTAAACCTTGTAAACCTTGTGACCCTAATAGGGCATTTGAAGGCCCTTGCACACCACGAAAATTTTTCCGAACAGTTCTATAAACATGTTATAAGCGATAAACCCCCATCAAAAAAAGCCCAAAGTTGCCAGGGGGAAAGGCTTTGGGAAGTACTTAGGGGCCCATGGGCCCAAAAAGGTTTCCTCAAACAAGAGGATGCAAACCCGGCTGCAGCAAGCAGCAGCGATGAGTCTGACAACGAGCCACAATCAGCAAACGTTGCAACAGCCCCCCCCCAAACCCTCGCTCAGCCAAAGAATTTTGGGGAGAAGCCACATGCCTAGGGGCGCAGGATAGATTTGGGGAGTGGGTTAAGGTAGCAGAGTTAGTGATGGTTATGGTGCTAGGGTCAGTGGAGGATACATGTATGTTCAGCACGCTCAAGTACATCCGTAACCCCCAGCGCAACAGGCAACATGTGCGCACGGGGGTCAAAGAGCTCAGCATTTGGCGTGGAGCCTTTCTTCCCATATTCACAGGCCATTCTGGAGTGGCTCAGCGCTAAGAACCCAGATTAAAAAATAATGAACAACTCAGTTAGAATGGTCAGTTGCCCAACTTGCAATTACAGGCAATTTTTCTTGTGTTTAATGCAAATGCTTCCTCAAAACCTACAGTTGACTTACATAACACCAAATGCCGGGAGCCGCAGGCCTCCCGGCGGGATGAGGCAGCAAAAGAAAAAAGACATGAGAACACAATTCCTTAAACTCCCAGATTGGGGGATGACATGAAATCAAAGTTTTCCATTATCCTTAAAAGAAACACTGGAGTAAACCAGTGTTATTTTTAACATTTGGGAAAAACTTGGTTTCATGTCTCCAGATCTGAAAATTTGATCAATTGGGTTCTCTTGTCGATTTTCTTTTGCTGTCCCAGCCCGCTAAGAGGCCTGTGGCCTTCCGGCAAAATGGTGTTTGCAATTAGTGTGTGGGTGATCTAAAAGCAATTACTATAATACAGAAAAGTTTGTCTGAAATTGCAAGGTAGGGCTTGAAAAATTCATTCTAACTGTGTGAGTTTGTCTATTTGTTTCCACGGCGCTTTTTAGCCTGAGACAGTCTCTAGGTATGGGAAGGACTCCACGCCGAATGCTGAGCTATTGAAGCCCCGAGCGCAACACGTCAGGTACTGCGCACTCAGCTGGGGGTCACGGATGTACTTGAGCGTGCTGAACATACACTCATCCTCCACTGACCCTCCTTGGCTGAGAGAGGGGTTGGGAGTGGGGGTCGCGCAGATTCTGGCTCGTTATCAAACTCATCACTGCCGCAGCAGGGTTAGGATCCTCAGCTGCTGCTGCTGCTGCTGCTGCTGCTTGCCTTGTAGCCCAAACAGCCCTCTCAGAAATGAAGGGGGGTAATGCTGCAGTGAACTTGGTACACAGATTTCCACACCCTCCCCTCATCACTCAGCCAGCCCTTGCACTGGGTCTGTCCCTCAGAGGCTGGATGCTCAAGCCACTGAGCTTGGAACTTGTTCGTGGACCCACGGGCCCCTAAGTACTTCCCATCACTTTTCCACCTGGCAACTTTGGGCATTTTTGATGGGGTTTATCGCTCATTTAAAATGTTTGGATTTTTTGAGTTTGTGGTGAATCAGGGCCTTTGAGAGCCCTCTACCACAGAATTGTTTTACACAGGGGCTCGTCGGCAGCCCCAGAATCATTCTTGATGATCTTGGTTTCATGTCGATTGTCGATTTCGACGAGTTTGGAAATCCAACAACAGTTTTCATGTCGATTGACATGGTATCTTGCCTAAAAAAACACTGGTGTGAACGCGTACAGGCCTCTGGAACGAGCTAGAATGCGGAAGGTCCAAACAGGTTCCACAGTGGAACTTCCACTTAATCCTTGACCAAAAAGAAACCCCTCATTCTCACAGTGATGCTTTAGGTTCCACTTCATCATTGACCAAAAGGAAATGCCTTGTTCTCACGGTGTCAGATGCTTTATAAAGGGACATAGACTTCCACCGCCATGCTGGATGCCCATGCCCGCTGTAAACACAGCTTCGAATTTTGCTGTGCATGCTAGAGCGTATATGTAGGGTCGGCCAGAACCATGCATATATGGTGTATATACCGTGTTTTTGGCAGGGAAATCACCAAATATACGGCCATATACGGTGCATATACACGTATACACGGTTCTGGCCAACCCTATGTATATGCTGCACGTAGCCAAACTCAAACCATAAACTAGCGGTTTCACTGCAGATATACCCACATCATAAGCACAGGTGGTTGCCTATGAATTGCAACAGGAGGGCTTCACCTTGAACCTTCAAGCTGCTCACCAGCTGCAGAAGCAAGCACATACGCACATGGCCGTCCTACTCACATCGATTCCTGAGTGTATCCCTGGCACACTTGAAACCAGAAATCAGCTACTACCTACAAATCGCTCACCTGCTGCAAAAGAGAGCGCACACGCATGTGGCCGTACTTGTTAACATCGTTTCCTGTGTGTGTCCCTGGCACACTTGGAACCAGAAATGCACGTGCGCTGGAAAAGTCGTGCCTGCGAAAGGCACTGCTCACGACTTGGTGCTCCTGCGGAAACGTGTGTGTCATTTGCGCCTTTAAAAGTCTTGTTTGTCGTTGTTGTGCCTGTACATGGCACTGCTCACGACTTGGTGCTCCAGTGGGAAAGACTGCCGTTCATGCGTTTTGTCTGTCATCTCGTAAGTTTTACCATGAATGACACTCCCAACAAGAAAACGCGCCATTTGTACCTTCGTTTTTACGGTCTTCTTTGTGTTAATGGCGTTTCTCATGGCTTAGTGATCTGCACTTTGACGGAATTGAAATCATGTGTGCCTTTGTTTTTACGTTCTTCTTTGTGTTAATGGCGTTTTTCATGGCTTAATGATTTAGACTTTGACAGGATTAAAGTCATTTGTGCCTTTGTTTTTACGTTCTTCTTTGTGTTAATGGCGTTTCTCATGGCTTAATGATCTGCACTTTGACGGAATTGAAATGGTGATTTTCATAGCCTGTGTTGCAGCTGCCCCAGGCAAGGGTGGGCCGGAGGGTAGAGGGGAAAAAAACACACTTTTGTGCCCCCAAAATGCACAACACAGGCCTTTATTCATGTGCGGAGTGGTTGTCACCGCCTGTGTCATATTCTTCTTCTTTCCTCCCATTTCGAGGGTAAAGGGTGTATAGATCTACAAGGTATATTCATTTAGAATGATTTTTCATTGAGATTAGGAGTTGCAGACAGGTGCAGATGGTGAGCATGAAGGGTGAGGTAGATGTTAGACTTAATGCCCTGTCATGTTTGGGGCGAGAGATAAACTGCAAACACGTTCAATGTACATGCCTATGCCTCCATTACCTTTTTCTGTATGTTGACATATGTTTCCAAACATTTGGCCACACGAAACAACTCCAAGCACATCCACTTCCGGTAGAAAATTCTCACTTCCAGTAGGAAGTCCCTGTTTATTGTCTGTTAAATTTCCTCATTGCCATTGTTTATTGTTATTGTCTGTTAAAATTCCTCATTGCCATTGTTTATTATTAATGTCTGTTAGATTTCTCGATTGCCATTGTTTTTTGTTAATGTCTGTTAAGTTTCCTCATTGCCATTGTTTATTGTTAATGTATGTTAAAATTTCCTCATTGCCATGAACCATACACCCACCTCCTCTGGAAGCTGGTTCTGCTTAATGTAGTTCAAAAATGTTGCTTCAAAATCGGAGGAGGGAGGGGATGCGTCGTCTTTGAGGGGAAAGTCCTGCCACCACCTGAGTAAGCAGGGAGGCAAACTTATGGTTATGTGCCAAAGGCACAGTATCACAGAGGGGTTGCTAAAGCAGTAATGAAGGCTAAGTGCCACTTAGCCTGAGGCAAAAGGAAAGGAAGGGAGCAGTACGCAAACCGTCACAGAAGAGACGTGTTGTATGCACCTGCACCTGAATAATCAGAGAGGCAAACTTGGAGCAAATTCGAACAAGAGCATTAGGGAGGCAAACATTAGCAAGATCACACAGGCACTGTGGGAGGCTCTATCCTGGGTGGGGGTTGGGGTTTCTCAGACACTCCCTCAAACACGCTCCTTTCTCATCAACAAACTTTCTATTTCTTTGAGTGAAGTTTTTGGTTACAGTTTTGATAAGTTTCGCTCAGATGCCCTAGAGGCATAAATAGCGATGTAACATTACCACACCTTACCTTAGCTCCAGGCTGAGGCACAGACACACTTCCCTGCTTACTTGTAGACCTTCCTCCAAACTAGGTGTGTTAACGCATTGGATGGTGTGTTGCGTACTCAAGCCCAATGGTATGTTCTGAGCGAATGGCTGAAACACACACACAAAAAATGAACAAATTGCCAACCCTCCTTCAATGTTCTGAGCGAATGGCAACGGTATGTTCTGAGCGAATGGCTGAAACACACACACACACTAAAAATGATGTACACCTTGCCAACCCTCCTTCAATGTTCTGAGCGAAAGGCAACGGTATGTTCTGAGCGAATGGCTGAAACACACACACACAAAATGATGTACACCTTGCCAACCCTCCTTCAATGTTCTGAGCGAATGGCAACGGTATGTTCTGAGCGAATGGCTGAAACACACACAAAAAATGCTGTACATCTTGCCAACCCTCCTTCAATGTTCGTTAGCATAAACGTCCTGACTTACATTGATTCCTTGTGAGAACCTCAAACAGGTAAATAGTGTACACCTTACGTATCCTGCACCCACATTGCTTGTGCGCTGATGTCATCGCCCCCAAAGAGCGGATTTGCGGTATGAAGGATAAAGCGAATGCCTCTGGGGAACTGCGACAACAAGTAGGAGGAAGGGAGGGGCATAAGTTTAAAGGTGCTGGTACAGAAATCGTTTCCGATTTACACAGTGGTACAAGCAAGCGTGACATTTTTTAAGGGCCTCGGGCTGCTCACATTAGGGGTCATTCATGGGTATCCTGGAAGTGGTTTGTTAGGTAGAGGAGCTTATGTCTTGTCCTGATATCGTCCTTGTTTGTCAAATGTTGGGAAGGAGCGTGGGTCTTGTGTGTGTATTTTTGTTGTGGTGATCTAATTGTGAACTCTCTAGTGCATGCATAGTGCACTACAGGGTGGCCGCATAGCATGCAGATAAGATTTGTTGGTGGAGTCGCAGTCACGATTACTTACAAATTACAACACAGAAGTATTGAGGGGTCTGCCTACGTAAACGCATACATGCAGGATTGCGCAAGAAGTGAGCATTAATTGGCAAAAATAGAAGCCTGCCAAAGGGAATTTGGAGCAGAACATATCTAGGGTTGGCCCAAACCGTATATGGAATTCCATATACCATATATATGCCGTATATGACCGTATATACACCGTATAATTGTATTACCGTATATAAGGAAGTATTGATATACTCAGAATTAATTCATAAGGGGATCATTCTGCAGCTCTTGAAGAGCTGTGTGCGCATGACCCAATATTGTTTACACAAAAAATGAAAAGCTGGAAAGTTATGCTGACTCAAAGGCGTTCAAAAGGGAAAGAGACTACCGTACTACAAAAGATGCCAATTCAAGGGCTCAATGAAGTATTGTTCAGTTCTGCGCGTCCAGTTTCTCAATACAACAAACGTCTGCCTTCCTCTTCCCCATCTCCCTCCCCCCTCACATCTCCTCCTCCTCCTCCTCCTCCTCCTCCTCCTCCCCCCCCTCAACCAAATCAATCAGGGAGAGCCTTATCTCCTCATCTAACCCCCCAAGCTGCTGCTGCTGCTGCTGAAGAAGTTGCTGAGGCTGTAACCGCTGTAACCTCACTTGCACCACCACCACCAGGCACCCCTGAGGACCCATTAACGTTCCCTTCCATAACAATTGAAACAAAAAATTGATGTATTAAAAGGTTGTGCCGGATGTCGGAAATTTTGAGGCCTTCAAAGGCCTGTAACTTTTTCACACCTTCGAACATATACGGTTCATATACAGTCCATATGCGGTTTTCACCGTATATATGCCGCATTTATACGGCCTGTTGAAACCCATATACGGTCATACAGTTAAGAGACCGGTGGCCCAGGTCCCAGTGTCATATACGGTACCGGATATACAGCGTACCAAGGATACGGCGTATATACGGTCATACGGTTTGGGCCAACCCTAAACATATCAGATTTGTGATTGTGATATATTAGTATGGTGTGTCGCACGAAGCGTGAAAGGTACGAAGGTGTTGAACAAAACGACTCATAGGAAGGAGAGTAAGAAGAGGGTAGTAGAGTAACAAACATTACCTGAAGGATCAAATACTTTGCGTGCTGCGTTCCATATACAAGTGGTAGCGGAGACCTGCAAAGGGGAAGGAATAGGAATTCACATGTATCAATGTTAATCGTGGAAGATGGGAAAAGTCGTTAACATATCGTTCTACCGCATCTTCTACGGTCGTCACACTGGAAAGATCCGCGAGTTCCGGATTCAGATACAAAAACGTAACCGGTTCGAAGTCCGAGGGGAGACTCATGTGGGGGGGTCCGATACAACGGTCGAAGACCGAGGCCTCTAATCTGACATGCAACAGAAGCAACAACAGAGGCGATGCGTGACTAGACAAGAACCCCCTGGGTGACATTGGTGCTTGGATTCGTTTGCACCCAGCAAGAAAAGGTATGGAGAAAACAACACAGGCAGCTCAACTTTCATGCATGTTTTACGAAAAGCGCAGCGTGGGACGACCACCTGTCTTCAGACTGGCATGAGCATTTTCCTATCACAGCCCTGTGTCTATGCGTGAGCTTGCAGTTCTCTGGCATATGTCTCAGATTACAATATCCAGCGTACATACCTAGGTTTGGCCAAAGCCGTATATATTCACCGTATATGACCATATACTTGGTGATTTCCTTGCCAAATAAACCGTATGTACACCGTATATATATGGTTCTGGCCAACCCTATACATACCCCAAACCTCAACTATCCCTTTTGGGGTAGAGTACCTCACAATCTGATAACGCATACAATGTTTTTTGAAAGTGCAAGACCATTTCTCAGCATGCACAGACACGTATGCATGTCGTAAACCACTCACGCGTGCAAGGTAAGCTTGCAATGTGCTGGCATCAATGGGGGGTCTCCTCCTCTGAACAGCTGCTGCGTGGCCATCAAGTAGTCACTATGTGCAGCCCCACAGCCATGAATAATGACGACGTGCTCAGCACGCGCAATGTGAGGGCACTTTTGCAGGATCCACTTGAGGTCCGGGCACATGTTGCTACTGATGAGCAGCTGGATGGGGGTGCCTGGCGGGAGGAGGAATGGATCGATGATGCAATAAATTCCGAGATGCGATGATCTACAGCGTGAGTTGCTATTTTATCGAGTATAATGTGGCTCCTTCTTCTACCTACTGGCCACTTTAGCCACTGCTTGCAGCAAAATATGCCTCTGAGTACCTGTGTTTCATACTTATAGGATTTCTGGCTGTTGGGGTGCAAGCAACTGCTGCAAAACTGGTCCATACCACGACATTTGGAGGTGTTAAATCCCCCATCATCGTGCTGGCAGTTCTATGGCCACCACCATCAAACCTGGCAGTTCTAAAGCCCCCACCATCAAACCTGGCAGTTCTAAAGCCCCCACCATCACACCTGGAGGAACCAAAGCTGCAGGATCACCGCCACAGCATCCTTTGTTGCAGTAGTCAGGCAGCAAGCTGCAGGCGAGCGTAGGCAGCAGAAGTAACGATGAATGGAATAACAATGCTACAGGATTTTGCACACGTGTATCTCCATGTATCTCCATGTCACAGTCATACCAACATCATATAATCATATAGCTTCTATCGCTTGGTTACAAGGAGAACGATTTCAGACAGACGAGTAGCTAAAAAAAGGCATCCTGTAATCTAGGCGGCCAAGAGCAAGGTCACGGCAAGCGATATCGGCTTGCCACGACTGGGAAGGTATGCTGATGCACGTGCTACAATTTGCTCAAGACAAGACCCAGGGTAGGGTAACAGGTTTAAAAGGATGTCACAGAAGGCACGGCCTTAAGGATGTTTACCCCTTTTGCAATGCAGTTGCAATTCGGCAATTGTGGTTGACGCTCCTAACACAATATGGGACAATATTTATACACAATGTCGACCTAGTTCCGGTTTAGAAAAGCAAAAGGGCAGCTTGCATGGGGACATGAAGAAACATACCTCATTCGCATGAGTTGGAAGGGCGCGTTTGACAGCAAGTCCGATATGGTCTGGTCATGCTCGTTAGGATGCTGGCCGGACTCTTGACCAGGCTGCTGCTGCTGTTGCTGCAGCGAGGCTGCATTGGTACGGGGGCGCTTACTGGCGCGCGGAGAAGGTACTGATGATGCAGCCTGCTGGGCGTCTGCGGCATCTGCATCTTCTCCTCCTGCTTTGTGCAGACGCATGGCGTGCACATTTGTACCAATAGATTCAGGTAATTCTCTCTTCAGTCTATCGTAAAGAATACAGGAAAACTTCAGTGTTGCCGCGAAGAAACGGACCTGTCAAATCAATAACCGTAGGCGGGCAATGAGCACTTTGCCAGCCTTCGCCGTCATCCTCGTCACCTGTGACATCATAGTGTTTGCTGAAAATCCTTCTGCGTGCTTTCCTGTTTGCGGTGTATGTTTGTAGCGTGCGTGCGCTCATGTTCGTGTGCAGAAGTGCGCGTGTGCTTATCGGAGATGAACTTACGAGTCAAATCTATCGTTGGTGGGGTCTGATTCAACCTAGCTTCCTGTCCCACATTGTCACCCTTGCCCAAGGGTGTGTGTGCACCTCCCTCATCTTCTGCCATTTCGCCCTATAAATTTGCTCCCGAGGCAAAACGGCGAGGCAAATTGGGATAATTGTTAAACTATCTAAGGAAAACACCACAGTCTGGCCAAAACCCACAACAAAAAATATTCGAATGTGGAAAGTTCCCCACACACTGCACCGTTCCGCGAGTTATATTATATTATAATAAAACATGATTACGCAGTATCGCACAAACTGTCTCCGTAGTGGGACGAAATGTCCCAGTTGTATTAGCAGAGGGAACGCCCTGGTAGCCCGTGCTTACCCCACCTCAGACCCTGCTAAACAAACTCAGGCTAGCAGGAGAGCCATCCTGTTTGGAGGGGTCCTGGTGGGCCTGCCTTTCACTCAGTTGCAGCCCGTGGAAGCAGATGTCCTTGATTTAGTGCGCGAGTTTGTGAGGTGAGTGCTTTGTTCTGCTGTGCTTGTCCACGTTTGTTCTTGTGCATGCTTGCGTGCGCATTAGATTTAGCACGTTAAAAACGCAGGCCTTCCAACGAATTTACACCGACGCAAGCAGTGGTCGTGCTCATGGATGCGCGGAGTACCCTCAGAGAAGTGAAGGTATGCATACTCGCTCATACATTCTGCAAATGAAGCATGATTTTACCTTCAGCTTACACTTGAGTAAAAGTATGAAGACCCACACGCTTGTACTTATGCAACATGCACATGTAAATATGTATGCCCATGCATTGCATTTGCACGAACACGACTGCTTGTACAGGCATTAGCAGCGACACCCCTGGACAGCCAAGAGCGTTTTGCTGGCCGGTCACAATGGCCTGGATTTGCCACCAGGCTTCGCCCAGCTGGTGAGTGCATACTAAACTGTAAGCAGCTCAGTGTCTAAGAATACCTAGAAATGGGCATGTGCCCTAAAGTGTTGCATTTTTTTGGCAAACACCCTATTACCACTACTTCATTGGCACCAACTGACGCTGATGTTTCAGCTGCCAGATTACCAGAGCATTTGGCGTGACCTGAGTGTGGCGCTTCCTTTAAGCATTTGCACATTTCATTCACCATATGGTATGGTTGTCGCTCCATTCTTCATAATTTTTTGTTAAATGACACGAATAGAAAGGGTGATCATTCTGATAAATCATAGCTCTCGGATCAACAAATGACAGCTGAGCCCACAATGTGCCAGTCAAACCCAAGCAGCACTTGAAAAGCAAACCCGTGTTTAGCCTCAATCAGCCCACTTTGGCATACCATATATTCATATATTTCAGATGTTTGGCCTATTTAAATGTACATTTTATTGAGCCGAATAGGTATATGCTTCCTTTAGTGGAAGATTATAAAATAATTGTGATGGGGTTTTCCTGTTTCTGGATGTTGCACTTCTCAGGCGATAAGTGCAAAGTACTGGATCGCTGGTTGTAACTAAAGAAGTATGTTTTTCTATTTTTCTTTGGCAGCGGGCTGTGCAAGGCTTCGGAAAGTTTGCCTTTCCCTGCCAACACACCACGAGGTTTGTGTTCTGCGTTTTGTTCATAGCTCCCCATGATATCAAGGATACTTGCACAGTGAACCAGCTTGCTAAGCAGCGTGTCATATTTGCAAGATGCACATTCTATCCTTCCCTACCCAGATCATACACATTACAATCTAAGCTTGTTTTGCAAACAACTCCAACCCAGCTGCCTCCTTAAAATTCAAGACCATCCCTTCTTCCTTATCTCTCCTGCAATTCCTGCCCAAAACACTATTTAGACAGCGTCCTGGACGTCACCTCCTGTAACCAGACTATTTTAGTGTGCAAAGCGCAGGCAACACCCCTGGTGGCTTCTCTAGCCAGCAGCACCAACCGTGAGCAATGAGCAATTATATTCCTTGTTCATTTTCACTACAAGCCCTGCGCAAAATGCAACTAACATGGCAGATTTCTAGTGTCCCTCTGTCCCTCTCCAGGCCCAGAAAATTCTATCGTGGCTTCCCTAGCAAGCGGCACTGACCATGGGCAAAGAGCCGGCCATTCTACCCTGTTCATTTTCACTACAAGCCCTGCCCGACTCTCAATTTATCGTGGTAAATTATAAATTACAATTGTCCCTCTCCAGGCCCAGCAACGCCTGTCGTGGCTTCCCTAGCTAGCGGCACCGATCGAGAGCAAACCATTGGGGAGATGTACGGGGGCAAGGCAGGCGAGCCAGGGGTTACAGACCAAGTGTACTTGAGCTTGGGGAAGGTGCGCACACAGCAGAGGGGTTACAGACCAAGTGTGCTTGAGTTTGGGGAAGGTGAGCACACAGCAGGAGGTGAGCACACAGGAATATGAGCACACGGTTTGGGGAAGGTGAGCACACAGCAGAAGGCGGGGAGACGATGTCTTACCGCCGCACAAGGATGACCACGTCATTGAAGCACAGAGGAAAGTTGTGACGCGCTTTGATGAAATGCACAATTGATATCGACCTTTAAACGTACTATTGCCAAAGTTGTTGGATAGTTGATAACGGTGCCACTGAGCCAGAGAGCAAATATTCTTTTCTTTTTTCGACTGAGGTCCAACAGGGAGTTCCACCATCCCTCGCAGAGGGGGATTGCGTATTACTTGCTATACCCTCCTATGTTTTCAAAGGTGCTCACATAATTGCTTATTAATATGCAGATAAAAAGAAGCATGTCTATTGCCAACCTCCTGTCTGCAACTAACTGCAGGTGCCCGCCTTTCTGATAGGCAGGCAAGAGTTCCATATAGACTGCAAATTTGTGTTTATACAACACTGCCCACCTCCTGCGTGTTTATACAACACTGCCCACCACCTGCGTATTGTTTATACAACACGGCCCACCACCTGCGTGTTTATCCAACACTGCCCACCACCTGCGTGTTTATACAACACTGCCCACCACCTGCGTGTTTATACAACACTGCCCACCACCTGCGTGTTTATACAACACTGCCCACCACCTGCGTGTGTATCCAACACTGCCCACCACCTGCGTGTTTATCCAACACTGCCCACCACCTGCGTGTGCTGCAGGTGCTCACCATTTCAGGCCGCACCATTAGGAAAGAGGCACAGGCCAGTCCAGAGGCAGCAGCAGAAGCAGAGGCTGCCATCGACACCTTCCTTAAAACGGTGCGTGCCTTTGGCTGTGTTGGTGGTACTGTAATTGGGCGCTGCTATTCCACCGGGTGCAAGTGCCTGTGCTAAAATTTAAAGAAAGGGGGGGGGCTCCAGTACTCATAAGTGAGGTCGGCATGCTTGTTCCCTTTCAGATAATCCTAATCCGACGTCTAGATGGACAAATAGCCTCCCAATCTACCAAGCAGGAATAAAGGGGTCCATAACCCTATTTTAGTCATTTGGAGAGTGTTTGATGTTTTGTGCTCATGCACGGTCTCTAATGAAAATCAAGTCTTTAGGCAAATTGGTGCACGCAACTACAACAGACAGGAGACTTGTTACGTCCCCCTCCCTCCGACCGTTACTGCAAGTTTACAACACCTGCGTAAAGCTCATTCGCTTACGTTAACCCTTAATTCTAAACCTTTTCCCTCTGGAGGCCTTCTAGAGGATACCTTTCTAACGTTCCTTCTAGAGGATACCTTTCTAGTTGTGAGCAAGTTTTGAACTTCAAGTCCGTGCAAGACAGTTGGTCGGATTAGCTTTTTAGGTCATTCCTGCTCTCCTCGTATAGCAATTGCGTCACCAGGGTGAGAACTAGGAAACAATTTGTGAAGATTACGCTGAATTAGACGTAGCCGCTTAATACATGTTGCAAGTAGGATTTGCAAACAGCTGTGCATATTTTAAATCACTGCCCCTAGTCGATGTTTGTGGGTGAGGCATTGTTTGAACTACCTGTAAACAATTATTCCCACACATTTGCCAAGCTACGCCTAGTTTAAACGAGAGTTTTGGTGGGGCGGTGGCCGCACATGCACCGTTGGCGTTTGACTTGGGGGGCAGGGGTGGTGAGGATAGAACCCTTAGGTTAGGTATGACACTGTCACCTTGTACTTATACTTTCAACCAGTACTTGTCACCCCGTACTTATACTGCCACCCCGTACTTACACTGTACCGTACTTGTACCTTCTCTTCACCCCGTACTTATACTGCCACCCCGTACTTGTCAAATTAATTGTGTTTAATGCAAGCATGAAGGCAGGCAGACAAAACCCAACTAATGCCCTTACAACTCCAGGTCCCTCTTGAGACCTTGAACGAGGCACAGGCCTTCCGGATTCAAAGGGCCAAGGATGTTGGAGAACGATACAACGATCCTCTGACACGAGTTAGGGCATAGCTTATTGTCAGGATTAGGCTTAGTGATTCAGTGTTGTAAATCCTGGTACATGTCTTAAAACGTTCCCCCGAACAAGAATTTTCTGTTGGTAGCCCAAAAAATGTATTGTTCAAAGCCCAGATGTAGTAAAGTTGGATTGATGTTGAAATGCTTTAATTTAAATGGATTTAGTGTCCTCACAGCACTTGATACCACGATGTCATGTTGTTGAATTCTGCCAGCACCAACAACTTGGTCAACAATGTTCATTGGTTGCTTGGTTCATTGGTTGCTTACCCTCCGCCACTTTGAACGATCTTTCCCAATTTTGTCTTGTGCTTACCGTACCTTGCCATATTCACCTTAAAACCCAAGATTCATAAATATTAAAAGTAACTCCGGGTAAACACAAGCCCTTTCAGAACTATTTTAGCTCTTCTCGCACCAACTCCGGTGGGCATTTAGCCTAGCCAGTGCGTGTGCGTGCGTGCACATGCGCGTTTGTGCATGTGCACCTTGCATGGTATTGGTGCTCTCCTTACTGCTTCTGCTGCAGCTGGTGCTGCTTCCGCTATGCGCTTTGCTTGTGCTTGCACGATGATGCAGCTCGGGCGTGGGCCTCCGTGACCTCTGCATGAGCCACCCCACCTGGGCATTTGTCAACTGCTGTGCCTGCATGTGCCAACCATGCAGCTTGCTCAATCTCCACACCAGCAAACCTCTTATCTTCAATGGCTCGGTTGGCACTTGCCGCCGGTTTGAAGCTGCTTAATTTCCGCTGGGGCGCAACTGGTGTTCCTGACTGGCTGTGCAATCACTAACATTATAATTTGTTTGAAGACTAAGGCAGGACGTTGAGTAAATAAGGATTAGGTCTACTATAAAGGTATATGGTAAGGTAAGGTAAGGTAAGGTAAGGTTACATCACTATAAAGGTATAAGCACCAAAGGAGCGAGCTCACAAAATTCCAAATGAGCTCACGAAGCAACATTTGTAAACGGCAAAAGTTTCCAATACATTCTACACCCAAACATTTTGACTTTCCCCACCGAAAATGGGCACTAGTCACCAGCCTACTTGGAGTAAATTACCATAAAAATACCAGACGGCAAGCACTAATGCCCTTGATACAAAATTAACAGGCTTCTCCTTCCAGATATGTTACCCAGTTGTTTTACCCGAACAGATCTAGACAGATCTGTTACCCAGACTATTGCTACTGCTGCCTCCTGTATGCACTTGTGGGACATGCGCTTCAAGCAGCAAACTGCACCTAAGAAGCTACAGCAACATGCCTGCTCCTTCCTGACTGGCTTGGTTGGAGTAAGAACGGGCAGTTGCTGCAATCCCACTCTTAATACGATCCCGTCCACACTCATCTATCTTCTGGCCAGCGAGGGCAGAAGAAGACCCCATTCCAGCCCGCCTACCACGTACTCTGAACAGCTGCCAATATATAGCTTCAACAGGCTCTCCATATTCTCAGATCTCAATGCTGTAAAAGCACGTATGCACGTTCAACATGTGCTAGGTCTTAAATTAAAAAGGTTTCAGACCATCAGTCCACAAAATGCTATACAAAATACCAACAAAATACCGAGAACTGGTCAAGGAAGACGTTATTAAGAAAAAAATCAGTTATTCCTTTTGGAAAAATGCAAGTATCACCTCTAAAGAAAAGAAAACTGATCTGCTCTGCTGCACAGATACACAGCCAAAAGCGTGCCGCTCAGTGCAACCATTTAAAAGGCCCTTCAATTTGCCCTAACTGCAGATAAACCTGGTACTATTTTGAACCTCTCTGACTGGGCCTTTTTTGTCTGCCGGTAAAGGAGTTTCACGGTACTCGGTACCAAAGTGGCTTACTTTTCCTTAACTTCATGTGGGGAGTGGTTTTCACTGCCTGCGTAGTTTTTCTTTTATCTTTTTTCTGCTAAGATCTAGACGGCACCTACCACATGGTGCCAGACTGCAGCTATCCCATTACAAATAGAATGACAATAAGAAGGCACAACATTGCTTGCTAAATGATTTCAAAGGATATTCATCTATCGATATTCACCTAAGCCCCCTTTTGCCATGACCTTCACCGATATACCTTTCTTTGTTCCCCTGCCACAGCCACCCATCATCACCCAAATCCCATTGCCTCCATCTGAGCTCAAAGATTGTGCTGCTTACTTCCAGTTGTGGTCCACCCTTTCCCCTGCCTTCCAACAACGCACACAGCCGTGGTTTGCAGCCAGGTCTGTTGCATGCACGGCCTCCAATGCAGCAAAAATGCTGGGCCTTTCCA
>Ga0307963_1000992_pt1 | contig 20862 bp, 13 predicted proteins | sample OrgLakmetagen594_FD_201829 | JGI IMG/M metagenome (GOLD analysis project Ga0307963, IMG submission 201829) | Saline water microbial communities from Organic Lake, Antarctica - #594 | ecosystem: Environmental > Aquatic > Non-marine Saline and Alkaline > Saline | place: Antarctica: Organic Lake... | reverse complement strand
AAAAGGTAATAGAGTTAAAAAGTTTCCTAAGCCTTGGCTAGGAGATTACTTATTCTATCATTATGTAAGTGAAGCCAAAGAAAAAGGTAAACATGGTAAACTCTTAAAAACCAGAGGAATCGGATTCCCAGGGCCTATTAGTGAACCTATTCTTACAACTGATGGTTTTAAAACTTATGGGGATATTAAAGTAAATGATAATTTAATAGATAGAAAAGGAAACCCTACTAAAGTAACCCAAGTTCATAAACAAGATAATAGAATAATATATGAATTAACTTTAAATGATAAAAGAACAGTAAGATGTGCAGAAGGACATTTGTGGTCTGTTTTTGATAAAAATAAAGGTACTAAAAATAAAAATAAACTATATACTTATAGTATAGAAGAGATAATTAAAAAAGGATTATATTGGAAAAATAAAAAAGGAAACAAATTATATAAATACTATATACCAGATTTATTAGAACCTGTTAAATATTCTAAAAAAGAATTTAAAATAGATCCTTACGTAATAGGAGCTTTATTAGGTGATGGTTCATTAAATACTTCCAGTATTAAAATAGCTAGTATAGATAATGAAATTTTAGATAATATCCAAAAATTAATAGGAAATTCTTATAAATTAGTTAAAGATAAATCAACTATAAATTATTTACTTACACAAAAAAATCTTTGGGAAGGAGGTAGTAAGTACAAACACAATAAAATTAAAAATGAAATAATAAATTTAAAATTAAATGTAAATACTAGTGGCAAATTTATTCCTGATATATATAAACATTCTTCAATAAATCAAAGATTAGATTTAGTAAAAGGATTAATGGACACAGATGGCTCAATATCTTTAAATGGAAATTTAGAATTTTCAAATTCAAATAAAACATTAATAGATGATTTAGCAGAAGTTTTAAGAAGTTTAGGAATTGCCTGTACAAAAGGATTAGGTAGAAAACCAAGTAAAAAAGAAATAAACGGGTCTATTTGTAATATAAAACAAGAGTATAGATTATATATTAGATCAAATCAAAATCTTTTTAATTTAACTAGGAAGTCAGAAAAAGTCAAAAATAAAAAATTATTTAAAAATAGTCCAATAGTTAATATTAAAAAATTAGACTATATTGAGGAATGTGTATGTTTTACAGTAGATAATAAAGAAAATTTATATTTAACAACTGATTTTATACCTACGCACAATTCCTTTAAAGCAGCATCATGGAGTCCTAGAAATCTATATTGTTATCCTGGATCTGGTAATCCTAATTTCCACTTAGCTTCAGAAAAAGGATATTTATCTGGAGATAAAGGTATATGGGGTAAAGTATTAGATACATTAGACTGGCTTGCAGAGCATACTCCTTTATCTAGAATGAGATTAGTAGATGGTAAGAGATCTATGGAGATTCAACTTGGGTACGAAGATGAGTATGGCTCTCGTAAAGGATTGTTATCTTCTATATATGGAATATCATTAAAAGATAATCCTGATAAAGCAAGGGGTATTAGAGGGCCTTTTATACATTATGAGGAAGATGGGTTATTCCCTAATTTAGAAAAAGCTTGGAACGTTAATAGAAAAGCTGTGGAAGATGGAGGAGTTGCATCTGGATTTATGTTAGCAGGAGGATGCCTCACTGAAAATAATATGGTATGGGATGGGCTTGGTAATCTTACTTCTATAAAAGATTTAAATAGATCAAATAGAATTCTAGGATTTAATCAATCTGATAATATTATATCACAAGAGCCTATTACATATTGGCAGCCACCTACTAATAAAGAATGTGTTAAGATAACAACTAATACTGGAAGAAGTATAGAATGTAGTTTAGACCATCCTATATTATGGAGTCATAAATCTTTAAAGAAGATGAGCGAACTCCCTTCAATTAATGGGAATAGAAAAAGGAAATCATTAAAAAAAGTAGAATTCAAAGAAGCTGGTTTAATAAAAATTGGTGAACAATTAGCTACTGTAAATGAAGTACCTATATTTTCAGATAAAGAAATGTGGGAGCCTAGGTTAATAGGATGGTTAGTAGGGGATGGCTCATATGGTTTTAACAAAACTCCTATATTATCAAATTGTGAAGGAAAGATAAATTCTTATTTACATAATCAATTACTAGAAGAAGTTGTAACAGAAAAAACATATACAACTAAAAGTGGTAAAACATATGAAGAAAATAGAATAAAAGGTATTTGTAAGAAATTAAGAAAAATAGGTATCTATGGACAAACTAAAAATAAAAAAACTTTACCTATAAATATTCATTCATATTCCTATAAAACAATAACTGAATTTATAGGTGGATTTTTTGATGCAGATGGCTATGTATCTAAAGAAGGAGTAGTATCTTTAAGCTGTGCGTATTCAAATATTTTATTAGAAATGCAACTTCTTCTTCAAAAATTAGGAATACATGGTAATGTAAATTATAAAAACCCAAATCCAAATAATTCTAAAAGTAAAAATGGACATTATGAATTAGAAATTAAAGATAAAGATAGTGTGTTAAATTTTAAAAAACATATATTTTTATTTCCTAAAGAAAAATATACAAGACTTAACAACGTTACTAATATTTATAAAAATAAAGAATCTCAAAATGCAAATCATTTGACTGGTATGAGATTTGAAAGAGTTGTTAGTATTGAAAATATAGGAATAAAACCTGTGTATAATTTAACTGCTGGAAAAACTAACACCTATATAGGTAATGGAATTATTACGCATAATACAGGTGGAGTAGAAGGTGCTTCATTTGAAGGATCTGAAAAACTATTTTATAATCCTAATGCTTATAATATATTAGGAGTACCTAACGTATATGATAGGAACTCTAATCCACAGACAGAATGTGGATTCTTTTGGGGTGCTTATCTAAATAGAAACAGATGTTATGATGAAAATCAAGGTGAGCCAGATATTATAAAAGCATTAATAGAGATTTGTACAGATAGATTTAAAGTTAAATATAGTTCTTCTGATTCATCTACTATTACACAGAAGAAAGCTGAAGAACCTATTACTCCTCAAGAAGCTATCATGCGTACAGAAGGTACTGTATTCCCTGTAGCAGACTTAAAGACATATTTTGAAGATATATATGTAGACAAAGAAAACTTCTTGTCAAACCACTATGTAGGGGATTTAATTACAGAATCAAATGGAAATATTAAATGGAAAATTAATTCTGATATAACTCCATTAAGAAGATATGACTTAGCTACTAATGATAAGACAGGAGCTGTTGAAATATTTGAAATGCCTAAAAAGAATGGTAATGGTATTGTATTTAGAGATAGGTATATAGCAGGCATTGACCCTGTAGATTCCGATACTGGAAATTCCCTGTATTCCGTATTTATAATGGACTCTTGGACAGATAGAGTAGTTGCAGAATACACTGGTAGACCTAAACTTATAAAAGAAGCTTACAATATAACTATAAAGCTATTACTTTTTTATAATGCTGAAGCAAACTATGAAAGTAACCTAAAAGGCTTATTTACTCATTTCTCTAATAGGAATTGTTTATACTTACTATGTGATACTCCTCAAATTTTAAAAGATATGGAGCTAGTAAAACTTACTGGACAGTATGGTAACAAAGCTAAAGGTACACATGCTAGTGCAGCTATTAATAAGCTAGGTAGAGATTTACAAGCAGAATGGATGATGTCAGATTCTTATGGAGAAGATAATATATGGAATCTGCACAAGATTAGGAGTTTTGGTTATATAGAAGAAGCTATTAAATGGAATGCTGATGGTAACTTTGATAGGATCTCATCTATGGGTATGTTAATGATACTTAGAGAGGAAAGAAAGAAAAGAACTCAACAAGCAAAAGAAAATAAAGATAAGAAATTAAAGCAATTATCCGAAGATCCATTCTTTAGTAAAAACTATACTAATGTAAAAGATAGAGAAACTAAAAGAGCTATGGAAGGGTATTCAGATAATTAATAAAAATAATGAATAATTTTGTTAATATTATAAATAATATTATATTTGCAATAATCAAACTTTTAACATGAGATATAATAAACAACCATTACAAAGATTATCCTATAGAAAAAAAACTAAAGAGTGGAGGAAAGAAAATGTTGATGTAGCTGATAAGTTTTCTTTTTATCATAATGAATCTGTAAGACAAACTCTTAGAAACAAGATTATAAGCTTAAATCTTTATAATGGTATAGTAGATGTTAGGGATTTAAAGGCAACAGTTAATCCACATGGTATGGAAGCTTCTTATATTCCTGATAATATTCCACATCATCCTGTAATGAATGCTAAAGTAGATTTATTAGTAGGAGAAGAAATTAACAGAAGGTTTGATTATAAGGTATTGGTAACTAATCATGATGCTATTAGTAAAAAAGAAGAAGATTTAAAAGGACAGCTTAAAGAAAAAATGTTAGAGTACTTTGATAAAGAATACTCTAAAGAAGAATTAGAAGAAAAATATGCGGAGTTAGAAGATTTCCTTAAATATGATTATCAGGATATTAGAGAAAGATTAGCTACTCAAATATTACAACACTATTCTGCGGAACAGAACTTTCCAAGAATGTTTAATAATGGATTTAAGGATGCTTTGATTATGGCAGAAGAAATATATCAAATAGATATTGTTTCTGATGAACCTGAACTTACTAAGTTAAACCCTTTAAAAGTACACTGTGTTAGAAGTAGTAAATCAGATAAAATAGAAGATGCTAATTTAATTATATTAGAAGATCATTGGAGTCCTGGTAAAATTGTAGATACTTTTTATGAGGAATTAAAGCCTGACGATATAGATCATATAATGGAATATGCTTCTAAGCGTACTACTAATAACTATTCTGATGATGAAAATAATCATGTACTATTAAGAGATGGTTATGTAGGAATGGATAATGGTGGCAATGGAGTTGAAGACATGTTTAATATAGCTGAACTTAATGGTCATTACTTTGGTTCTGATTATACAGATGAAAATGGTAATATAAGAATATTAAGAGTATATTGGAAGTCACTTAAAAAAGTTAAAAAAGTAAAATACTATGATGAATTTGGTGATGAACAATATAAGTTCAGATCAGAAGAATATATACTAAATAAATCTAAAGGAGAAGAAGCAAAAGATCTTTGGATTAATGAATGGTGGGAAGGTACTAAATTAGGTAGAGATATTTACATACAAATGAAACCTAGAAAAGTACAATATAATAAAGTTAGTAATCCTTCTTATTGTAATCCAGGTATAGTTGGAGAAATTTATAATACTAACCAAGGTAGGGCAGTATCACTAGTTGATAGGATGAAAAACTACCAGTACATGTATGATGCTATATGGGATAGACTAAATAAAGCTATTGCTACTAACTATGGTAAAATATTTGAATTAGATATATCTAAAATTCCAGACAACTGGGAAATGGAGAAATGGATGCACTTTGCTGTAACTAATAAGATTGCTGTAGTTGATTCTTTTAAAGAAGGTAACAAAGGTGCATCTACTGGTAAGCTTGCAGGTGGTATGAATAATATAGGAGGTAGATCTATTGATATGGAGACTGGTAACTATATACAACAACACATGAACCTTCTAGAATTCATCAAGATGGAAATGGGAGAGATTGCTGGTGTATCAAGACAAAGAGAAGGTCAAATATCTAATAGAGAAACAGTAGGAGGAGTAGAAAGAGCAGTTAACCAATCTTCTCATATTACTGAGTATTGGTTTAGTAAACACGATGATGTTAAACTTAGAGTATTAACAGCTTTTTTAGAAGCAGCTAAAATTGCTTTAAAAGATAATAAGAAGAAAGCTCAGTTTATGTTAGATGATCAAACTATTAAGTTGTTAGAACTTTCTGATGATTCACTTTCTGAAGCTGATTATGGTTTAGTACTAACTAATTCTAGTAAAGCTACAGAGTTAGAACAAATTATGAAACAACATACTCAAGCTTTCTTACAAAATGGAGGATCTTTATCTACTGTTACTGATATATATTTTAGTTCTAGTATTTCTGAAATGAGAAAGAAATTAGAAAAAGCAGAAAGCAAAATGCAAGAAAGAGCAGAAGCTTCAAATAAAGAAGCTAATAAACTAGCTCAAGAAAAGCAAAAACAAGACTTTGCATTAAGTGAAAGAAAAGAAGATAGAGAAGATAGAAAAGTTGAGTTAGAAGATATTACTAATATAAGAGATAATAAAACTAAAATATTTATTAGTCAAAATAGTAATGAAGGTAATGAAGATGGAATAGATGATCCTATTGCAGAAGATAAATTAAACTTAGAAAGAGAGAAAGTTAGGGATCAAAAATTAAATGATATTAAGGAATTAGAAGCTAAAATGAAAATGCATAATGATAAAATGCAGAGAGAAGACAAAAAAATAGCTGTATCTAAGAAAAACAAAGTTACGAAATAGCTATGAATTTTAAAAAGGAATTTATAATAAATTTAATTATAAACTAAATATTCAGCATTAAAGTTGTATATTTGTATTAACAAAAAAAATAAAGGGATGAGTGAAGAGAACGAATTTGATATGGGTATCTTTGGGGAAGAAGATAGTATTGAACTAAATTTAGAAGAAGATAACCCATTTGATATTAAAAAAGATATAGACGGAGAAGAGGATGATGCCTCTAATCCAGCTGATGAGGATGATAAAAAACCTGAAGGCTCTGAAGAAGATGACCAAGAGGAAGAAGATGATGATCCAGAGAACGTAGTTAGCAAGAAAGATAAAGATGATGATGAAGAAGATGATCCCGATTCAGATGGTGACTCTCCCGAGATTTTTACTTCCTTTGCAACTATGCTAGCTGAAAAGGGATTACTTTCTTCTTTTAATTCTGAAACTGATGACATTAAGTCTGAAGAGGACTTAACAAATGTTATCAGGAAAGAAATTAGTACACAGAGCCAATCTTACCTAAAAGAAAAATTAGGAGAAGAAGGGTTTGATGCTCTAGAGAAAGGAGTATCATTACAAGAATACCAGAATTACAAGAATACTGTAGATACTTTAGATTCTGTAGATGAAGAGTCACTAAGTTCTAATATGGAACTAAGTAAACAAATTATCTTAGAAGATTATAAGGCTCAAGGTATGTCTGAAGAGAGAGCAACTAGAATATTAAATAAATCTGTAGATTTAGGAGACGATTCAGTTTTAGAAGATGCTATAGAATCTCTTGCTAGTTTAAAGGAAACTCAAAAGGTAAACTTTGCTAAGCATGAAGAAACAAGAGAAGCAGAAAGACAAGATCAAATCAAATCACAAGAAAAAATTGATAATGATCTAAAAAATTCAGTATATAATACTGATGAAATTATTAAGGGTGTAAAACTTAATAAAGAAATTAAAGATAGAATGTATAGTACTATGACAGGAATTGTTGGTAAAAACCAAGATGGTATTCCTGAAAATAAACTAATGCAGCAAAGAAGATCAAATCCCATTGAATTTGATACTAAACTTTACTATCTTTATGAGATGACTAAAGGATTCTCAGATTTTTCTAAATTAATGAATACAACTGAAAGTAAAGTTACTTCTAACTTTGAAAAAGCATTAAGAAGTAATAAGAATTTTGAAAACTCAGGTTCTCCTGATTTTCTGAATGATAAGAATTCATATAATGGTATTGGAGACGAATTAAATATTTAAACAATTAAACAATTAAAATAAATAATAACTATGAGTATTGGAAAATTTGTAATGACAAAGGGAAAGTCTTGGTCAGGACTAACTCTTAAAAACCATATCGGTTCTATTTTTGGAGCTAAACCACAGTTGGCTAGTAAGCTAACTACTGTTTTACTTCAAAATGCGGGTATGAAGAATCTTGATACTACTTTATCTAAATTCCCAGAAAAAGTATTGGAAACATCCGATGATTTTGTATGGAAGTTAGTAGGTAGTGATGAAAGAAACATTCCTTTAGTAGAAGCTAGAGTAGATGGCGTAGTAGTAGAAGACACTGATACAGGTGTAGGAGCTATGAGAAGTGTAATAGAATTGGTATTTGAAGAAAAGATTTTCACCAAAGTACATGTACTAGGTGGTATCAGACCTGATGATTATCAATATAGACTATTAGGAGAACCTTCTGAAGAGGGTGGTGTTTATGTATATGAAGCAGAATTATTTGGCGGTGAAGAGAGTCTTGCTGGTGCTCCAGGAGATGAATTTGTACCAGGTAATGCATTTAGTATTGAATCCGCTTACGTAGAAGATGAACTTTCTACTGAAGGTGCAGGTATTAGCTTTACTTCTCCTTACTTAATGAGAAACTCTGTTTCTACATTACGTATGGAACACAAAGCATCTGGTGCAATGATTGATATGAAAACTAAGCCAGTTTATTTTGCAGGAATTGAAACAACTGATGGTACTGGTAAAGTACACAAGTCTGTAACATGGATGCAAGAAGTATATTGGCAATTTGAGCGTCAACTGTCTCGTATTAAAGCTAGAACTTTAATGTTTGGTAAAACAAACAGAGATACTAATGGACGTTTCCTTAATAAGGGCCCATCAAATATTGAAATTAAAGCAGGTTCTGGAATTAGAGAACAAATGGAAGTATCTAATACAACTGGATATGTTAAGTTTTCTATCAGACTACTTGAAGATATGTTACACGAATTATCTGAAGGTAAGCTAGATTTTTCTCAACGTAAGTTTGTTCTTAGAACAGGTGAAAGAGGAGCAGCTCAATTCCACAGAGCAGTAACAGCAGAAGCTTCTGGATGGATGGCAGTAGGATTTGATAATACAAATCAAAATGCAATTCAAAAAGCTAGTTCTAAGTTACATAGTAATGCATTCTCAGCTGGATTCCAATTTACAGAATGGAAAGCACCAAACAACATTCACGTAATGTTAGAGGTAGATCCTATGTATGACGATAAAGTTAGAAACAAAGTTCTTCATCCAGATGGAGGAGTTGTTGAATCATATCGTTATGATATTCTTTATATCGGAGATATGGATGAACCTAATATCCAAAAGATTAAAGTTAAAGGAGAAGAAGAACTCCGAGGATATAAAGGTGGTATTCGTAATCCTTTTACTGGACGTAGAGGTGGTGAAATGCAACACATGGAAGATTCCGCTACTATGACTGCAATGTGCATGACTGGTAGTATGGTTAAAGATTCTTCTAGAACTGCAACGCTGAAATTTAATATGGCAGCATAATATTGAAAGGCTTTTAGGAGTGTGCCATAAACGCTCCTTTTTTTTTAAATAACTAAAACGTAAATAATGGCAAAGGAGAGTAAGGAAGAATTTGTTTTACCTAACGAAAAAATAGAGGTAAAATTTATTAAAAGGAAAAAAGGAATGGCAGCACATGTGGAAGATAATCACATTATTGCTGGTGGTATGTTAGAAAATTCAGTAAAGAGATTTTGTGCTCCTGCTTTAAGAAGTGGAGTAGTTAAAAATTTATTTACTCCTCAAGAAAAAGCTTTTTTAGAAAAAGAAACAGGATTAGAATTATCTGCATATTCAGAATTTTGGCATACACAGTATGTAAGTTTATTTAAACAATCATCTAAAAATATTTTTGATACTTCACAAGCATTTGATTTTATTGCTTTAAAAATTTTACTAGCAAATTCTAATGATATTGCACCAGATTGGAAAAGTAGAAACCAAAAGCAAACTTATCAATTTGCAATTACTAGAGAAGATGAAGTTAAATCAGAAGATAAGAAAAAACTTGATGTTGTAAAAGATGCTTGGAAAGCTTATAGTGCAATTGAAGATAATAAAGAAATGCTGTTAGGAGTAATTTCTATACTACAAGATAGACAAATTTCTACAGATTCTAAGTTAGAATGGATTCAAGGAGAAGTAGAGAAGAAAGTAGATTCAGACCCTGCAAAATTCTTGAGCTTATTAAAAGATCCAACTTTTGAAACACAAGTACTTGTAAGAAAAGGTATAAGTAAGGGAATTATAATTACTAAAAGTAAGCAGCTATATACAGAAGATGGTATTAAGTTAGCAGGTAAAGGAGAAGTAGCAAGTTTTAATAAGGCAGTAAGATTTTTAGGAGATCCAAAAAATCAAGAAATAAGAGACTTTATAACTGTAAAAACTGATTAATGACTAATTTAGAATTTAGTAATGAATTTGATATACTATATAATAGTATAGCTACAAATGCTGCACCTAGTATAGATTTATATGAGAAATCAGTATATTTAACAAAGGCACAGGAAGAGCTTGTAAAGAATTATTTTAATCCTAAAGGTAATAAGTATCAAGATGGGTTTGAAAACTCTTCTAAACGAAGGAATGACCTATCTCAGTTAATAAAAGGTTACAATTCTACATTTAGTTCTCAAATAAATGATAATTTTAAACAGTATGCTATATCTGATCAATCTAGATTTTTTAAAATACCTAAAAGTGTTTTTTTAATATTACAAGAAAGTGGTAAAATAAGTTGCAGTAATTCTATTTCTTTAACAGACGAAGAAATAGAAAGTCAGACTAGAAAAGTATCTGTTAGACCAGAAACTTATGATGAGTACAATGTAATTAAAAATAATCCCTTTAAGAAAGCAGATAAAGATAAAATAATTAGACTTGATTATAGTAGTGAAGGTTTAGATTACATAGTTGTAGAACTTATAAATCCTTTTAATATTATAGAATATAATATAAGATATGTAAAGTACCCTAGTCCTATTATACTAGGAGATTTTAATACAGCGTTTTCAGGAGAAAGTTTATCTATAAATGGAGAATCTTCTTCTACTTCTTGCAAATTAAATGATAGTATGCATAGAGAAATATTAGATAGGGCAGTAGAGTTAGCCTTGGCAGATTATAGACCAGAATTACTACCAGTAAAAACTCAGATGAATAGTAGAAATGAATAAATATATATTAATTAAAAATTAAAAAAGATGAGTGTATTTGGGCCAAACCAAGTGGAAGAGCTAGTTGTATTAACTAATGCAAATGTAGCTGATTCTGTAGTTAAAGTAGCTGATACGTCAGTTGCAGTAGACGCAGAAGGACAAAAATTTAGAGTACTCCAAGATGAAGGAGATGAATTGATTACTCAGTTTACTGATTTAGTAGATCCTGCTAAAGTTGATAAAGTAATTCTAAAAGAGTATGAAGAATCAGTTGAGAAACAGGTTCGTGTAGGAAATTATGTAGATGCTTCTATTATTGAAAATGCAACGTATATATTAGAAGTTAGAATTTTAGAAGTTGGTGGATCACTTTCTTCTGAAAATTTTGCAATTGTATCAGGTTATTACCAAACTGGAGCATCTGATACTGCAGAAACAGTAGCAAATGGATTAGCAAATAGTATTAATTTAAATCTATCTCGTAGAGGAGGAGATGAGCTTGCAGTAGTTGCAGCTGAAGATGGTAGTAATGCTGGAGAATATCAAGTAACTATTACTTCTATTTTTCAAAAAGCAGTAGCAGGTAAGATTATAGGAACTCCTGTAAGATTTCAAGTAAACCATAAGATTTATGGAACAGCAGATCCTATTGCAGAAAATGTTAACAATGTAACTATTGCTACAATTACTAATGGGTTTCCAGGAACAGGTACTGGTAAGTATGCAGTTAACTTAGAATGGTTTACTAAAGGATATAAATATCCACATTATCGTGAGACAGGTTATCCTGCAGATTTTGGTAATAGAATACCTTTCTTTGCAACTTCTGATAAGACGTACAATGTTGTACACCTTAAATATTTTTCAGATAGACAATCACCAACTGTTGAGAAGCAACAAAAGGTAATGACTATTTTAGTTGAAAGAACTGATTTAGCTTCTAATGCAGATGTTAATAGTTTTCTAGCACAATTAAGAACTACTTTAGGATCAGCTAAAGTACCTGCAGATCTTGCAACTGCATAATTAACATAAATTAACAAAAAGGGAGTGAGTTTACTTTCTCCCTTTTTAATTAAAAAATATAAATGGAAATTACTTCACTTAGTTTATCATTAGACAAAACAGAATTAACAATAGAAATAGATGATGCTTCTTTAGTTAATTCTTTTTATTTGTTTACAGAAGATACTTACAAAAATTATAGTTTAGCAGTTGATCTAATGAGCAATGTAAGTGGTCAGACAACAGAATCAGTAGTGCTGTTAGCATCTGATTTAGGATTAGCATTCTTTGATGGATTATATTTCATAGAAGTTATAGATCCTAATACAATATCTACAAAATTAATTCCTAGCTTATTAAGATATGAGGAATGTATTTTAAATAAAGTATTAAAAATTAACAAGTGTGATGATTGCTTGAAAGAAAAATCATTACCATTAATAAATGCACAAACAACACTAGAAGGATTAAAAATTGCATCTGCAAATGGTTTTGTACAAGAAGCTATAAATTTAATAAATAATTTAAAAAGATATTGCTCTGAAAAATGCAAGTCTTGTGGAGACTATAATAATTTAATAAATACTACTTATCTAAGTTATAATGATCAATAAACAAATTTTAGTAACAAGTATAAATAAACAAATAGAAAAAAGTAAAGTATATGGTAAATTAGATTTATCAGTACTATACTTTTTTAATTTAGTAATGTATTACATTGACTACACTAATGATGTTGCAGTATTAAACAACGAAAATAGAGAATTAAAAGATTTAGCATACCACTTAAAATATAAATATCCTGATATATTATGCAATTATAAAATCATAAGTCCTATAGCAGTAGCTTCAGGAGAAAACACTGCACCAACAGTTGAAGATTTTGATTTAGATATAGATGGAAACAGAGTTATTAATATAGGAATAGAACCTTTTATAGAAAATTATGAAGATGTAGATAATGATATATACAAAAATTTATTAATACTTCCTAATAATTTAAATACAGGAAAGTTATTTTTTAATGGAGTAGAAATAACAGCTCCTATAGAACTAAGTATATTACCTGTGAAAAATATTGGAGGTAGAACAACCGTATTTGATTTAAGATATGTAGTACCTTTAGAAGACGATACTTCTACTATACCTAGAGAATATAAAGGTGAAGTAAATGATTCTTTTGATTTTAAAGTTTCAGATAGTAAAAATCTTTTTAGTACTACTAAAACATCAACAATAACTAATTCAGTATATGTTGAAAATGAACCTGCAGAAATAGGAGATGTATTTATTACTACTAGTAACAGAACAGAGCTTACTTTAGAATTAACAATGTTTACTAATTTAATGTCTCCTCCTTATAGTGATCCAGAAAATGATTTAATAGACGCAATTAGAATAGATGGTATATCTAGTTCAAATCAAGGAGTATTTTTATTAAATGGAATAGCAATTCAAGAAGGAGATATAATAACAAGAGAAGATTTAATAGCAGGAGATTTTAAACACGTAGGGCCTAATGTAGACTCTATTTCAACAGATACTATAGATTTTTCAGCTAGAGATGAAGGATCATTAATTTGGGTACAGTAATATGGCAAATTTTAATATAACAAATAATAGAGTAATATTACCTACATTTCCTAAATTTACAGGTTCAAATCCTTTATCTAATAAATGTTATAAACAAGAAAATCCTCTTATAGCAATAGAAAATAGAGCTTATTATTATTCAGGTAGTGTAGAGCCTAAAGTAGGAGATATAGTATATGAGGATATTAATGGATTAATACCTTATAGTTCTAATCTAAATTTTGTATTTTTCAAACAAGATGATGCATTTGATTATTCTTACAAAATAGTAAACTCTATTATACAATCTATAGATACTTGTCAAAGAATAGACTTTGTAGAATTTGAAGTATTAGATCAAAGTAATGTAAATATATGTGGGTTAAATAGTTTTTTTCCTGATGATTTAACTTCTGACTCTGAAATTTTTTACCATACTGGAGAAGGAGAATTTCCTATTATAAATAAATTTGTTTATATTTCTAATAGTTTAGAAAGTCCTTTAGTAAGTTTTACAGGATTATATAAAATATTAAATGGAGTTTATTATTATTTTATAACTAATTCCAATGGGTTAGTTATTGAAATTAAAACATGTACAAAACCAGCTTCTGTTCCTATTAGATCTATTCAAGTAAGACCTGCTCCTTCTATATTTTTATGTAAAGAACCTGAAACTAATTTTATAACCCTATATTATGAATCTGAGCAAGATGTAAAACCTGTAGAAGGTACTAAAGTATATTTAAATTCTACTTTAACTTTATCTCCTTCTAATAAATCTTATCATTTTAAAAAATTTGATTTTAATAACTCTCATATATTTTTAAATACAGATAATGAAGGATTAGTTTCTCATAATATATGTACTGAAATTAATAATCCAGAAGATCCAGATCCAGATCCAGATGTTGCTTATTATTTTTATGGTATATTATGTCCTAGTGCTTGTATAATACCTGAAAATACTCTTATGAAATTTTACTACAATGCTAATGATACTAAAGGTTCTAATGGTACTATTCCCCCTATAGATACACAATTATATGAAGATGAAAGTTTAAGTACTACATACGGAGAAATAGATATTTTTATATCTATAGAAAATGAAATAACTACATTTCTTAAAACAACTCCTAGTGGTAAATTATCCCAACAATATACATGTACAGTTCTTCCTGGCTTATAATTATTCATAAATAATAAAATAAAATATGGCAACATTTACAATAACAGTAGAAGATACAATTAATTTACCACCAGATCAAATAGGAAATTTAAGTTTAACTATTACAGATCAAGATACTTATATATTTACATCTGCTGATTTTACTACAAATACTAATCCAAGATATAGTGACCCAGAAGATGATTCTGCAGAAACTTTAAAAATTGTATCACTTAATTTAGGAGATAATATTTTAAAGCTAAATGGAATAGAAGTTACTGAAGATGATGAAATTACTTTTGTAGATATAGATGATGGAGATTTAACTATTGAGGGAGTTATAGAAACAGGAATTAGTGCTGTCAATGAAAGAAGTTTTAATTTTGATATAGCAGATTCAGGTTCTAGTACTTTTTCAGGATTAGAAGGAACTGTAAGTGTAAATATTTTACAACAAGTTAATTTACCTCCTTCAGAAGTAGGAGATGGAGAAATTACTGTAGCAGAAGATAATGTTATAACATTTACTGAATCAATGTTTACTGCAACTACTCCTGCTTACTCAGATCCAGAAAGTAATCCTCCTTCTAGATTAAAAATAGTTTCTGTTCCTAGTAATGGAGATATAAAATTAAATGGAGTTATACTAAATAACAATGCAATAGTATCATTTGATTTAATTAGATTAGGGGCATTACAATTTTTTCCTGATAGTGTAAATGTAGATACAATAGATACTTTTGAATTTCAAATAGCTGATACTGGCTCAAATATATTCGTAGGATAAATGGCAATATTTACAATTAACATAGAAGATAGCGTAGAATTTGATACTGGCATATTAGACTTGAATGTTTACTATGGAACAGTAAATAATTTTCCTACAAATGAAACAACTTTAAAAGAAGATAGTTCTCAATTAATAGAAAGAGAATTGTTGAAATTAAACTTTAATAGTGGTACTAAACATTTTATAGCATTACCTAGTAATATATCTATAAGTCAAATAATTAATATAAATAATTTACATGAAGACATAACTGATTTATTTGTACAAAACGGATCAACTATAACTGTTACTGTTACGTCAATTGATGTAAATTATAATTTATACGAATTAGAAACTGCTAGAGAGTATTCTGATAATTTTAATTTAATAATAAAAATAAGCAATTCTTAATATGGCTGATAATAATGAAATATTAAAAAGAATAAGGATATTAACAGATGCTTCTAATTTAGATGAAAGATACGGTGTTTGGGATAGTATAGCAGATGCTAATGCAAATATACCTGAAAGTGTAAGAAAAGAAGGATTAACTGTAGGAATATATGTAGGTACTAATGACGTTAAAGAATACTGGTATAATAGAGGAACAGAAGATACTGATTTAGTTTTAAAAGGAGTAGATAATTCTTTATCTAAAGAAAAACTAATAACAGTTAGTCTAGGAGACATAGGGGCTTCAGATTTTGAAGATGATATACCAACAAAAATACGAGCTTATGCAATATCTAATAGTATAACAAGAGAACTAAATACTTTACATAAATGGAAATTAACTGAGAACCCATTCTACTATGCACCTAATGGTGTAACTGTAGTTTTAAAAGAGGGTTTTCCAGCAGGTTCTTCAGGACAAGTTGATGGAGATAATAGTGGTAAAATTTATACAGCAGTCAATGAGACACAACTAAGAGCTATAATTAACGAAGGAGATGCTAACACAGATTTAACAGGATTTTGTACAACTTTAGTGACTAATATGTCAGGTACGCTACCTGGCTTTATAGTAGTACCATTTATAAATGTTGATTCTAATCAAAATATTTCAAGTTGGGATGTAAGTAATGTAGATAATATGTCAAGGATGTTTGGTGAAACAACTAATTTCAACCAACCCTTGAATAATTGGGATGTAAGTAATGTTACTAGTATGAAAGGAATGTTTCGTGATACAACTTCTTTTAACCAACCTCTTAATAATTGGGATGTAAGTAATGTTACAGATATGATAAGTATGTTTCAAAATGCAGAAGCTTACAATCAAGATTTATCTGGATGGTGCGTAACTAATATTCAAGGACCATCTGGTACAATTTCAATATTATTTGATACAGGAGCAGACGCATGGGTTTTACCAAATTCAAGACCAATATGGGGAACTTGTCCATAATAATAAATAACAAACCAAAAAATGAAAAACAAAGTATATATATTAGACAACACATCAGAAACAGACTATAGTAATATAGATGCTGATAATATTGTTTTGCTTGTAGATAATTCCATAAGCATATCAGATGACACCCAAGTTTCATTAGATGGTAAAGTAGACAAAGTTACTGGAAGTAGTTTAATAGCTGATACTTCGATTACAAGACTAGCTAACACAAGTGGTACAAATACTGGAGATCAAGATTTAAGTGGGAAACTAGATAAAAACACAACAATTACACCTAGTACCAAAACAAAAATCACTTACGATGCAGATGGTTTAGTTACAGAAGGAAAGGATGCAACAACTGATGATATAAACGACTCAACAGATAGAAGATATCTCACAGACACTCAAAAAACAGAAGCTACAAGAAACGCTACAACATCACAAAATGGTTTAATAAGTCCTACAGACTGGAATACTTTTAATGACAAGCAAGATTCAGGTAACTACGAACCAGCATTTACAAAAAACACTGCCTTTAATAAAAACTTTGGAACTACGTCAGGAACTATTCCACAAGGAAACGAAGTATTAAGAACTAGTGATGCTCTAACAACAGTAACAGAAAATAATAAATTAATTACTGTTGAAGATTATGGAGGTTTAATTTATATATCACAATGGAATCCCACTACAAATACTCCTACACTTGCTGATGCAGATGCAACTAAATTTAGAGAAGCCTATATAAGTCTTAATGATTTTACTCGTTTTGGTATAGATTGGGAGAAAGGAGACTATTTAGTTTATGACATTAACGGAGACATTTTCAAAGAAAAAAATCCCTTATTAAATATTGTATCTACAGTAGGTTTTAGTAATAACTATGATGATTTAGACAATTTGCCAACTTTTAAAACAGTTGAAAACTTAAATATATTAGGAAGTGGTAACATAGATTTGACCAAAACAATGGTGGGTTTAGGCAATGTAGATAATACTTCTGATTTAAATAAGCCCGTATCAACTGATACTCAAACTGCTTTAAATTTAAAAGCAAATAAAGCTTCCCCTACATTTACGGGAGATGTTACTTCTGGTGGAAATATAGAAGCACCTACAATTAAATTAACATCAGGAGCAGCAGATGGTTATTTTTTAAAAACAGATGCTGACGGAAACGCAACATGGACACCAATATCTGCATCACAAGTTTATAAAGGTACTTGGAATGCAGATACAAACACCCCTACTTTAGCGGATAATACAGGTGTTCAAGGAAATTTTTATAGAGTTACAACACCAGGAACTTCTGATTTAGGTTCAGGTAATAAAACATTTGAAGTTAATGATGATGTATCTCACAATGGTACTATTTGGGAAAGAATACCAGCAGTAGGTTACACTTTACAAACAGCAACGAGTACAGTCTTAGGAGGTGTAAAAATTGGTAATGGAGTTAGTATTTCAAACAGTGTTATTTCTGTAAGTACAGACTACGAGCCCACTAAAGGATTAGATGATAACTATGTTACAGACGCAGAAGCAGTTGTTATTGGAAACACAAGTGGAACAAACACGGGAGATGAAGATACTTCCTCCATTCAAACTAAAAGACCATTAAAAACTATTGAAGGTTTACCTTTAGAAGGTAATGGTGACATAGATTTGACTAAAGCAATGGTAGCTTTAGGCAGTGCAGATAACACTTCTGATGCTGATAAACCTATTTCAAGTGCAACGCAAACTGCTTTAAATAACAAGGTTGATAAGGTTACTGGAAGTAGCCTAATTCAAGACACTTCGATTACAAGATTAGCCGATACAAGTGGCACAAATACAGGAGACCAAGATTTAAGTCCTTATAGTACAGCAACAGGAGTAGAAGACAATGCTGATGTAACTGATACAACTAATGTAACAGCAGCAGGTGCTTTAATGGGCTCAGAACTAACTTCTATTGTAGATGTAAAAGCAATAGATCAAAGTTTAATTTCTGGAGCAGCACCAGTTTTTGACGCTTCTAACATGACAAACTTACCAGAAGGATCTGTAGATGTTTTGTCTAACGTAGGTACAGCTCGAATAATTGGAAGAAATACAGCAGGTGTTGGTGACTCAGAAGAACTAACAGTAGTTCAAGTACGATCACTTATTAACGTAGAAAATGGAGCTACAGCAGATCAAACAGGTTCTCAAATTAAAGCAGCTTATGAAGTACAAACAAACGCATATACAGATGCTAAGAATGCTAAGTTGTCAGGTATTGAAGAAAGTGCAGACGTTACTGACACATCTAATGTAGCAAAAGCAGGTGCACTAATGAATAGTGAAATAACTAATCTTGCTCAGGTTAAAGCTTTTAATAGTGCCAACTATGCAACAGCATTACAAGGTAATAAAGCAGATTCTGCTTCACAAGCTAGTGGAGTTGAAGATAACGCAGATGTAACAAATACAGCCAATGTAACAATTGCAGGAGCTCTTATGGACAGTGAGGTAACAAACCTAGCACAAGTAAAAACTTTTGATTCTTCAGATTATGCTACAAAAGAACAGGGAGAATTAGCAGATTCTTCAGTACAGAATGTAGGAGACGAAACTATTAATGGAAATAAGACATTCTTAAATAAAGCATTACTACCTAATCAAAGTGGAACTAAAGGAGCAGGAATAGGAAGTAATAGCTCTTCTTTTTATTCATTTTATCAATCTAACGGAACAACACGCAAAGGTTATATTGGATTTCCTATAACTACGAACTCGGATCTTAGCATAGGAAATGATGCTTCTAACAAATCTCTAACTTTAAGAGAAAACGGTAATTTGGATTATAATGGTGATGTTATAGCACAAAACTTTATAGGAAATGGATCACAGATTACAAATGTAGATGCTTCATCTTTAAATGGTTTAAGTATAGTAGATGCTAATGCAAATATACCTTGGCCATTTATACCTGATGTTGGTGCTGATGGATTAATGGAGATTGGAAGATATATAGATTTTCATTTAGCATCAAACTCTGGAGTAGATAATAATGGTAGGCTTGCTTTAACATCTGATAAAAATTTAGATTGGGGTGGAGATTTTACAGCAGATAACTTTTTCGAAGGCTCTGACAAAAGGCTTAAAACCAATATTAAAAAGATATCAAAATCAGTATATTCTTATGAATTAAAAACTCAACCAGGAATTACTGTATATGGTACTATAGCTCAAGAAATAGAAAAAACAAATCCAGAAGTTGTTAAGAAACTAGAAGACGGTGGAATGATGTCTGTTAATTATAATAGTTTCTTATCTCTAAAACTTGCAGAGCAGGAAAACAAAACAGACGACTTACAAAAGCAAATAGACGAACTAAAGGAACTAATAAAAAACAAATAAATGGCTAGAGTAGCAAATAGCATGGTAACATTTCAAGACTTAGATGATATGGTCAGTTTTGAGGGTTTCTCTTATGTCACAAATCCCATTACACCACCTAGCAATTTGAATACTTGTGCTACTAAACTTGATGTTTTAGGTTACATAGATGCAGGTTTAACTGTTACTATTGATGATAATCAATTAGTAAACTATAGTATTATAATTATAGCTTTACCTGGAATTACAGATACATTAGATATTTCTCCTGGCGGGTTTTCAACAAATAGTACTACAGCAACTTATACTATAGAAGTAGAGTCAAATACAAGTTGGTCAATATCATCAGGTAATGATTGGGTAGATATAAGTGTTAATGGTGGTACTGGGAATGTAGATGTAATAATTACAGTATCTGAAAACACAGATCCAAGTCAAAGAGATTTTACTATTACATTTATTACTGATTCATTTGAGGTAACAAAAGAACACGATATAATACAAGACGCCTATACTGGTACTAGTATTGAGTGTGGAGGATCTTTAATAGGAAACGGTAGTGATGGTATTTATGAAATAGACGCAGAATTAGGAACTGATACAGGATATCCTGTAGTACAATTTGATGCACAAAGCGTACCTGATAGATTTCAAATTATATATGATGGAAACGTTGTAGC
>Ga0307963_1000990_pt1 | contig 20869 bp, 33 predicted proteins | sample OrgLakmetagen594_FD_201829 | JGI IMG/M metagenome (GOLD analysis project Ga0307963, IMG submission 201829) | Saline water microbial communities from Organic Lake, Antarctica - #594 | ecosystem: Environmental > Aquatic > Non-marine Saline and Alkaline > Saline | place: Antarctica: Organic Lake... | reverse complement strand
ATGCTTTCTCTTCGCGCTTTTTCAAAACAAACGTTCTCTTTCTCTATACACTTTTCTCTTCTACATACATCAGTTTCATGTTTCCTCTAGCTTCTGTGTCTTTTGTTTAGCCAGGTGTAGTTTCAGGCTTTTTCCAAACTTCCGCTGAGATGCCCTTCGAGGCATATATAGTGATGTAACCTTACCTTACCTTAGGACTCTGCATGCGTTTGCTCCTTCGAGCTCTGAATTTTTTCTTTTTTTGGCTTGTCATCACAGTATCACAGATTTCGAGATCAATGCAATCCTGAATCAAGATTAATACAGACTCCTCAAGTTTGTGTCTGATCTAGTTTCAATTTTCGACGACAGTGGTTGATTTTGTTTCACCAGCCAATCGCTGTAAGCTATCCTTATAACCCTTACAACAAACTAACGAGGAGACAGGTCTAATTGAGTATATCATAGCTTGTACAGAGACTATAGTGGTTTGATTGGTTACATCGTGACGTGGACCAAGCGAGGTCCTTGGGGACAGCCAGCCATCAATCAATCAAAAGAATGGAGTCCTGCAAAAAGCGAAGTCCTTCAGAAGGAGAAACTAATGCAATGAAATCTGTAAATCAACCCTGACCCCCAGCCTTCCATACCGAGTGAAGTTGCACTAACGCTCACAGGCTGAAAACAGAGCAGGAATGCATGGATAATAACACGCAATATGATGAAATTCAACCCATTGCATAAACAGAGTCCAAGAAAGGAGCGCTTATTTGTCATAGCCATATACACATCAAATAAGCCAGGAAAGAGCATTCCGCAGTGCATTCTTCTCGTGTCAAAGACGGCATGCTGTTCAGCGCTTCAGCGAACGCGCAGAAAAAAAAGACGGTGTTCACAACAAAACACCTAGCCCTTTGCCCCGAACATGCTGCGGCGCTGACTTGCTGTACTCTCAAATACTCAGGTCAGGTGTACCTTAGCACTCCAATCTCTAACTTAGTCGACCTCCTCAATCTTAGGGCCACCTGGGCCTCCAGCTCCCTCAGGTGCCGGGCCACCTGCGCCTGGGGGTGGGGCACCGCCAGCGCCCTGGTACATGCGGGTGATGATGGGGTTGCAGATGTCCTCCAGCTCCTTCAGCTTGTGCTCGTACTCCTCGACCTGTGGGAGAGGGGGATGCGAGGAAATTTTACAGGCATACTTGAGTGCTGAGTGAGAGGACATGGGCTTCAAATGGTAGAGAGCGTAAATAGGCAAATAAGAACAGCAGAGAAGTGGCAACAGGGGTTTCTTCAGGCCCATCAAGAATCAATGTGATATTCTGGAAATCAGACGCACCTCGGCTTGCTGGTTGGCATCCAGCCACTCCATGTTTTCCTGCAGGGCCTTCTCGATCTTCTCCTTGTCCTCGCCACCAATGGCTGTGGCCACCTTCTCCTCTCGGATGCTGAAGCAGAAAGTAAAAGGGGGAGAGAGCGATTTAGTATATCATGCTCACACACAGTATCTGCTGCGTTTTTACAATGGACATGACCTGAGATAGAAAGTAGAGAGAGCAAAACGGTCGGGCCAGAGGGAATCAAGCATCTGGCACTCACGTGTTGCGCATGTTGTAGGCGTAGTTCTCGAAGTTGTTCTTGGCCTCCACCTTCTTCTTGAGGGCCTCGTCATCGGCCTTGTACTTCTCAGCCTCTTGCACCATGCGCTCAATGTCGTCCTTGGTCAAGCGGCCCTGCCAGGAGGAGAAAGTGAACGACAACTGAGTCAGTCCTACTGGGGAAAAAAAAGGAGCTATCACTGTTCCTATTTTTTTGTTTTTACTTTGGTTGGTTCAGCGAATTGTAGGTGCTCGAGGCAGAAACTGTGAACGCCACCGCCCCAAATGGAATCTCAATGGCACAAGAACGCCAGATGCACTACATCACGGCTTTCATGAAGGACTGACCTTGTCGTTGGTGATGGTGATCTTGTTCTTGGTGCCAGTGCTCTTGTCCTCCGCAGACACGTTCAGGATACCGTTGGCATCGATGTCAAAGATCACGCAAATCTGGGGCACACCACGGGGGGCAGGGGGGATGCCAGAGAGCTCAAACTTGCCGAGCAAGTTATTGTCCTTGGTGCGGGCACGCTCACCCTCGTACACCTGGATGTGTGTGTGTGTATACGGTGTGCATGTATGAGCGATTCGATGCAACGCTTTGGTGGCCAGAAAGCACACGGATTTACATAATAGACCCAATGGACGTTATGTAGACAAGACAGGCAAGCAGGCACATTTTTTTTATAATGCGGAGCACTGCAAGAAGGTTACCAAGAAATCGCCAAGGATTTTCCTTATAATTGGCTTGGATTCAAATTTAAATGTGAGGCTAATTACCTTGACAAATACCGTGACGAATAAATTTACGCTCTCACCTGAATGAGCACACCAGGCTGGTTGTCGCTGTAAGTGGAGAACACCTGCTCCTTCTTGGTGGGGATGGTGGTGTTACGGGGAATGAGGGTGGTCATCACGCCACCAGCAGTCTCCAGACCCAGGGACAGAGGGGTGACATCCAGCAGCAGCAGGTCCTGCACCTTCTCGCCACCCTCACCGGTCAAGATGGCAGCCTGCACAGCGGCACCGTAGGCCACGGCCTCGTCGGGGTTGATGCTCTTGTTCAGCTCCTTGCCGTTGAAGAAGTCCTGCGGGAGGACAAAGGTGTGTGTGAGAAAGAATGTCACAAGCTGTTTGTAAACCCATTACAGCCAAGAAGATGATTTTGTTTGTATAGCGGATACATTTTATCAGCGAGGACAAAAGCAACGAGATGTTTCCTACACCTGACAATCTTGTAGGCAAAGGGTTGTGTACAACTGCATGCTGTTATCCTTAACGGTCAGGTTCCCGTGTCACTCCCTCACCTGCAGCAGGCCCTGAACCTTGGGGATACGGGTGGAACCGCCGACCAGCACGACGTCGTGGACCAGACCCTTGTCCATCTTGGCGTCACGCAGGCACTTCTCCACAGGGTCCATGCACTTGCGGAACAGGTCCATGCACAGCTCCTCAAACCTGAGGAAGGAGAGCAGGACAAAGGGGTTAATCCATTTTTTCACACAGCGTGTGATGGGCTTCGCTAACTTTTCAGCATCGCTCGCATCACTCCCCCACTAGTCAACATTTTTAGAGACGAATGCGCTGTATGCTCTTGGAAGCAACTAAATTTTTGCTTACTGCCATGAAATGCAATCGGTTCATGGTCAGCTTCAGAGCTGCTGCGACATACCTGGCACGGGTGATGGAGGTGGCGAAGTCAACACCCTCGAACAAGGAGTCCAGCTCAATGGAGGCCTGGGCGGCACTGGACAGAGTACGCTTGGCGCGCTCACAGGCAGTGCGTAGGCTGCAAAGCAGTAGAGAGGAGGTGAATATTTATAGTGCACAGAATCAGGCAGATGTTTCAACACGAAGAGAATACGCTGTCACACCAAATTGCTTTTTAGTTCAGTGTAGCAATACAACAGGCAATAATTGCTTCCTGCTGCAGGAGCCTGCACATGCATGGGCTTGTCTTTCCTAGCAGGAGCTTCAAGGCGTGCTCAGACAACTCCAAAGAAAACACTCACGCCTAAACGGCAAACACTCACCGTCGCAGGGCGCGGGCGGAGGTGCGCAGATCCTTCTTGAACTTGCGCTGGAACTCGGTGGCAAAGTGGTTGACCAGGCGCTCATCGAAGTCCTCTCCTCCCAAGTGGGTGTCACCGGCGGTGGACTTGACCTCAAAGATACCCTCCTCAATGGTCAGCAGGGACACATCGAAGGTTCCACCACCCTGCATGGTCACAAAGTTGTGAGTATGAAGCACTGGATGCGTGGATGCGGGCACAAAGAGGCACTAGGACAAAAGTCTTCATTCGTGCAGATAAGTCGGTTAAGAAGCATGTAAGGTTTCTCGAGAAGCAAACCACACAACCAAGAACTTTTTCTCAGCCATTACTCACCAAGTCAAAGATCAGCACGTTGCGCTCGCCCACAGTGGAGGCCTTCTTGTCTAGACCGTAAGCAATGGCAGCAGCGGTTGGCTCGTTGATGATACGCAGCACCTCAAGGCCAGCGATGGCACCGGCATCCTTGGTGGCCTGTGTATGTGTGGGGTCAAAAACATTTGTGAACCTACTCATGAGTAGGGCGAACAGCTTCATGGACACATCATATCAAGGCAAGAGCTGCATGGGTGCTCCATTTTGTACAAGTCAGCCAGCGTAAACCTTAAGCCTAGGACATCATGGGCACCTGACGTTGGCTGTCATTGAAGTAGGCAGGCACGGTGACCACTGCCTTCTTGACCTCGCGGTCGGCACCCAGGTAAGCTTGGGCGGTCTCCTTCATCTTAATGAGCACCATGGAAGAGATCTCCTCAGCCTTGAAAACCTTCTTCTCACCCTTGTAGGTCACTGCATTGAGTGTGCGATGGGGAAGGCTGAGAATAAGCACAGGTTATACATGCTGCGGGATGTAGAATGGAAGTTACAGTGCACATTACACGCCCTTTTGAACAGTGAAAACTTCAGCCCAGCATCAGTAACCTTGCTACTAGACACCATACATTAGATACCTTTTCACAGCAAGGCCCATATCACTGTCTTTGCTTACATTTTAGCTGCTGCACTCACATAAATAATGCCTGTTTACCAGACTATATGTGGTTCTGGCCGTACACTGTGTTGTCAACCATCATCCAATGACACACACATATGCTATACACAGGGTTGGCCAGGCCAGAGCCATATACAGTGTCCATGGTATCACATGTAGGGAAATCACCAATAACTAATTCTGGCCAATCCTTGCTGCAACCCCAAAACTCTATCTATGTGGCATTTACACCACACTCACCCACGATCTCAGGAATGTCTCCTGCGCCGGAGCGCACTTGGAAAGGCCACAGCTTGACATCATTCTGCACGATCTGGTCCTGGAACTTGCGGCCGATGAGGCGCTTGGCGTCGAACACTGCGCGGTGCAGGGGGTTTGGTCGAGAGTTTGGTGTTGCTGTTCTTTGGGTGTTTCTAGTTGAGGAGCTTTGCATTTTCAGGCCAGAGTTGATAATCTTCTCAGCTGCTTTGGCCTCATCATTTCCCTCAAGGAAAAGAGCAAAAGACAGAAGAGGTCAAAGCCGAAATATTTGACCTGGCTGACCAGACTACACAGGTGTCAAGACAGTCGAGGCGGAATCCCGCATGGACACAGAGGGAGGCGGTCGCGTATTATGCGTGTCCATTCACGGCATGCAGAGAAGAATGGAAGAAGAAAAGAGGGCCGTGATGCCAAAGTTCGTCAAGCTACCTCCCCACACTCCCCCTCCCGAGTGCTCACCTGTGTTGAAGGGGTTCATGGCGACCTGCAGGATGCAGCAGTCAAGCACAACGAAGGGAGTGAATGAGCGAGGAGTTTGATCGCAACTTTGATCTACCAGCTTCCATCGATGCTTCTTCACCGGTTCCATTCAGAAGAAGCTACCTTATGCATGGCCTTCTTTGCCTGCTCCCACCCACCCACCCACCCACCCGCTGCCACCCACCCGCTGATAACACCTGTACGCACCTGGTTCTTGGCGGCATCACCGATGAGGCGCTCGGTGTCTGTGAAGCCCACGTAAGAGGGGGTGGTCCGGTTGCCTTGGTCGTTGGCGATGATCTCCACGCGGTCTGTTGTGCGAGTGTGCCGTGCGTGTGTGTGTGTGTGTGTGTGAGTGTGCATGACATCACAAGGCAGGAGCAAAGCAAAGGCCGAGAGACCGTGAACTTGTGCGAGAAGAAGGCTCGCGAATTCGTGCTTTCTGGCCTGAAATGAAACTTCACGTTTCGCCTGGTTGCTCACCATTCTGCCAGACGCCGACGCAACTGTGATGTGGGGGGAGGGGGAGCAGGAGAGACAAGTCGTCAGTAGGGATGTTTGAGCGCGAGCTGAGTTTGTGAAAGCAGTACGAGAGCGTGCGTACATCATGGGGCCCCCTCCCCCCTCTCTCTCTCTCTCTCTTTCTTACCTGTAGGTGGTGCCCAAATCGATTCCAATCTGCAGGCAGAGGGGGAGGGCGGCACAACACACCAGTCAATGGGAGGAGGGCGGCAAGAAGGCAGAGCAGGCAGGCAGCGCGAGAAAATAGAAGAAGAGGCCGCCGTCGCAGGAACGACAACTACAACAACAGCAATAGCACAACGCCAAGGGAGAGAGAGAAGGCAGGCCTGCCGCTGCTGCTGTCGAGTGTACTCACGGCTGGTGCTTCGCGAGCGGGCATATTTGCTGTTGTTTGCTGTTTTTGGGACGGGGTACAAAAACGGAGCAAAGTTCTTCAAATATTTAGAGTGGGCATTACCCCAAAATTCCGGTTTTCCTTTTTTGGGAGCTTCAGGAACCCACCAGAAGCAGATTTTTTAGAATTGACTATTGATGAGAGCAGCTTCCATTAACCCACTTTCAGACCTCTTCCGAGCTCTGCCCAGGCCAGAGCAGCCGCCAGGAAGACGTGCTAGTTGCTTGCAAAGGACACGCATGTCAACGGCGCCACTCCTCAAGCCTACAAATGCACCCGTGTTCTAGGTGTGCGCGTTCAAAGAACATCACCTGCATTGTAACACTGCATTGGCTCCCATTCCTGCACAACAACCCTGAGCATGGTCCTCCGCGCGCACAAATACATCCTGCGTACGAGCGCTGGTATGCAATGCTGCAGCATGTACAAAATAATTGTGCACCATAGTAGGAATGGGGACACATTTTATAGCACACATAGCGCAGACGTACACGTGCACACAAACATAGACCCAAATACACGCGACATGCACATACATTTACATGCGTGCATGTGCGATTGACATGCACACACGTATGATGCAGATGTCCGTGGTGGGGCTCTGGCTGCGAGCACTTTCCATTTGCATACTGACATTGTCAACGAGGAGGCTGTCTCTTTTACGCACATATGCGCATACACTCATGAACATACATGTAGCACCAAACATACAAATGTGCATGACCAATGAGAGAAGGTAAAAGAGGGGGAAAAACCGCTGGTGGTAATGAACACATCCAGCGTAATGAAGTTATGCAGGGAAGGTCCACAGACGCCAGCACCTTGCTTGAAGCCCTTCATTGCCTTGTAGGCCACCTAATCAGGGGGGGGGATGCAGTCTCTCCCCAGCACGCACAACAACAAACTGGTGGGGTTGGCCAGAACCGTATAAATACGTATATATACACCGTATATTTGGTGATTTCCAAGCCAAAAATACTGTATATACACCGTATACATATGGTTCTGGCCAACCCTACAAACTGGCCACTTATCATTCTTATTTTGCCATTCCTTTTTCTAGTAATGAGCGTATTATACCAAGGTATCTTCATCTTGATCAGTCCAAACAGTGTGCACAATGTCAGTAAGCTCCGCTTGCACGCGCATACTTTGAAAGTGGAGGCAGCAGCGTGGCTTGAAGGTGGTTCTCGTGTTCGTGACCAGTGCCCTGGTAAAGATGAACATGTCCAAAACGAGGTGCACGCTCTTTTATTCTGCCAAGACCATCGGGTTCGTGAGCTGAGGAAACATCCCTTTTTGTCTACACCTTTCTTTGAGGACTTCTCAGGCTCGCCCTATCTGCTGCAACAGGTCAGCTTGTTCATAATTTCCTTTCTCGGCAGAACACTTGACTTTTCCCTTGCTTTCTGAACTTATGGATGTACTTGTAGCTGGCCGAGACCATTCAGCAGCCGATCAGTCAAACAACCTGGCTGAAGGTCACCCCCCATTATATTAATGTATGCATACCCTGCTTTGGAAGCAACCATACCCATGTAGTATATATAAGTAAGCATCAGGCCAGTGATGCGTCTACGGCATGATGGTAACCCAATATACCACGAAGGATCCCAATTTCAGGGGGGAGAGCTCGCACTGTATTTTACTATTTGTGACCTTGAATGCGCGTCCCCCTCCAAGCCTTGAAAACTTCCCCCTCCAAACTGTGAGGATTTGTTGGTCATTCAACCTCCATGCAGCCCCCGAGAATAAATGTTCTTCTAGAGAGGAGTCTATTTTCCTTCTCCCTTTTTTAGTTCACAGGTCATCCATTGCTTGCTAAACAACTAAACCACATGCAGTGAATACCACTTCCAACCTACAAATAAACAGCAAACCAAAACATACACAGTCAGCTGCCTTACCCTGGGGGCTCGGAGCTCCTAGGTTTATGGCTGTTTGTGATCGAGAGCACTTGGTTGTGCTGACTGGAGTCAATTTGTGTGAAAATACCAGGACAAGTTTAAGTTTAGTTTGGATTACATAGGCCTCCAGCCTGGCATGGCTGCTCAGCCTATAGGTCCCAACAAATAAATCAATCAAAAACATCGACAGCTGCACTAATAAATTTGTAAACTTCTGAGTTATGTTGAAAAACAAAACCTTTGATATCACCTTCAGAAAATACCAGGACAAGAAGTCACAGAAGAGCAGGATTGATGGCGTATCCCCTAGGTTTGTCCGTTTCCACCAAAGTTCACGCGTGGCCACCCAGCCTCACCCAGGCCACCCCCCGCCCTGAAATTTTGGCTAGCCTCCCAAACAAAACTGCTAGGAGGGTAGCCAGAAGGTGGAGAGCTGGGGTGGTCTGGGCAATGTTGTACCAAAAAGTTTCGAAACATTGGAAACGCATAGCCAAATGTGTGTGAGACGAGACAACATTCTCGCTTCGCCAACTTTTCAGCGTTGCTTGCAACGCTTCCCCCTACTTGTCCTCACTACCAAGTGCCGCTTTAGACCAGACTACTCAAAACCACCTTACTGATTGTCACACGAATCATCACTGCCACCGATTGAGCGTGACAGGGTACTAGGGCGAGGCAAAAATGTTTGCCATCCCTCAATAGTTTCCTCAAAGACAGAAGAAGGACCTTAACCAAAACAAATAGACATAGAAGAGGGTACGCGCAAAAACCAGCAACTCTGCTCTGCGGGTACAGCAAGCATATTGCATTGTTTCACTGCTTGTTCTTCTGCTGCCATGGAGGTAGTGGTGCACAGGACTTCTTTCTTTCTTGCGCCTCTCCCAAGCCAGTGTCGACCCCTAAAGCATGCAGCCGCGCCATGCGAACCTACAAAGCAAGCATGCGCACTGCAACCATGACAAACTGAAGCCGCCTGTGCTGCAACAATCAGAATCATGAGGTCTCATTTGCCCATTTGCACACTCCTACACGATATAGGGCGTGTTTGGTATGCACGCCCTGGCAATCACGACCAAGCTTTAGCTTGGGCCCCCCTTGTTTTTCCCGTAATTGATAAAACGGTGTGCAACCTGCAAGTGCACCCTCTAATCTGCCACCCTCAAGGTCACGTGCAATAAGCTACAAGAAATGTTGGACACTGGTTTAAAAAAAGTCAGGTGTGCAATCTGTCGTTGGTGCTAACTGCTCACAAACAAAATCAGTCTGGAGGTCAGTGCTGCTTTTTACAGAAAAATATGGACAGCAGCCACGTGCATCCAGACACACATCTTGGTCACATGAAAACATGGGCTTTACGCGGTGAGCGACGCTTCTACATGCCAGTTAATCTACTCACGCTGATCTCAGCCTTGGTCCTGGTCTCGTGTTCGGCTGCCCTTCCCAGTTTTCTCATGGACTCCAGGAAGTCGGTCCTTTCTGCACACTGGTGAGTGATGGGGAGGAGCACGCAGGGGGAAACATCCAGGTTGTTTAAGCACTCCTTGACTCCTTAAGGAAACTGGAACATTTGATTAGGAGGAAGATAAGCCTCCTCAGGCAGATGATTAATGTGCTGATAATTTGATCAACGGCACTGTAAGTAAGTTTACAAATACAAATGAAATGGTTAAGAACACACCAAAGGACGTTCTTGGCTATGCAACAGTAAAAGTCAACTCAATGGATAAAGAACGCTTCACGTCAGCATAAGGTGCTTGTTCGATCTACCTTATCAGCTGGCTGTGTAAATGGGCTACCCACCTTCATTTTGCACGTTAAGGCTGCCCAACACACGGTCAAACATACACATTTCACGCACACACACGCACACACACCCCACGTACCTCTGCTAGCAATTCATTGATAAGCGCCTCTTTTGGGTCGACAGGCTTGCGCTGTGCTGCGCTGAGCCTGGCAGCCTCTTGCTGTGCCTTGTGCTGCTGCATTTCCCTTAGCTTTTTGGTACCGTGCTCAAACACCTGCTCACAGCGTTCAACAAAGGTGCATGTTAAGCCACTTGAGAGGGTTGCGTGCCAGGATGCGCACGTCTGTGCTGCACGGCAATGTAAAGGGCAGGTCTGGTTGCTGTCTAACTGCTAAGGTAGGCAACCGTGGTGTTAAAGACAACGAACCAAGGGATTGAACCAACCCATTTGGGACACATGCTCTTTCTTTTCTGGAGTGTCGGTAAGTTTACAGTAACTTCCTAATGAATCAATCTTCACTGTTTTCGGTAATCATCAAAGCAACTCACAACATCCCTGACGCAAATATGTGCTGGCATAGCAGCACAAAGCCTGAACAGGTAACGTATCCACCTCAGCACAGCGGTCTTTCTCGAGCTCTCTATCCGGGGCCGGCCTGCCTGGCACAAACATATCACGCTCGTTTGGAGGCATGACATTGTGCATGCGCTTTCCAGAAAAACTGCAGATGATGGCATGAAAGGTACCCAAGAAGAGGGTAGCATGTAAAGCCTGAGAAGATTTGGATACTTTTCCGTCTCTCAGCCAGTCACTCCCACGCACACATATACATATACACACACACACATGCGCAAATATATGCAACAAACTTTTGAGGAGTGGCATGTCGCTTTTTAAGCACTTTGCATTGCTTGTAAAGCTACGGGGGGCGATGTATGAGCACCTCCGCGTGGTGCCCCCTGGAAAACGTTTGTGTGCCTTCGTGCACACGCCCGGAAATACTCGGGAGCGGCTAAGACTCATACGGCGGAGCAACACGGCAGCCCACAGCGTGGTAGCAGTGGCAGCAGTCATAACCAGGGCCCAGCTGTAGCTTGCGACCTGCTCCTGGCGAGTTAGGCACCGGCTCCCTTCGCGGCCAGGCATGCCCTGGCTCACGGTTTCAATTGGCAAGTTGTGGAGGACAGCATCGGACTGGTCTGCTGTAGCTGGGTGAGCTGGTGGGGTGGGCAGCTAGAGAGGAGAGAGAGGAGCTGTATTTGGGGGCTGCATGCGTCCTTTGTTCTATTTTCTGCTTCGCTGCACTTTTTCTCTTGGCACTCCTGGTTTTGTGAGGCTCTCTCAGCCTCTTGTTTCCTGTTTCTGACTGAGGCTTCTTATACACACATCCTGAGACATATCAACAGCTTGAGGGGTGCGGAATGAAGACATGTCACTACGGTGTTCGCTTTTTTGAAAGCGAGTACGACCGAGTTTTAGTTGGAAATGTCTTGCCACTGCGCTGTGGCAACCATCTTTTTAACACTTAGTCCTTGAACAGTGTTTAGATTTAGCTTTCCCTCTTGCTGCTCCCGTGCCCCTCAGCTTCGTTGCTGTCCTTGTTGGCAGATATAAGTGTCAACGGCCCAGCTGCTAGCTTTCTGTTTTCTCTTCTAGGAGGTTTTGAGTTCTAGCATGTCACGCGCTGCTGTACAACAGGGTCTTCTTGGAAATAGGGTTCAGTGCTAAAAATCTTAATGGACGTGAGCACCATGCGCAGCCACAATGATTACGCACCCCAAAACCCTGAAGTAAATACTGACACACACACAAAGATAGGTAGGAGTGATGCTGTTGGGCCCCTGCAGGCACTATTGCCCTTCTTGTGAGATGCAAGGCCTTTCAATTGTATACATTAAGAACATGAAACACAGTTCAAGAGGGTCATTGACACTGGTGGTAATGGCAGAGGATTTCAGAGACACGCACATTCCCCCTAGGGCCTACTGCTTGCAGAACAGCACAGCAAAGCGCACAAGTGAAGCAGCATTTCACACACCTAGCAGGCGGTCCAGGAACCGGCTTATAAGCGGCTGGCGACCTTCTTGTATGCGTGCTTGAGGGCTTGTGGAAGACTGCAGTCCCAGTATTCAGTCGGTCAACCCATCCATTGCCACCCTCTGCAGAATTTAAGTAGCTTTCATTGTGCACATGGCTGCTGTGTTTTGCTTGCATAATCGCATGCGTCCTTGTGTGTTGTATGTTGTATGTGAGCAAATTAACCACAAGGAAGTGCAATCACCTTTTATTGACGCCACAGCATCCGCCTTTCCTCGCAACGACAACCCACGCTTCTTGAATGCATCTAAGTCACGTGGTGCGTGTGTGTATGTGTATGTGTATGTGTGTGTGTGTATGTGTGTGTGTGTGTGTGTGTGCGTATGTGTGCTTGTGTGTGTGTGTGTATGTGTGTGTCTTAGTGTTTATATGTGTGTGTGTTTGTGCGTGTGTGTGTGTGTGTTTGTGTGTGTGTGTGTGTGTGCGCGTGCGTGCGTGTGTGTGTGTGTGCGTGTGTGTGTGCGTGTGTGTGTGCGTGTGTGTGTGTGTGTGTGTGTGTGCGCGTGGGTAAGCGTGTACCATCTAGCAATTTCTGTGTTTCCTTGGTCAATCCACTTGTAGCCAGCCCATTCTTGTCCTTGTCCTTCTTCTGAGACGCACCAAAGCTCATTTTTTACATGACATCTTTGGAAATTAAGCAAATCTTTGTGGAGTCAGGAATACAACATCTATTATATACATATACAATAAATACCACATGCTATTGCGGCAAGTTCCTGCCTCAACCACATTTTTGAAAGCCTTTCCTAGGACCTCTTTCAGAGCTCCTCTCAAAGCATCATCGATTGGCAGAGGTGAAATTTCTTTGCTTTGGGAGAGTCCTCAGTCCACAGTTATTCACAGTGGCAGTTCGCTCCGCACAAATTAAACACACACACACACACACACACACACACACACACACACACACAAACACACACACATATACACACAAGCCCACACACACACACACACACGCACACGCACACAGGAGCACACACGCGCACACACACACTTTCACACACTCTCACAAACAGGTACACACAGATTTGATTACACATTCACACACACATGCATGTGCGCAAGTGCGCGAGTTCGCGCGCGCGCACACACACACACACACACACACACACACACACACCCCTACACACACACCAGGCATACAGACTCGCAAGACTACGAAACCCGCTCAAGCAATGGATCGCGCAGCACTGCACTCCCTCCCTGGCGTTGCTCCTAGAAGAGATCCTGCCACAGACGGTTTCATCTTCCAGCAAACTATGTACAGGATCAAGGACCCAAAGGCTTCTCTTTCCTTCTACACGCACGTCATGGGCATGACACTGCTAAATAAACTTGACTTTCCGGGTGCGTGACTTCCTTTTTACTGGCTATGCTGGGGGCATTTGGGGCATTTATTATCCCCAGAGGACCCGAAAGTAATCAGGAAGACAGTCTTCCGCGTCTGTAGAAGTGTAACAACCACCAGATGCATTTTTCCCCTCTGTGACAGAGATGCAGTTCTCCCTCTACTTCCTGGGTCAGAACGTGAAGCCCGAAGATGTGCCCGATGATCCACGAGACCGAATAGAGTGGACATTTATGCAGCCAGTAAGTTTGTCATTCTTCCGCCAAACTTTCATGCTGCTCACTTTGGCCCATTGTAAACTGTGTTTGTCCAAAATTCCTCACATGGGCATTCTTACTACGGGGTGTCAGGTCTCTCTCTACCTATAATACTTCCCAACTTACATTTGACTGAGGACAGGGCACTCTGGAATTGACACACAACTGGGGCACAGAGTCAGATCCAGAATTCAAGGGCTACCACAATGGGAACACAGGTACTTGAGCAGCTCATGCTCCTCTGTGGTTTTTAAGTCTCCTTAAAGTTTAAACGAGCTGTTAAATGTGGAAGACTTTTTCGCTCAGTATCAAACCAGCACACCGGCAAAATATTACCCTTTTGTCAAACACGCAGACCCTGGCCGAGGATTTGGTCATATCGGTCACCAAGTGCCGGATGTGTATGCTGCTTGCAAGCGGTTTGAAGAGTGAGTGTGGGCAACTACACTAACATCCTTTCGTTGGTTGTGTTTACAATAATAAAATCGCCTGACAAATACCGCGCCTTTCACTTAGTGTGTGAGATTCTTTTGGCTGCGTGTGGCACCAAGGGTGTGTTAATTTTGCTGCTGCTGCGTACCATCACTTTTTCCGCACAGGCTGGGCGTCACCTTTGCTAAGAAGCCGGACGATGGCAAGATGAAAGGGTAAGCTCTTAGGCTCTCATAATATTGCACGAGGGATACAGAATTTATGACGTTGCTGTTCGAGACACTGTGACATTGTGCGCAAGCATGTCACCACACTCCGCTTGTGTTTGCAGGCTTGCCTTCATCAAGGACCCTGATGGTTATATGATTGAGATCCTCAATGCCAAGAGCTCTCGTGCGTTTGCTTGAGAGGTAGTGGCAGAATTTGGATCGGGCACTGGGTATCATTTTTGGTGCACGGCAGGATGGTTGCAAACATGTAAGTTGTTTACATCTCAGGGTGCCTCTGAATTGTGTGGTTGAGGTTCATTAAGGATTACATAGAACACCCATACGAGTAGGTGCTTGAAACATAGCTGGTTGGTCAAATTTTAGTTTTGACTGGCACTGTCAAGCAAAGTGGTTTCCAACTTGAAGCTCAGGCAAGGTAAGAGAAGGTATAAGGTTACATCGCATATGCCTCTGGGGGGCATCTAATCGGAAGCTTGGAAAAAAGCCTGAAACCAAACCAAAAAGGTGATAGAAAAATCAAGAGAAAAGGGCAAGTAGGCACTCAGCTACAAAAGAGGCAGCACCAGACACATCTGCTTGATTTAGAAAGGTTCTCAAACGAGTTGGGCCGTCCTTATACTGAGGTGGGAAGACAAGCCGGTGCTGTGTGCGAAGGCTGACAAGACGCCCATGCGGACAGTCCAGCTAAAGTTAAAGTCTACACTGAAAGTCACCAGTGTGCATTAAGGAAAGGCTATCAAATAGTGCTCACACTAGCCAGAGCCCCACCGAAAGACGAAAAAGAGAAACAACAGAAACTAATGAGGATCCGACGGGTTGTCAGCCATGCGATCTGGCCTGCGCTTAGCCCTCCTGAAGCCAGCCGCTCTACCTGTAATCCCCCTTCCAGATCCCCCATTATCACTGTTGCTGTTGTTAAAGTGTATTTTGTGTCTTGTTATTGTGATCTTGTTTAAGCTTTTTATTGCATGGCAGTGCAGTTTAGTAGCTAGTTGGTGCACTTTGTGCGTGGGGACGCCTAAGTTTAGTAAAGGAGTTCTGGTGTACTGATTGTAGATTGTGCCCCCAACTTCAAGAAGTATAACATGAAGTGTGACTTGGTTGTTTTGAAAGATGCCTTGGAGGCTCCTTGTTCGTAAACATTGGATAAGGGTTTGATGCTGGTTGTGTGCTTTTTCTAATGTCTGTTGCGGGTATATGTCTGATCAGAATTTGAATTCTACAAGATGTATGTCTCTGTCCTTTGGGGGGATCTGTTTGGGATCCAAGTGCCTGCTTCTTCCCTCAATGGGCATAACTAACATGCCATCTGGGCGGCTTTGATATCTAGTTGGAAGATTTTGTTGTGTTGGGAAAACCCAGTCGGGAATGTTTCTTTCAATGTCATCAGGGGGTTCAATGTTAAGGTCAGGTAAGTTTTCACTGTTACAAGCATCCATTGTAACAATTGCTGAGCCCAGCTTGCCTTTGCTTATCTCTTCACCACAAAGGCTTACAGCATGGTGGTGTAGGTTGATGTGCATTCTCTTCAGAGTTTGGTTGTTGCACCTAAGAAGTATGTGTGGAGCTCTGTCTGATCCTCCGCACAAAGGGCATGTGGCAGGCCCTGGCTGTCGTATGGCTAAACCGCTTGGAGTGCTTGTCTGTGTGCATCGTGTCCGTCCTGTACTTAGTAAGGACTTGTTCCTGCTCGCTCCTTAAAAGTCACATTTGGCATGGACCAAAACTTGTTACTGAATTGGGCATGCGCAAGGGGCTTTGCAGTAGCTTGCCGTGTGTGAGAGTCGGGCTGCATGTGCTGCACGCTGAGGCGTATCATGCAATTGTTGCCAGAGCTTGTAAAGCAGTGTATATGTGTTAGCTTCACCAAGGTAATGGTGGGCGTGCATGTGATGTTTTAGTTTGCCTTGCAGGTTGGTCAAAACCCGTAGCTCTTCTGCATGGGAGCCGACTTTGTTTGGAACGCTAAGCCAGAACAGGTCGTAGAAGGGGTCAGTAGCTGGCGGGAGGGAAACGTCAGAAAATTGATTGACTGCTGCTTTGTGTGCTAGGTGGTCTGCACCCTCATTGCCAATATTGCCAGAGTGAGATTTCACCTTGTAGAAAGTGACGGGAGAAGGTGAGGATTGAATTAAATTTACAATGTCCTTGAGTAGTTCCCTGTGCAAGTGGTGGAGTACAGCCATTGGGTTCAATAGCTGTTTTCTTATTTGAAAGAGGGAGGCACTGTCTGTAGCAATTTCAGTGTGGCCTTTCTGTACCGCTACTAGCACAGCTGCAAGTTCAGCTCTATTTATGGTGAGTGTGGGGCCGCTGCCTCCAGGATTGATAGTGACGGTATCACTATAACCAGCGTCTGTAGTGGGGGTGAAAATGCCAGTGCCTATAATTTGCTGATTGCTGATCGCATTTCGCATGGCGCTACCATCAGTGTAGGTGCTTGATTTCCAGTTTTGTATTATGGGAATTTGTGGGCTCTTGTACTGGTTGACGTTTGTGTTGTGAAGCGTTTGCCACTGGCTGATGTTAGCAGCAATGGGAGTATCTGGGTGTAGGAGTTGAAATCTCTTCCTCTGCTTGTTCTTGCATTTCACATGAGCAGTGCCAAGCACGTGGGCACTAGTGTTACAAGTCCAAATTGCTTCAGGAGTTGTCTGCTTGAGAGTGTTGAGCCAAGCTGGGTTGGATTCAGACAGGGTGTTGTTGTTGTTTCCCTTGATTGTTCCTGTGATTGTTCCAAACAACAATTAGCTGCAATTATTCTTGTTGTGCTGAGGCTGGGGTGGAGCGTTTAACCAAACTTTTGTAGGGTTTAAGAGCATGCTGTCTGCAGAAAACTTGGCTAGAACGCATGCATACTCAGGGTAGTCATTTAACCAAGTCATATACCTGTTCTTACTCCAACCAATCCAGTTAGGGAGGAGTAAGAATGTTGCTGTAGCTTCTTGAGTGGAGTTTGCAGATTGAAGTGCATATCCCACAAGTGAATGCAGGAGGTAGTCGCAATAATTCGGGTGGCAAAAGGAGAAGCCTGTGAATTTAGTGTCAAAAGCATTAGTGCTTGCTCCAAATACTGTGTCTCTGGTATTTTCGCTCCATTAGGCTTGGTAACTAGGGTCAAAATCTAGGGAGCTAGCAAATTTTTGCTTTGTAACTAGAACCCATTTCTGGAGGGAGGTCGTATTGTGCCTCGGGTAGCAGTACGTATTGGAATCTCTTGCCTTTTTACCAATATTGTTAAGTGAGCTCATTTGAAGCTTATACATTTGTAGCAGACCTACAATTTTAGTTGTTGCGTCTTGCACACAGGTGGTTGTGTAATACTGTGTAGGTTGATCTGTTTAGTTTGGTTGTAGGCATGTAGCAAAATGTTGAGACGTTCTAGAGATAGCATGCCTGTGCACTTGCCGTGGATGTCATCATCACTCACGACATCATCACTCACTCATACGCACAGGCTGCTTGACAGGTTATGTGTTCAGGGATTTTGGGTTCACCCTCTGAGTCTCTATTAGATCCTGGCTTGAGGAGGTCCACATCCCGCACCCAGATCTCGCATTTCCAGTTGGGTCGAATGTCTGCTTGGGGATTGACAGTGTCTGTGATGAAGATTGCCTTGTCTCTGATGTTTTGGCCTTGGGACAAGTCCCACATATTTTCAAAGTGCTGGGTACAACCATCATAGCCTTGCTTTGTAAGATTATCAATTTCTTGGTCTTCTGATTGGGCATTTAGCTGAGTGCTAGTATCAGCATTTTCATAGCTATCTACATAGGCTTTGAAGTCAGGGTTGGCTAAGAGCAGTTCTGCCACTTCCCATGTGGGTTGCCAGATCACTTTTATCATTTCTATTTCTTCTGCGTACGATTTTCTGGTGTCCTTACTCGCTTGGGTTAGGTCAGTACAGGCTGGGCAATGCCAGCCTTCACTATTTTCTGCATCTTGCCTTGCAGTGTGTGAGAAAGCATTCAGGTCAGTCAGACATTTCCAATGGTAGGTGCGTTGGCACGTATCACATTGTGGCATATCATCATAGTTTTTTTCTCTTTCTGGATGCTCTTGGCTGACCGGGCTCCAGCAAATTTGGCAGCAATCGTCTACCTTTTGACTTTTTGGAAAGGGCTCTGTTTTGGCTGCTTTCAGCCCCATGCTCTGGAACAAGGGTAACGCCCATTTTTCAACAGTAACAGGTTGTAATTGGATTTTTTATTGCGCCTGAGAAGTTGCGTTGGTGTTACGTTTAGGTTTGCTTATTTGCTGCCAGTCCAACACCTCCTGTAGAAAGTCATATTTGAAAATTGTGTTACAGGCCTTGACATTGCCTAAAAGAACCGCGTTGTTATGTTTATAATGCCATATTTTGGTTGCCGCAGTCTCACCTGGTTGCAGAGGCTCTGGAGGATTAGGTAGTGAAGCAGTTGGATATTCAGTGAGTTCCATTAAGCGGTTGGGATTCTCCTTCTGTCTTTTGGTAGGTTGTGATGTTGGGTTGCTGTTGGTTTGTGTAAGGCAGGAATCGAAGGATTATTGGGTTGCGTGTTGGAGAAGCCTGGATCTATGTCCATACTTTCTGTCTGCCTCTCAATTGTGTGTCTCGTTCTCCTTGTGGAGACTGTTCGCCGAGCAGGAGTTTGGATCTGTTGGTGTTGCGAAACCTGTACATCTGACCAAGCCCATCCCATGGGAGTGTAAGCCTTAATTGCATCTAAAGTAGTAGCATTGGTTTTCCTCACTCTTTCTTCTTTCTTAGGTGTTGTGTCCTTGTTTTCATGTAAGTCACCGATGAGTTGGGGGGTTGTATTCTCTGAGTTCAGCAGAGAGGCAAGCCTGTTCATTGCAATAATTTGTCCCGTTTTATTTTGCTGCCAAACTTAAATTTAAGGAAGTTGCCATTTAGTATGTGTGTGCCGTCTAGGCTAAGTAGGCTTGAAAGACTGGAGATCCCGGAGTCCATAAGAGAGAATGCAATGTGGTTACATAGGGTTTCCAGAGCAGGCAGGTTGGGTGCCTAGAGTGCTTTTGCAATACTGTCGAAACTTTTCTGTGAGAATGGGTTGTCCATGGAGTGTGAGACGCAAGTTGCTATTATGGATGCTAACGTACTGCCGTGCTCTTAACATATATTGTAATTGCTTTTGAAGGTATCTTGGTGTTTGACATTGAGGTCCCAAGTGGCCTTGTGCCGCAGTATTTAGTTGCTGAGTTTGACGCTCGAGGAGAGGTTTGGTGAGCCTACCATGCTTTGCCTTATTATTAAGGCTAGTGATAATTGCCAGGGCGTTTCTGTAATGGTATTCAATTCTCAAGGAAGAGTGCATCCCAAACCGTTGTGTAGTTTATCTTCTCGGAGCAGTGCAGTTGAAGTGCACATCCAGAGCTTATACTTGCTTTTTATGGCTGCCAGAATTTGTGTGTCCCATTGATTTAGGACACTTAGGGAGCAAGGGGTAACTGGGAAAGATGGCTATGCTTGGCACGATCGCTGTGCGAAATATGTCCATTGTTTGTTTAGGGCTAGCAAAAGAATTCTTTAGTCGTTTTAGTTCTAAGGACAGCTTTACGGTCATGTGTGTCAATTGGTGTGACCAGTTGAGGTCCATTGTGATGTGTACCCCAAGGTATGGGAAAGGATCGTCAGGCTTAAGGAACTGTGCTGCTTGGCCTTGTACTAAGACCTTGTTGGCCAGCTGGTGGTGTGCAAATTCGGCAACAGAAGTGTTACCACGCAGAATTTTCTTCTCATCGCTATGGTACATGCAAGTCACCTTCGTCTTTTTGCATGAAATAATCAGATGAGCCCAATTTGCGTATTGGGTAAGTTTCATGGCTTGGAGCCGGAGATTTTGGTAGGAGCTGAAGAGACAGATCAAGTCATCTGCAAAAGCCCCACTGCTGGTGCAGTTTATGGCTTTGGTCCAGCAAAGTGTCTTCCTCATCCTGAACAGTTTGCTAGCCACATTTGTCACAGATCTTGAGCTAATTAGGGCTTCTATTGTTATGAAGTATTCTTTGGACCAGAAAGTTATAGCCAGAAAGGCAAAGGCAAGAAAGTGCACGGCTGATATTGTTGGAAATATCCAAGCAAAGGTAAAGAGGCAATGCAGGCTTGTGATTTCTATTTCTGTCATCCCACCAGCCAAGAGCAATTCCTTAAGGTACACCAAAATGTGTGATAAATCCTCATAATTCTGCTGGAATGGTGATTATCATGTGGTGTCAAATTGTCAAGCTCTCTCCAGCCCCCAATGATATGTTCGCGTAAAGTGAGCTCGAACTGTTTCAGATTGATAGACTCGCGAGATCGTTTGGCATCCAAAAAATTGCTGAGACGCAGGAAAATCTTGGAGCGCGTTCAGAACCTGATAAGAAGAAGGTCAGCCCACACAACTTTCTTAAGGAGAGGATGTTTAAATAGAGTAAACTGTTTCAAATTGATACATCTGAACCAATAGAGCGTGGGCCAATTTCTCAGACTGGTTTTTCAAGGAGGGTTTTTCTGTTTAGGCAGGAGTTTTCCTTTTCCCAGTCTTATAGGTTTTTCCTTCATTCTGTCAGGCCCTTGCTGAGGACCGTGTAAC
>Ga0307963_1000989_pt1 | contig 20871 bp, 19 predicted proteins | sample OrgLakmetagen594_FD_201829 | JGI IMG/M metagenome (GOLD analysis project Ga0307963, IMG submission 201829) | Saline water microbial communities from Organic Lake, Antarctica - #594 | ecosystem: Environmental > Aquatic > Non-marine Saline and Alkaline > Saline | place: Antarctica: Organic Lake... | reverse complement strand
TCAAGGGCTGCAATTTGGCCACCCTCACTTCCCACAAACATAAGGAGGAAGGTTCACAAGAGGGAAGACTAGAATTCTAACTTTCTATTTCTAAAAGCCATAAGTTAATGCCAAAGCTCTGAGTCACCAATTAAGGACCAACATTTCTTCCGCTCCCCTATACTACGCGCCTCACTTGCCACTATCAGCACCACTGCTGCCAGTGCTGCTCCTGCTGCCAATCTCACTGTCGCAGCAACTGCCCTCGTTGCTGCTGTCATCGTTGCTGCTGCTGCTGATGCTGCTGCTTGTGCGCGCCTGCTCCTGCCTTGCTTGTGCTAGCACTTGTTGCCCGGGTACAGGCTGCTTTGCTGCTGCTCCCTTTCCTGCTGAAGTGCTGCTTTCTGCTCAGCTGTCACTGCTGGCTTGAAAAAATGGATTGCACTCCGCTGGAAATTCCCGACTAGTGCAATGGCTGGGGCTGGGGGTGCAGGGGCAGGTGGAGCTGGGGCTGGGGGTCCAGGGAGTACTGGGAAGGCTTCCTGACCATTCATCTCTCGCACTGCTGTGCAGTAACCATCAACATACCTCCCTGTATGTGCTTTCCGTGTCAGGGGCCCAGGTTTGTTCCGGCTGCTAAGTTTTACGGTTGACCATGCAAGCATGAGTCTCTGAGCTCGGATTCAATAATTGCTAATCTTTATGGGCTGTATTATTCTAGTACAGTCAGATGTTCACGATGCGCGGAAGCTCGCCATGCAACCCTTGATGAATGCAGGTTGTGTGAGCCATTTTGGCCAGCCCGGGCACTATGCTCGCACCTGCCCTGTCTCTTAGCAGCAGCACATCCTCACGCCTGCTTCAGCAGAGCTTGCTCCAGTGCCAAGCACACACACATACACAAACACGTCCGAATACGCACACACAAATGCACACATACATACACACGTACACACACATACACACACACAAACACATGCATATGGACGCATGCGTTGCACTGGAAGTCCTGACAGGCTTTGCCAACTTTTGAGCGTCACTAGCGACGCTCCCTCATTTGTCCTGTATACGGTGTATACGGAAACATGGCATATAGACGGTCATACATGGTGTATATACAGTATATGGAAATCCCATGTACGGTTTAAGCCAACCCCTCAAGTAAACGGCATCTATATACAGCTAGCTCTAGCCAACCCTGTAGACTTGTTACGAGTTTACTTGGGACGACAGCCGGCAGCGGATTGCGCCGTTTCGTACTCATACAGTGTCTGTTTATTATCTGTTTGAATATGTAGATTGCAAATAATAAGCCACCCTCAAAGCTCGCGTCAAATAGTCCAGCCTAGTTCCTTCTGAACAGAAGATGCCTGATTTAAGAAGGCAACTTTCTCTCTAGACATGCACATGAGGCTGCAGGTCCCATGTCTCCTTCCTGTGACCAGAGGAAAAAGTACGGGCAACATATGAACAGTGACAAGGGCCCTCATCAGTCTGTTCAGTTATGGCATCCACAGCGTAGCAATTGCTCAGGCGTTTGTTTGTATGCATGTATGTATGTATAATGTGTGCATATGTGTTTGAGTGTGTCTTGCGGCCAAAGATGACTTTGTTTCTCCACTTTAAATGCAGCTCAAAGCTACAACTGTGTTGGCACACTGTCTTATCAATGTCCTACTGTAGCGGCAGTCGCTGCCTACGCATCCATTCACATGCAACCAACCCACTATTGTTTACAAAAACAATGACACGTGAACACGTACAAACACACACACACAAAAGACACGCACTCACCTACACACACACACACACACACACACACGCACACACACACACACAAACACACACGAAACATAAGCGAATCAGAATTGCACATCTGCAGGCTTGTGCAGGAGGAGGCCACCGCCCAAGACCAGAGGGCTAAAATCGAGTCCAAGGCCAAGCGCCAGGTGCTTATATGTGTGTGTGTGTGTGCATGTGTGTCAGTTTGAGCGTAGCAAGCTTGCATATGTGTAAAAGGAAATGCAGCAGGCTTTGTGCAATCCCCTTTTTGTGTAAGTAGCAATGTGCTGCTGCGATGTCACGCACACACACACACACGCACACAAGCTCCTATGTATTGACAAAGGCACATCCAATCACTTGTGCAGATAGAGGCGGTTGAGATGAGATCTAAAGCGCTGGAAAGTAATAACAACGGCCTGAACGAGCTCAACAAGGAGCTGCAAGAGCGAGTGGCACGCTTTGAGAAGCAGCGACAAGATGCAAAGAATTTGGGGAGTGCTGAGGAGGGCAAGGTGCGTGATTGTATGTGTGTGTGTTACGCCTTGAGAAGCAGTGACGAGATACAACAAATCTGGTGGACGGTCAGAGGGCCATGCCAGTGTGTGTATATATATACAAGCCTCCCTGTGCCTTGACCCACGCTGCATGACAAGAGCAGCTGCTTGTGTGCTTCCACATCCACTTTTCCTCCACCTGTGCTGCTGTCTCGTATGCCTGTCTTATTGCAGCTGCTGCAGCTGCAACAGGAGCTTGATACAGCGCACGATCAGGCTGACGCTGCAGTGAGAGGGCGGAGCAGGCTGGAAGAAGAGCTGTCAGAGGCCTGTAAGGTTTGTATGTGTCTGTGACGTGCCTCACATCATGCAGTGTATTTAAATGTTTGTATGCTCAAACATCTCGTGCGGTTTGTTTGAGTGTGTGGTCGATATCTGTGCTTGCTCAGTTTTCTGTGTGAGCATGCAAAGCAGGGATTCCTAGAGTTGTGCATGTATGCAAGCGCTTGTTGTGGCACCTATTTACGCTGAAGGTTGTGTCTAGGCAGCAGTTGCTTTTTTGTCTGCGTACAGTGAAATACGCTCCATCATAACATTTCTTATATTCTTCCTTGGCGTTTGGGGATAAGGAGCACAAATGCGGCTGTCTGGCACTCTGAATATGGAACGCAAACAATGTGTGCCTCTTTACTGATGCAGAGCCTGGATGCTCTTAAACAAAGCTCGGCCAGCATGGAGCAGCGACTGGAAGCTGTGCAAGCTGAAGCCACAGCAAACCACGTAAGGGCAGAGAGCCTGCAGGAGAGCAGGTGAGCTTGTGTGTGTATGTGTACGTTAACAAGCGTTCTCATGTCTCAACGCAGGTTTGCGTACGGGCTTTTTCTGTATGTATGCACACGTCCACATGTTTGCGCCTTTGTTCAAATGTTGGTGTGCGTGCTTTGTAGCTACGACGTTTTCGTCGTGCTTGTTTGCTGTGTGCACGAAAGAATCACGTTAAAAGATACTGCTTGCAAGTGCTCAACAGGTCAGTTGGGTGATGTCCCTGTTATCTAGATGCCTGCCATTGTACGCTTGCGGTCGATGCCTGTTGAAAGCTGCATTGCATGAATACATGAGTCACTGGCCGTACAAGCCATGCCTTGGTGGCCGTACCTTGGTGGTACTTTTTGAGCGGTATAGAGCACTGACACCTCTCATGCACACAAGCTCAATTACACTCATGCACACACGCATACCAACAGCAGCTATACTATTGATCTGCAAGTTTGCTCGTGTCCCACTTTTGACACACACAGCACAGACACAGACACATGCACACACATACAAAACATGCACAAAGCACTCTCTAACACACACACGCAGCACTGCTCTTGAGGCACGGGCACTGGCAGCAGAGGCTGAGGTCAATACCACCTCAGAAGAGCTTAAGCGCCTGGTGAGTGGCACAATTGTTTGTTAAAAGCCTGGACACTGGGAATACTGCCAGCGTAGCTCTACTTTCTCTCTTTTCTGCACAGAGGAGGCGGAAGGGGTTTGCTTTTTTCTTTTCCCTCTCACCCTTGTGCCAAAGGTTTGGTGTGACCCCTTTCGTTGTAGATATTGCTGAAGATTTCGAGGGTTGCTGATCAGCTGGTTTGACTTCCTGCTGGTTTAGCCCTAACTATATCCCATGCCATTATAATGCCAGTCTGTATAGAGGAGCAGGAAATGCTTCTGCTGCTGCTGCTGCTGCTGCTGCTGCTCTGCAGTGTTTATAATAATGTGTGCTTTTTTATTAATGTCATGCTAGATCTGCGTGGAGGAGGAGATGCTGCTGCTGCGGCCCACAGTGGAGGAGACTAAGACAAAGCTGCAGAGCACAGAGGGGAACCTGCAAGCCACAAAGGTATGAAATGTGTAGGGACGTGAGGGTGTGTATGCGACTGCATGGATTCAGGTAATAGTGTTTTCCAGGAGAGAAGGCGGAAGCAAAGCTGCAGGGAACAGATGCTGACCTGCAAGCCATTAATGCGGATGAGCACAGGGGGGGAATGAAGTGTGGGTGCGTATGTAGATGCTTGTGAAAAGAGATGTTTGCATGCAAGTGCAAATGTCAGCTGTGAACGTGACAGCACAAATTCAACGTAGCACATCCCCCACAATGAAGACAGGTGATAGGTTTGTCGCAACAATTATGGGTTCAAAAGCTAAAAGCACCACCTACGCACCCAAAACACCCCAAAACATACTGACCATGTGTACACACTCTTTGAATTTAACTTGCTTCCCCTTGCAGGAAAAGGTGGCGGCTTTGACCACTAAATCCATTGCCCAGGGGGTGGAGATTGAGACCCTCACAAAGCGGCTAGCAGATCACAAGGAGAGGAAGGAGCAGCTGCAGACCCAGCTGGCGCAGGTCCGCAAATTAGAAAAAGGAAGAAGGAAGGGTTACAATAAGACAAGTGGGGGGAAGCATCGCAAGCGATGCTGAAAAGTTGGCGAAGCCTTTTGCGCTGTGAACTGGCAACTTGTGTGTGCTTTGTGCGCGCTTATACATGTGTGTGTGTATGTGTGTGTGTGTGTGTGTGTGTGCGTGCGTGCATGCGTCTGTGTGTATGTGTGTGTTTGTGTGTGCGTGCGTGCGTGCGTGCGTGCGTGTGTGTGTGTGTGCGCGTGCGCGTGCATGCATCCCATCAACCTGCTCACATCTGTCAGTCAAACATGGAGACTCGCATCCTCTCAGAACACGCTCCCATCGCCGTCGCGTCATTATAAATTTGAATTGTAGAAATCCGTGCACCCAGTCGTGTGCTTGCATGGATCAGCGAACTTTCCGCCCGCGCCTCTCCTTGGCCCCGGACCCAGCCGGCACACTCAGAAACGTCTCCTGTCGACTTTCTTGCTTTCAGATGCTGTCCGGGGTGCATGGGCTGAGCTCCGTCAGGCAGCTTCCTCCAGCTACCAAACATTGAGTCACTTCTTTCCACAGCACTGCTCACTGCACCCCTGGTCCCCAAAACTTGTATGCCTCGACAAAAAGTTTTGCTTGGCCTGCCTGCCAAGTTTCAGACCTGGACGTTGGCTGCGTGGCTCTGGACAGGCCCTGGTTCTCAACTTTCCAAACTTTCGTTCCGGGGTGCGCCCAGCAGCACCACCCCCTGCCTCTCCCCTCCCCCTGACACCGCAGAGCTGCCTGATTTGTATGTCTGGGTCACTGTGCAAGTTTTGGGGGCGGGGGATGCGCTGGGCGGGCCTGCGCACACTGGTGTGAATAACTTTCGTTTTCACGGTGCGCCCAGCAGCACCTCCACTGCCCCACCCCATCCCCTGACACCGCAGGGCTGCATGGTTAGTCAGTCTAAGGTGCCTTGCAAAGTTTGGGGACAGGGGGTGCGCTGGGCGGGCCTGCACACCCTGGTGTGAACTTTGGTGGGAAGACATCAAACCTAGGGGCTGCGCCCCATATGACTGGGGCTTCGCCAAAAAAGACGAGCAGATGGAGAAAAGGGAGGGACGGTTGTGGCAGTCGTCACTCGCTCCCTTTGTCAAGTGCCTTGATGCATAGGAAACAAAGGAAAGACTAGCAGTCAAGCGCCTGACCTGAAGGCCGTGTCCCATTGTAACTATAATCCTTATCCTAATCTTTATCCTAATCCTTATCCTGGCCCTAACCTTAACCCACCCAATTTTTGCAGAAGCAGCAAATGAATGGTATCAGGAACCGTGAAGGCAGGGAACAAGGAGAAAAGCATGACAGGACCCACGTCCCATACTAGTGTGTTCTACTCCACACATCACTAAGTGTCTGCCATCTGGATGGCGTTCCTTGATACGCGTGCTTCATTGCTTGTCGCTGAGCTCGGCTGTTGTGTCAGTGTAAACTTGCATCGTTGTGAGAAACCAACATTGTGGCAGAGATACATCACCAGGCTCGGCCAGAACCATATATATATACGGTGTACACACGGTATTTCCGGTAGGGAAAGGCCAAATATACGGTCATATACGGTGCATATATATGGTTCTGGCAAACCCAACCCGGATGTTACATTACCTGAAATTTGTCTGTGTGTGTTTGTACGCGTGTATGGCAGGCCTGCCTTGCTGCGGTTCCACCCACATACACACAAAGAAGCTCTAGAATAAGAGCGTTGCTGTGCATCATGTTCCTACCAACGCACCCAACAAATGAATAATTGACACTGGGGATTGTACCAGAGGAAGTGATGTGCTTATGAGTTGGCTATTTTGTTTGCTTACGTGCTCAGACAAAAGAAGAGCTCAGCAACATGGACACTCAACTGAGTGACGCCACGGACAAGTACGTGGCAACGAAACAAGAGCTAATGTCGACCAACGAAAAGGTGTGGCCAGGGCTTGTTCTGTTTTGTGTTCGCGTGTGTGTGTCTGCATGTGGTATGTGCAAGTGTGTGTATGTGTGTTTGTGTGTCTGTGCACTATTGGAGTTGCAGTTGCAACGGTGGAACTTGCAGAAAGGCATAGTAATCAACAGCCCTGGAGATATAATATTTTGCTGCTTTGCTCCTAAGTAATAGATAAGCCCATTTGTTTTTGTCAAGCTGCTGCCTGACATGAATGCGTGCATTGGCTCAACCCCTAAATGAAGGTGGGGGACGTTTGGCCTGCCTGGCATTATAGCATATTCCTGCACTTGATTTTGCAGTAGGTTTTCGGATAGCTCAATAAAGTGAGTGTGACCAGCCGATTGGTTTTCACTGCCTGGCATGTTTCTGATTTATATTTTTTACTGAGCTTCAGTCTGCTTTATTGTGCTTCTTCGCATAGTGACCAGCAAGATGATGCAGTACAACTCACCAAGGTTTCACAAACCGTTGATTATCAAACCTGGTGCCTGCGCTGCATCACTACAATTCAGCAATACGTCAAAAGTCTATACAAAGCTCTATCACTGGATGCTACCTCGCTTATGATGGATGCACCCTAAGTCATAAGCCCTGCCTCTATGTTCATCATGATATGACTTCCTCAAACAAAATGGTTTGCCCTGAAGTGCACAGCTCTTTAAACCAAACCTGTATATTTTGCTCACAACGCAGCTTGCCACAATGCTTCAGGAGCACCACTCAACATTGGAGGTGCGTGCATGTGTGTGTGTGTGTGTTTGCAGATGCGTGCACTCAGCTACATCATCTTACTTGCCTCTGCAGCACAACAGTTATATTCCAGAGGTTATTGTGTGCAAACTGTCTTGCCACTCTACTTGCCTACATTCTTGCCTACTACATTCTTGCCTACATTCTTGCCCCTCTACTTGCCTATATTCCTGTATGACAAACGATCTTCTGTATTTTCAATGATGGACAGGAGATGAGCGGATCTGGAGACACACTGCTCATCACCAACCGAGAGCTCAAGGTGGGTGCACGTAGGGGCCCCTTTTGCAAGGTCGGCCCCTTTTGTAGGACCAGGTTGTATATGTATAAGTTGTGTGTGTGGTCATCACCTTGGGCGATCCAAATTGCACATGCAGGATCATTTCATAGCAGCTAATTAATGTGCACAAACGCACACAAACACAAACACCCACGCTTGTGACTGCAGGAGTGCAAGAAGCACCTGGAGGAGGCACGCCAAGGCATTGATAAACTGCGAGCAATGCGCAGGGAGGCCCAGGCAAAACTAAGTCAGGCAAACCAGGAACTGCAGGTGAGATGTGTGTGTGCGCACGTGCATATGTGCATTCACGTATCGTCCGTGATTGTGTATGCTTCTGGGTGTGCAAGATCCTCTATTTGTGTGCACATCGACTGGTCAGTACAGTAGGGCGCTCACCCTCCTTGCAGCTGAGCCGTTTGGTGTGCCTGCTATCATGAAATGGAACCTCCAAGGGGAGTAATTACTGACTAGGACGTCACTCGCTGGCCCCGTTCGGTGTACCTGCTTATATGGACTGGTGAACCTCCAATGGGTGTTTACTGGCTAGGACCTTTCCCTCTGGCCTCACAGAGGATCCCCCTGCTCCTTACTTGCTGCTTTTAGACTCCCGAAACCTCAGCACTGTTTGATCCAAACCCACAATTGCTTGCAAGCAACGCATGAGTTATGCCGCCTCTCTGCTTGCGTGCTGCGCAGACAAACACGCTGCCAGAGCTAGACACACAGGCAGGGGAGAAAATGGCCATGATCTGTCCTTCATGTGCACTTGAGTGTGCACGTACTTTGCACGTACTCGACCACACCTACATTCCACCATATTATCGTAGGTCCTCAGCGCGTATGCTGCAAGTGCTGACAGGTACAACGCATGCAAGCGCTCCTTGCTGAGCTCCATCGTTTACCTGGCTTCCTCGCTTGCAAGCCCTGAAAAGGTGTGTGTGTGTGTTGGCACGTGTAAAGGTGAAAAGCTGAGAGGTATGAGGATAGGTAGTATATGGAGGGTGTAGTGTCGTGGGGTCTACTGAACGAGAAGCGTGAAGACACTTTCTTTGAATAAAAAACTTTGCCTTGAATGTCGAAGAATGAAGTGTTGAGGGGTCTACCAAACGAGAGGCATGAAACAGCTCTTTGTCATAAAAAGAGCTGGAGCTACCGTGTATTTAGCTTCCTTATTTGCAAGCCCAAGTAAGGTGTGTGTGTGTGTGCGTGTGTGTGCGTGTGTGTGCTGGCGTGTAGAAGAGCCAAAAGGTGAAACAGAAACATCATGAAGCCACTGTTTGTCACATAACAAACTGGAGCTAAAAGTGTACCTGGCTTCCTTGTTTGTGAACGCTGGCAATATTTTAGGCGTCAGTTGTAATTAAGCCAGTCACATGTAGGCAAATACATGAGTTTAGGCGTCAGTTACATGCTGGCACTAGACAGGTGAACGAGGTACCGTACGTCCATGGATCCACCGCCCCCCCTGAATTATTTTTGTAAAAATGTGCAATCGCCCCCCCCCAAAACAAATATTTTACAGTTTTGTACTGCAACCGCCCGCCCCCCCCCCTTTGATGGAACTTCCCGAGGGGTGTAATGGGTGCTGCCAGGGCTGGGGCTGGGGCTGGGGCTCGGGTTCGGGGGCAGGGGCAGGCGGAGCTGGGGCTGGGGGGGCAGGGAGTGCTGGAAAGGCTTCCTGACCACTCATCGCTTGGACTGCTCTACGTTAGTTTTTGCCACTGCCCCACAACCACCCCCTTCAGAGATAAATATTATATATATTAAACCACCGCCCTGTCACGGCCCCCACCAAAAAACAATAATTAGGGGGCAGTGATATACTTTTCGTACGGCAGGTGACAAAATGAGAAAAGAACAGGCATCGGGTGATGGCTGTAGGCATAATTTTCATGCAAGGTAAATTGCCCACCTCTTTTCATTCAAGGTATACTGCGCGCCTTTCTGCTAAGGTGGGCAGTGTTGATGGTAGGAATGGGCACACGTGGATGCACATGTGACGTGTGGGGGCCGCGCGATGTGTGTTTTTCTCCCTGTACGCTATGTAGCCCATAAACCCTTCGCAGTGCTTTCATCTGTTGAGGTCTTGTTATGTTGCTGAGTTTAATATCTTGAAAGAAGAGCGTCTCAAGTGTATGTGCATTCTCAGATCAACCTTTTTTGGCAGCCTTTGAAGCATGCACTGTAGCTTTTTCTTTCGGAGCGACTGTGTACTTGCCGTGTTCATGAATGTCACTGTCTCATTTGCATGCCCTCAACACATCCCAAGCTCCCTAAGCCTCAGCTAAAACACTGACCTAATCAACTGAAGGATGCACAAGGGGCTAAAAGCTGCCCATCATTTCTTTGCCCGTGCTTGTACAAGGCACTCCGCTGCCTTTGCTCTCATAAAATGTTGTGGCCTCTGTAAACAGAAGAAATTTGTGTTTTGTTGCCAAGCGCACTCAATAAAAAAAAGAGCTTACATACATCTTTCCCGGCTTACACCTGTCTCTACCTGCAAGCAACCTAGGTGTGCTCATTCCCTTGTACCTAAAGCAAACAAGTATGCAAAACCACCACCTGAATGTTTTATGACTGCCCATCTTGCTTACCGTGTATGCTTGCCGCTTCTCAGGTTGCAAGCAACTCGGACACACACACACACACACATACATACACACACACGCACACACACACGCATACACACACACACACGCATACACACACACGCACACACACGCTTCTCAGGTTGCAAGCAACTCGGACACGCTTTACGAGACAGCCATGACCGAGAGCTGCATGCACATCAAGCTGCTAGACTTAGCCGTTCCTCTTGTGGGGCCCCTTGCTGCTGGTCAGTGTGTGAGTTTTCTAACTTCATGAGGTTTGCATGCCAGGATGGTGCTACAGTCTCATGTCTGTATGCGTTTGCTTGTGTTAGCATTTATTGTGCGGTGTGTGTGTGTATGCGTGTGTGCATGTGTGTGTTCGTGTTCGTGTGCGTGTGTGTGGTGTGTGGGTGAGGGTGTGTTTGCGTGTTTGCGTGCGTGCGTGCATGATGTGAATACATTAGCCTTGTAGCAATCATGATATTGAAATACATCAAAACTCCTGACATGCAGGAATAAAAGACACTAAAGCCCTGGAGCAGCTAATCATGGACGTGGATGCATGCCGTGCATCTGCTCCAGAAAAGGTGCGGGAGTGCATGTGCGTGCTCCTTAACATATGTCTGAGGCTTCTGCACCTTCTGCTTGCAGTTTTCTATGCATTTAAGGCATCATGATAACAAGTATGTGATAAGTGTCATTGGTCGATGAATGATATTGCCTCTAACATTATACAATCAATCTGCCACATCACAATATGACGCACATGCACACGTGTCTTACACGTACTTGTGAACAGGCTGGCCTTCGTGTGGCATGCCTGGCTTCTGCCCTACATTTGAACAGCAGCCTGCAGAGCATCGATCTGGTGGGGGGTAGCTGGGAGGAGCAGGGCACAGGCATGGTGCGGGTCAAACGCACACACAAAACACATTTATCACACACACACAAACATATACGACAACACATTCACACACGTCTGCACACATACACACACACATCACACACACACACACACACACACACACACACACACACAAACGAGCAAGCTAGCGTACAAAGGTGTCGAGTCTGTTAGTTCATACTTTTTATTGGATGTTGAGCCACCGCATAGAATCAAAAACCTGACCACAGTAGGGCCTCGTGTGTGCACCCGTATCCTCATCCTTGCAGTTTCATCTAGTGCTTACAGCCACATGCAGGCCAGCTTGCTCTTGCAGCACTGCAGCAGTCACTCTAACACAGGAGGCTGCTGATAGTTGTCACGCATGCAAAATAAAATGTGCTTTCTGCTTAAAGTGTACGTGGTGAATGACGTAAAAAGAGGTAAATCACCAGAAGGGTCACTTAGGTCCAAAATGATCACGCCTCTCGGATGTTTCTAGATAATTTGCCATGTGGCTGGCAAATTTCAAGCTCAGCCCTGTTATGCAGCCCTGACTTCCTAATCAAAGATTTTATAGCAGCTGAGCTTGTGTCTTTTGCACCATTTTTTGCTGCCAAAACTTCATAAGACATCACCTACATCACCAAATTTAATGATATTATATGTCTTAGTGTCCTTCAATTAATAAAAATCACTGCAAAACATAATTAAGTGAGCTAAGTGGTTGGCAACATACGCGAATTAACATGCCATTTCCCATAGAAAACACCAAACTAGGATACGTGTGCGTTCAGTTCTATTAAATTTTATGCAAAGTGACTAGTCTTAGCTCATGCTCTGGTAGGTAATGATATCATCCTAATTTTGCAGCTGAATTGGCTCCAATATGATGATGTTCAGATGCCCCTTGAAAGCAAAGATCCTGCATGTCTGGACTCAGCTCAGATAGCCCCTCTGTTGTATCACTAAAAGCAACTGTGTGACGCTCACACAGGCGGGGCCCTTCCTTGCTTTAGGCTGCCCTTTTCCAGTGGCTTCCGTGGACGCTCCCACAGCGACACTGACAAGCGTGCAGGTATAGGCATGCAGTCTACTTTCACCAGAGAGATGCATGGGCTTCGGATGTGGGGATCGTCGTCCACGCCACCGTCTATATCACTAGCACGAGTACTGAACATAAATTATTGAGTGCAGGTACAGCTCAGACATTACACTACTTATGACAGGCACGTGACTTTTCCCTGTGACCCCTCCCTGTGATTATCTCTCTTGTAATCAGGACTGGTTCCATAGGAGGCTTCATGCACACACTGCAGGGCCTTTTAAGTGACAGCCCTGACCTACAAATGCATGCTTTGCACCCTAGGATCCCCCAACCCTCTTGATCTTAGAATACATGCCACATGCACACATTGGATGGCCTCTCTCGATACTCTGACCTCTGACCTGCAACATCAACTCTCATGATCTGCAAATGTTCTGGGTCAGGTATGGGGTTCGAAATAAAGTATAATTGACACATGTAGCCAGCCAACTGCAAAGAAATGGTGTCCTTTAGGCACTCCTACGAGATATTATTCCTAGTCCCTTCTAAGCCGTTGATTGCCTATAAACACAGTGAGGTACATCATTCAGCAGACCTTTGCCTTCAACTGTTTGTGTACATCACGCAGGGTTAAACCTAAATTACATAGGATACAAAGACAATACATGCGAACAGAATTACACACATACACGTACGCACGCCCAGGTGGACACCCGCCTGTTTGCGCCAGGGTGCGCTCAAGTGCTGACTGACCTTCTGCTGTCAGGCAGCGTGGAGCTCAAGAAGCCTAGTGGGGCAGGCGTACTGCGTCTGTACACCGGTAAGCTTCACACACACACACACACACACACGCACACACACTCATAGCGCCTGGAACCCGGTAAGCTGCACCCGTGCACACACAATTACACACACATGCTCATGTGTGTGGGTGTGGGTGGGTGGGTGGGGGTGGGCGTGGGTGCATGGGTTCATGTGGTGTGGCTGCAAATGCTTGTGCATTTGTGCACACATCACCTACATGGGTGCGCCGTTTGTTTATTGCGTAATTCAAGCAGTTGGGTCAGAATGGTTGTGTGAGCATTAGCTTTCACAATGGCACGCTCTGCTTCCTGTGCAACTCAATGTGATCACATGCTCCTTTACAAATAGACACCCAATACTTGACTGTTACGGCCTCACATCTAAACACAGTAGTGAGCGTACTATAATTGGGCCCTGTGAGGACTGCAGCTGGGATGCATGCGCAATGGTGCAATGTTACAGGCGTGCACAAACATATACTCACACACACATAAACACACACATCTCATTACTCATTACGTGTCAATTGCAGAACACGGGAACCTTGATGAATGGTACGGGGAGTGCATCCAGCACTCAGTTAGCCGCAGCCACAACCCCCTGGAACCCTCAGGTGCACCCCTCACACAGGCTGCCCTTCTGGAGCATGCAGGTGAAGAGACAAAGAGACAGAGACAAAGAGAGAGAGAGAGAGAGAGTTGAATTTGTTGTGAATAGTTTTCTTTTCTTGGTGCTGTTTGTTGTGGATTTTTGGGGTACACGTCTCGTTTCATGCATGCCGCCATATGCTGTAGCTCACAAACTCAACCAGCTAATAGTATGCATGGGTGCTACCTACAACTATCTTTAGGGACATCCATTAGTTAAAGGGTAAGCTTTCATCAACCACAGCAGCTGGTGCGCTGATCACAAATAAGTTATCTGAATAGCCAGAAAAAAATTAATTTATGCTCCTTATCTCTGCAGCATCAACTTCTAACGCAGCTGCTAAGCCGCTTTCACAATCGTCTTTGTTCGGATACCAACTGATCACAGACACAAGCACACACCCATGTTAAAGCACACACATACACACACACACACTCCACCTGTTTGGAGCACACAGGCAGCAGTGGAAACGGTGACAATGTCTCCCAAGCTAATGATGCCTCTGAGAAAGAAGTTGCTGATGGCAGCGCCACAGTGCAGACGTCTGATATCACTGGTGAGAGTGTGCGTGGGTAATAGTACGAGTGGGTGGGATTGCATGATGGGAATAATGCAAGATGAAATTGCATGCCAATATTGGTGTTGTATTTGGTATCTGGTGTTGTGTCTTTAAGATTACCAGAGGAGGGCGACCTACCCGCAAACGGGGGGTGTTTTCTTAATGTTTTCAGGATATGTGTGCCCCAACTTGCAACTGTCAAACTTGGTTCCAAATTGTAGCTGCACATGCACCACAACTTCAGAGTTGCAAATCGAGGTTGGCTTTTGGTAAGTCAGCCGCGGCGTTAACCCACTTTTGCACCACAAAATCTTCAAAGCAGACCACCAACCTCACCAAATCACATAACTTTTCGTGGAGTGATGGCCTTAAAACAAAAAAGAATCATTGCAAAAGAAATGGAGTGAGACGCTGAAGTGGTTGGCAATCCAGGAGGGCTTGTGCTGTTTTCCCATGGAAAGCCTCTGTTTTAGAATTTTGATGGTCAGTGTGAGATTTAATCCCTGCCAGTTTGCACGCAGAGCGACAAACATAAATCTCAGCACATCCTTGTGTAGCTTATAATGCTAGCTTTGATTTTTAAGGCAAACAATGTCTCAATCGGATAAAGGGTCAGTTGATGGCTGCTCTTTGAGTGAAATAGGAACATGTTCGGACATTTTCAAGTCGCCCCCTTCTGTGAGAATACATAACAAAGGTGTTGTGGCCTCTTGCGGTTGTGTCCCTATGTGTGGTAATCTGTCTTGTTGGACAACAGAAGGGTCAGGTACCTTGAACGTGTATTGGGTCAAAAGTATTGCCTAGTATGTGTTTGTGTGTGCTGGGAATGAGAAGCAGCAACTTCAATGAGAGATGAGTTGTGTTTATTAGCTGGTACTCTTTCCAGTTCCACCTTGAAGACATTGCAGCGCCATCAGCTAGCGCTCTCTCTCTCTCTCTCTCCCCCCATCTCTCTCCCTCTCTCCCTCTCTCTCTCTCTCTCTCTCTCTCTTACTCTCACTTTCACTCTCTTACTCTCTTGCCATCAGTGACATGTTCATACAAGAGATGCTTTCCTGTGTCAGTGCCCTCCTTCTTTGACATCGAGTTGTGTTCATACACTTTCCTAAAGCCCCGCACATTCGTGTTCGTGTGACCTGTAAAGCATGTACACGTAAAATCAAACGAACAAATGTTAAAACTAATGCAGTGTACCCCCTCATCACCCAAGTCTCCTTCTCAGAGAGTCTGTTAGCACCTTTGTAAAATGATTTGTATCCAATTTGTTTGGACGTGAACGCAGTGCACCTGCCCACCCCTCCTCCCTTGGCCTCAAAAGGGCCAGCACCGTTGGATACAGATCTGTCCCAGGAGGGCCTGGAGTCACACCATATGGTGAGAACAAGATCACAAGCGTTATTTTGTGTGGCTCCTGTCAGGCTTGCACCCATTTCAGATCTGTGAGCATTTCAAGCAACCTTCCAGGAAGGACCTGCAAGTGCGGCGCCTTCTCTGTGATTGACAGGACAGGATCAAACCATGCACAGTGCATCAACGCAGGAAACAGACAAAAACGCGTTTGTGTGTAATCAATCAATAAAGGGGGGGGGGATGTTCCACCAGATGGCACGTCGCCGCAAACATAAGTACAGGTTTCAGCTGTGTACAGGTTTCAGCTGTGTGCAGACTACCAATAAAAGGGGGCAGCTGCACTCATGCTCATATGTTACATTGACCCCAGGGTTGTTCAGTTCGTTTTTTGGAGCAAGAGTTCGTTACAGTTCGTGAAAGTTTGCAAATCCGAGCTTGTGACCAAACCCTAATTGATCACCCCTGATTGGACCAACGCAAAAAGCTGGCTATGTCTGCATGTTTCTGGCCGCTTGAGGCGTAAGGAAGCAGTGAACCCAAGAAGGGAGGCTGCGCTGCTTTACTTGATGACATAGATTTAGAGTTAAAGTGTGCAACCTTCCTGGTCCCAGAACGTCCCTTTCCTTTGCACAAAGACGTTTTACGGTAGGTACTCAATAGTTTTGTAGGAGCAATGTCTTAGTCAATCTTGTTGAGTATATTGCAGAATGTGAGTTTTATTGCCTGCTTAACGCTATTTTTGTTTCGTTTCTTCTGCTACTGTGTGTTGCATGGGTCTGCATGTGGTCATGCCTGTGACTGGCCTCCTAGAGACCAGAAATGCCACGTGGCTGGTTCCGTCTTGTGGCACTGTGTGAGGGCGCTTGGTTGTGTGTTGTTGGCATGCCTATGCCTGTGCTGTTCGTGATGGAAATATGATTGCATTATTTTCTAAACCATAAATCCAGCACAGGTCAAGCATGCTGACATAGTTGTCTCTCTTAAAACCTGGCAGCTTGTCTCGATCTCACCTAAGGAACATGTGTTTACAGTTTCTTAAACGCTGGCAGCTTTGTCGATCAATCTTAAAACCCTAAAAGCTTGTCTTGATCTCACCTGGGGAACATGTGTGTTTACGAGGTTACAAGGTTAACAAAAAAGGCCTTAAGTCAAGGAGTGCAACTGCTAGCCTCTCTCGATCTCACCTGGGGAACATGTGTTTCTACAGTTTATACGTGACCTCGCGTGATTAAATGTTTGATAGCACAGGATAGCAAAGTTATTTGAAAGGAGGATAAGCAAGCGAGTACGCAAACGTAAAATTACACCCTTTGCACAGCAGACAACAGGCATACACGCATATAAACAAATGGACGCACACACGCACATACACACACGTTTCCAGGTCATGATTATGTCGGTACTCCTGACTTGCCCCCATCTGAAACGCCTGAAGATGAATGGAAACAAGGTATGTGAGCAAGCACGGAGGTTTGGTCCTTGGTCAGATGAGGAAGGAAAAGAGTGGGGTGAAAGAGCAAAAGGTTTAGGCAAGTCCAAAGCAGGTCAAGTCTGCGTGCTCGTGTGTGTGGAAGCACCTGTCAACAAGCTAAGATATATCAGAGCTTCGACAGCTCTACAATCGTGATGCCAGTCTTGCACGTACAATCCAGCTATGAAGAGTGTAGTGTGTACAAGATATAAGGTAGATGGAGCGAGCATACCTTCTACCTACGCCTGCTACTTCTACTCCTACCACCCCAAACACCCATTCCCAAGCCCACCTGATCTTACCCACAACAATGCAATGATCTTACCCACAACAATGCAATGATCTTACCCACAACAATGCAATGATATTACCCACAACAATGCAATGATCTTACCCACAACAATGCAATGCAGATCGGCGACTCGGGTTTTGAGGTCTTGGCTTTGGGCATCCAGCACAACAGCACCCTGCAAGAACTTTCCGTTTGCCGGAATATGATGCATCAGCAGGGGGCACGTGCACTTGGCCAGTCCCTCCGAACAAACAAGGGCTTGAAAAAGTAGGTGTCAGCGTGTGGTGTGTGTCTCAGTATGAATTAGCAGGGATGCACATGCTTGGCCAGTCCTTGATCACGCACGGTCGCTTGTAGACTGCTTTTCCCGTTGCAAGTATAGTACATCATGCCTGTGCCGGCCGACATCTAGCTGTATCATCTGGTACATCTGTGTGATCAAGCCAGCAGTCTGCACTACCGTACATGATAGGCAGAAGTATGTCAGAGAGTGGTGTGTTCTTGTGCCAGTGGCTAAATGCATGCCGTAAACATCCTCCTTGTACCATGTGTTGTAATGCCATGTGTTGTACGCACAGGTGCACATGAACACACCTGCCCTCTCTGCTCTTGAGTTTACATCTGTGATGCACCTGCTCCTGTATAGCCTTTGGGTGGCTTCTGTTGACCACCTTGCAATCAGACTCATTTACTCATGTACTCTTCACGGGCTGTTGACCACCTTCCAATCAGGCTCGATGTGTCGGGTCAGCGGTTTGAGGGGCTCCAAGCCACTGGTGCGGAAGCGCTTGTATCAGGATTGCGTGTGAACAAGGCATTGCAGGAGCTGGGTTTGGCAAACAATGCGCTGGGAAGACAAGGTAAATGGCAGTGTCGGAGGGTTGGATGGGTTTGGAGGGTGGGTGGGTGTACTCGCCACATGTCTGTGCGTGATGTGATGCACTGTGCTCGCCACAGTGAATGCATTCAGGCTAGGATCATGGCAAGGAGGAACTATGGAAGGCATCGACACCTTGTCCTGGCACCTGAACTACCTAAGTAAAAACAGCATGTTGGTTGTCGACACACTATCTTCAAGGCAAAGTGTGGTAAGGACATGATTTGACAAAATTGTGTGGAAGTAGGGGAGGGGAGGCGGGTTTGGCAGACATCGTGATATGACTTGGGGATGGGTGTGACATGGCTTCAAGCTCAAGCATGGGATAGTTCTGACACGTGCAGGTGTAGGACCTGTTTGTACACGTGGCAAAATGAGGTGCACGCGGCATTGAGCCATGCTCTGCAAGCACTACGTATGAATCCTATATTGCCTCACGCAGGCAAAAGTGCCCCTCCCCTCTTTCATGTGCATGGCCTTCCAATTGGTGGGGTTTGTATAAAGCACTCACAGGGACTTCAGGACAACACCATGTGAGGCAAGCGGTGTATGCGGCAAATGGACCTTTGAAGTTGTTCATTCCCATACGTTTTTTTTCTTTGAGTTCGCTTCTCAGCCAACCAATGATTAATTTTGTTTCACAAATTCTCATATCAATGCAGGTGCCAACGTGCTTGCTGCAATGCTTCCTCACAACCACACGCTTGTTCGGTTAAATGTGGTGAGTGCTGACTGTATTTTAGATGTGGTTGATGCACTGAGTAGTCACGCTGACAGCTTCTGAATATACCAGCTGAGCTTAACGCATGGTAGATGGTAGGACACACGCAAATGATGAGGCCTTTTTCAATGCCAACCCTGCTTATACCCGTGTATTAAGAAGCAGAGGTGTAGCCATCCCACGCCAAATATACTTGCAAGTATTTGGTCAACACGGTTCTGTGCCTTGTCATTTTTGTGTATATGATGTGTGCCTCTGGCTTTTTTGCTGACGTAATACTGTGTGTCACTTATTTTGTGCACCATGCTTCTGTGCTACAGATGGGCTCCAATGCCATGGACGATGGCGCCATGCAAGGAGTGCTCCAGAGAGCTGCAAACCGTTCGGATCTTGTCATATCTTGATTATCACGCAGTGCGGTGATCCTTGTTCTACCCCCTATTTGCTTGAAAGCTGGCAGCTGGCAAGCTCAGTTTGGGCTGTTTTATAGGCTAATATCAAAAGGGGCAAAGGCCTTTGTTTTCAGCTAGAGCAAATAGGGGGACATACCACATCAGCGGCTGTGAAATAGGGTGGAAAGCCGTGCAGGAAGAGTTGCAGGGAGTAGGTGAGTAGGTAAAGATGTAATCTTGGCAGGCGGTTCCTTGGTGGCAACATAGAAGTTGCACTGTTGGTGCATTTGTATGGTGGCTTGTGTTTTACTTTTGTGGGCCAGCGAGGCCCAGCAAGCGTCTGTGCATGATTGTGGGATAATGGTGTCTGCATGCACACCTGTCTCTCTACGCACATAGGATGGCTGTTATTGCTGCTGTTAACAGTAGGGCCCACGTGAAGTTCCTGCCTGTTCTTGCGCGTGCAGACTCTCTCGTCTCTTGTCTATTGTATACATATCCAAGCTTTTGCAGAGATTGAGGTGGGCTACACGGTACATGCCAAGCACACCACGTCCGATTGCACACCACGTCCGATTGCAATTGGTTACAATTTACAATAGGGGGTCACCCTCAGCCAGGTTGTTTGGCTGGTCGGCTGCAAGGATTGCATAAACCTGTTGATGTGGATGTCATTGAATTCTCCATAGGAGCCATGACTTCACTTGGCAAATCAGGAAAGTACAGCAAGATAATGTCACCTGACACTTTGCTAGTCGATGCAGAGTTACTAGCCGTCGAGTAGTTAGTTGTAGTCGTAATATATGTCCAGGTATGTTGTGCACAACAGTAGGTTCCGTTCGCATTGAGTGTAGAGGCAGCAGCGTGACATTAAAGCAATCCCCGAGACTGCGAGCCAGTGTCTGCTGAACATCAATACATATACATTTAAAACAAGCATTTTTGCTCTTCCATTCATCAGATATTTAAGTCTGCAAGCTGAGGAGTATCTCCTTTTTGTTTTCTATCTTAATCTAAGGACTTTTGGGCAACATCACTTTTCTGCCGTATGCCATCATGCCAGTCATCAACTTGTGAAACTAAAATATCTTTCTCAGTGGAACCTTTTGCTTCGCTTTGCTTTGCTTTCTAGCACTATTCTTCAAAGAGCCTCCGTTACTCTCCGCGTCATCTTTTTGGGTGTCAGTGATACCATATGGAGAGAGGGGGCACAGACCCTACAACAATACTGTGGAAAAAAAGAATCACACCGGAGGTGCCAGTGCTGGGTTACACACTTGACAACAATGCTGAATGAGTGGCTTACAGAACAGTGGACGTGGTGTATGCATAGATGAAAGAGGTTTTGTTCATGTTGCTTGTCTGAGCGCAAAAAAAAAGGAAAATATACGCAGGCAGTAGTGAAAAACCACTCCCTACATTAAATAAGGAAAAGGAGCCGCTTCGTTACCGGGTACCGTAAAACTCCTTTACCAAAAGAAAATGTAAAAAACTAATGGGGATAAGGAGGGTTGCAGGCTTGACCATTTCCTGCTGATGAGAGTTGATAATAGTGCTGGAAAGGATACGTCTGTAAC
>Ga0307963_1000985_pt1 | contig 20897 bp, 19 predicted proteins | sample OrgLakmetagen594_FD_201829 | JGI IMG/M metagenome (GOLD analysis project Ga0307963, IMG submission 201829) | Saline water microbial communities from Organic Lake, Antarctica - #594 | ecosystem: Environmental > Aquatic > Non-marine Saline and Alkaline > Saline | place: Antarctica: Organic Lake... | reverse complement strand
GGGCATGAAGGGGGGAGGGGGCATGCTGCCTACGTGTACATGTTTGGGGGATGATGGATGTTTAAGTCAGACCTAGTGTGTTTGGATGGAGTCCCTGGTGTGATGAAAGCATTTCTAGAAGGCAGGGCGGGCATGGAGGGGGGGAGGAGGCATGATGTCCCTGCGAGCATTTCTGCAGGTCGTAGGTCTGAAATTCAGACATCATAATACACACACACACACACACATCTTTTAGTATCTGCACATGCTAACCACTTGTACTTACACACATGCACAACATACAGGTGTTGCAAAAACACACACATGCATACACAATACACAGTACAAACCTGGAGGCATGCCTGGCATTGGGAAAGGTGGGAAGCCTGGGGGAAAGCTCATAGGGGGGCCTCCAGGGAAAGACGTGGGAGGTCCCTGTACGGTGTTGTGCAGAGAACATGTGCGTGCACGTTTGTGTGTGTGCGTGATTTGTGTGCGTGTATTTGTGCACGTTTGTGTATGCATGTGCATGTGCATGTGTGTACGCGCATGCACATGTATGTGTGTGTGTATTTGTGTGTTAATGCGAAGGGCGTCTGAGAAAGGCAGCAACACTGCTGTGTTTTGCAACGGTTGTGCATAATTACACAAACCTCGCACACTTGCACTCATACACAAATCACATGTGCAGCCAGACGCGTTTCATACACAGAAGAGAACCCACCTGCGGCATACCAGGTGGACCCCCAGGGAAGGGAAGCATGCCTCCGGGGGGAGGAGGCATAGGAAGGCCGCCCATAGGCATGCGAGGGGGCCCGCCCGCCTGTGTGCACATTTGTACACAGAGTTAGCATTGCACCGGAACGTACAAGTGTGCAAACGTACAAGGCTGTGCTTGCTGCAGCTTGGTGACGTTTTGTTGCGTGTGGCACACTTGGGCGTCTCTGGCATGCACATTGATATGGACTATAGTAAGGGAGGTGCCTGAATTGCATGAGGAGACGATTTAAGCGTGCACACTGAGCGTGCACACTGGTATGGGTAAACGCAAGGGTACGACTGGCATGCAACACCGTTATGGACCCCTGCAAGGAGACAGATGGGCATGCATGGAGGATTTTGTGCCTCCCTGCCTTTTGTGCGCATGCAAGGGAGGACGTGGACAGCGCACACACACACACATACACACAGGCTAACACAGCCACACATACACACACAGGCTAACACAGCACACAGCATACCCCAAAACAACTCAGCACAGCATGGGCGTCATTCCTTAGTATAAGATGTGCGCTGTTACACACCACAAAAATGACTTTCGCTGGAATCACGCACACTGACACACATTTGCATATACACACACACCATGGGTGGCCCACTGCCTGGGGGTGGCGGCTGCTGCATGGGTGGCCTAATACCGTTCTGCATTGGGTTGGGGTTGCCGCCCATGGGCCCTGTGCGTGTAATGGAGGTTTGTACCGTTTTCTGATTGTGCAGCAAAGCCAAGATAGCAACAGGAGGCGATTGTGCGTCTATGTGCACGTTTCATGTCATTACGCTGATCACGTGCCACGTATTGAGCTTCAGTGGCCTGCTATAAACATATATCTTTCATTTTTAACACACACACACAAGTACACGTAAATACAGATTAACACACACAACACGTCCACACCCACACCCACGCAGGCACACACACACACACACACACACACACACACTCACACACGCACACACACCTGAGGAGGGTGGGCCAGGCAGCTGACCAGGGGAGGGGCTGGGGAAAGAAGGAGGACCCTGTGGCTGTTGCTGCTGCTGCTGCATGTGGGGGGGGCCTGCGTTAGGACCGCCTCCCTGATGCTGGTTGGGCATGCCTGTGTGTTAGGGATTTTGTGTGCACGTGTGTGAGTGTGCGTGCACGTGTATGCACATGTGAAAGGGTGATGGGATTGCATCTTATGCACATGTGTACGCGGGTGTACATGGGTGTACATGTGCGTTAACACGTCTGCATATGAGTGTCATGTGGGTATGTGGTTGTGCATCAGATGTCCAATGGTGGGTGGGTGGCCAAGCGTGCATTCGTTGGTGGGTAAGTGGTTGGGTGCATGCCGGAGTATCTAAGCAAACCTATTCAGTCAAAGAGCAATCTTAAAAGAGCACTGATAGATAAACGTAAGCAACTAGGGTGTCCCTGCAGCCAAGCTTGCTGCACTGGAAAGGGTACGTATGCGAGCGTCCTTGAGCATTTCTTGATATGCATTCATAGAGATGACCTTGCATCCTCTCTTAGTCTCTTTTGACCTGCACGCACCTGGAGGCCCAGGCATGCCCATCATTGGGGGCCCTGGTGGTGGCCCCATTCCCTGCACAAGCAGCACAAAAAGGGGCGTGTCACGTGTGATGATGGTCTCATGTCTAGGCACATAGGCCTTGTGTGTTCTGTTTAGGATAGCGGTGGACGCTCACGCATGCATCTTGCATACTAATCAACATCCTGAGGCATCCACAGCTTCCTGAACATCAGTTCAGCCCGCCCATTAAGCAGGCAGGCGCTTTCATGCTGGGCCACTTATTTGTCTTACTAGCTTATCAGAAAAACGTGAAACACACAGACATTGTCGCCCTCATATGCGTTAACGGGCCCAGCAAGGGCCGTGGCAAGACATCACTGTAAACGCTGCGTTCCAAGTCTGTATGGAAAAGGTTCCTAAGGCACTTCAAAACCTCCAGAGCTGCATGTAGCTGCATGTACGCACCGGCATGAACTACGAAAGAGAGAGAAGGGAGGTGCAACAGTGAGTTAATTGCACATGCACGACGATGGATGTACTGGTGGCCGCTCACATCATGTGCACGAGCAAGCATGCTCTAGTTCCAGCCTCACCTGCTGTCCAGGTCCAGGAGGTTGTTGCCCAGGAGGCCCAGGCCTGCCACCTGCTCAAGGCGTGGGTGGGGCAGGAAAGTGTGCAAACAATTCTCTAAACAATTGCGCATGAGAGAGAACCTGCGCACCTTGCATCCAGTGCGGTAGATTATCCATCCCTCTGCCCTGCATCTATGGACCGAGCTCGAACAGGTCCGCGACCAGCGGAATACAGAGCCTGGGCACACTCAGGAGTTCAGGCAAATAAGGGCATTATACACCCGTATTCATATAAATGTAAAGCAATCATGAAGGTAAATTTAACAGCACACACAATACACATACACAGACATACACACACACATACACACACACTCACGCACGCACACACACACACACACACACACAGACACAGAACACACACACACACAGACATACACACACGCGCGCACACACACACACACATACACACACACTCTCACGCACGCACACGTGCACGTGCACACACATACACACACACGCACACACATGCACACGCGTACACACAATCAAGCACGCACACACACACGCACAAGTATACGCACACATACACAGCACACACACAAGCACGCACACACAGCACACACACACACACGCACACACAAAAAGCTCACACACGCTCACAAAAAGCACACACACGCACACGAACAGCACACACACAAACACACGCACACACGCACAGACAGACGCACACGCGCACACACACATGCACAAGCACAGACACACTTATGTACACACACGCACACACGCACACACAGACACACACAAGCACAAACACGCACACATACACACATGTGCACACGCACGCACACACGCACACGTACGCATACACACTTTAATAACATGCTTACATCAGGCACATGTGCACTGTATCGATGGACCTGTTCCCTTTCTGCTCATTCCTTGTACCCAATGCCTGTAGCGTAATGCAAGAGAGGAAGAGGGCGATGGGAGTATGGCTGGCACAGAGGAGCACAACACAGAGCAAGAGCTAGCTGACATACTACTTGTTATATTGCGGTCAAGAGCGACGACGTCAACGTGCTGACCTTCAGAGGTGATCTTTCCCATAGCTGGAGCGTTTGTTTTTTACTTGTGTGTTAGGCTGATCTAGCAAATTTGGCGTCACACTCATTTCACACACATGCAGCACGCACGCATGCACTCACGCAACACACACACACACATACATACATACATACATACATACATACATACATACATACATACATACATACATACATACATACATACATACATACATACATACATACATACATGCACACACACAAACATGAATACATGCACACACAGGAACAGCAGCAGCATTGTCCCACTCCAGCTTTGCTTTGCACTCGCCTGGTTAAGGATAAGAGATATGTTGTTGCTGCATCAACTCTTTTTTTACTGCACGTCACGTTGCAGGCTCCCAGGCGTTTAGTAGCTACTCAGGGCAGCAGCAAGCGATCTGGGAGTGTGCAAGATCAGCCACAGCGAGGTAGAGGACAAAATACCGCCAATCCACCAAAAAAGGCAAAGACAGGTGGTGAGATCTGGAGGGCGCTGATGGAGCCTACCAGAAAAGCAGCAAGCAGGCTTATTTCGGAGGGCTTGCTGCAGGCGACACAAAAGGGGCAGGTAAGACCATGCAGGGATGATGGCAACCTTTTACGCGGGCACACGTTACGTTATATCAAAATAAACTCAGGGTTGTTTATTTATCAAAGAAAGAAAAATGTGACACAGGCAGTCAATATCCACTGCCCCAACTGAATAAGAAAAAGGAGCCATTTGGGTACCGGGTTCCGTGGGAAAATCAATGAGGACCAGGAGGGATGCAGGCTTGGCCTGATACCAGCTCCTGGTGAAAGTTGGTAAAGGTTTTGGAGAGGGTATGTCTGATGATTACGACCGTACTAAGCTTATATGCCACCAGATCTGCAACCAAAATCATTCAAACAAGACGCGACATCAAACACAACCTTCAAAAAGAGATGGGCATAATTCCCGGTGGTATGCAGACCTCTGCCTCCCAACCACCTGATCCCAATTGAAAGCCTCTCCTCGTTTACCTTCCAGGTGGGATGTTGTGTGGCTCTGCATCCATTGAGTGATGCAGGACACAAAGCAACATCCAATCCTTATCCATGTTGGTGGTGTTTACACTACCTGCGTTATTCTTAATTTTACTTTTCTCAATTGTATGCAATGAGGATCATCAAAATTTAGGTGTGGGGCTGTGTGGCTCTCAGCACCCATTGGTTAGTGCAGGACACAAAACAACATCTCTCCTTACCTAAGCCCTGCTGATAACATATTGACTCACACTATCTGAGTTCTTTTTGATTCCTCTCTAGATCCCACAAGAAATAGAAGAGCCTTGTGACTCCTAAACCCATGACAAATTGCCAACCTAGCATTTATACAGAGAGGAAGAAGCAATTGAGCATTTTCCCCCCAAAACAATTGCCTTCCTGCAGGTTGTTGATATCCACACTTTGAAAGGCCCGTTCCGCCTTCGGCTTGCTCAACGCTAGAAGAGAGCAACGCTAGATTAGAGAGATTTGGAAATTGCAATGCTGGAGAGGATAGTCAAGCTGTGGCTTTGTTTGTAGCACAAGCCTGACCTTTCGGCTGATCTGACGGCAGCAATTTGGGCAATTTAAGTCGCCTAATGGCAGCACACGCAGAGATTGACAGAGCTGGGTATGTTTCCTCTGCGTCCCCGTCCCCATATATGACGTACAGCTGATGCTGCTGGCAACCCCGTGCTGCCCGAACTGAAAGCCTGAGCATCCTTGTGTATATTTAGCAAAGCAGGTCACTTGGTGTATAATTATAAATGAATGTTGGACTCTCTGGCAAGTGTTGATGCAACAAATTTTATTTCAGCACATTGTTCTCACGCATGCAAGTCCTTTTAGGAGGTTTTTAGGTTTTGCGTTTTTGTAAGAAGCTGGAAGAGCAAATTGCATGGGTGATGCGATCAACCGCTCTTGTTTCAATTTTGACTGCTCAGTAAGGGCTTTTTTTATAGCAAGATTACTTAGTAAGGTCTGTCAGCAGAGTTTACGTTGATGTTTTCAATTTCTATGAATGGCAGTTGCTATGATCTTCACGTCCTCGTTACGAGTATATTGTGTCCCAGTTGTTAGCAAATTCGTTCCGGGGTGCAGGGTGCACCCAGGTGTTGGAGGTGAAATATAGAGTCTGCAAACTTCCGGACAGTTCAAGCTCGAGAAGCTGGAGGCCCAGTTTGTTGTTATCGACCGTCTGTGATTATAATGTATTTACACGGGGGGACCGTCTAGAACATTAAGGAGATAGTGAAGTTGTCCACTGGCTCTTGGAAAAAGATATTAATTTGAGGGGACCTTCAGCCAGACTGTTCGGCTGAACGGCTTGTGATTGGTCCTCGTCAGTCAACAGTAACTCCATTGGCGCTGGGGAAGACAAGGTGAGAAGAGAAGGCGTGGCAGCCACCTCGTCCGTGTATATGGCTGTGTGACTTGTCATGCTAAATCAGTGGCATGGACGAATCGTGTGATTTTCCCTGGGATAAATAAGAATGTGAGCAACGGTTTTACGTTATTTTGTTGTTTGGCCAGTTAAGATGGTCCTCTTGTAAAAAACTCGCTCTTTTCTCAGACTTGTCTGATAACCATCTCCTCGGTGCGTTGCTTGAGCCGTCGCTTCCTTCTTGCGTGGAGAGGAAGGAGACATTAAGAACACAGTTATGGGGTGTTGGTTTATGCTGTTACATGCCAGCAGAGTCCCTCGAGTGGACAGTGCCACCCAAAGTGTACAAGGTTTACAAGGAAAGACTCTCAGTCAGAGTTACAGAGTTACAGATAAAGCCATCATTTAAATCGTGTGACTGGCTCATTAAAAATAGAATTTGTTGTTGCTCTGGTGCAAAAAAGTAGAAACGTCCTATGCTCTTGCCTCTGAGAATAAGGACTCATATCTCCTGCGAAGAGACACTGTATGGGGGTGTGTGCAGTGGAAAATAGCATGCTGTTCACCCTGGACATCATCATCAGCCTCACACAAATCACAGATAGGGGAGGACCCGGGGTTCCATGTTGCGGTCTCAAAACGAAGGGTGTGGACACGCAATCTGAAATGGGCAACACTGCGAATGCCATCTCGTGGGAGGTCTAGGATCTCAAAGAGTACAAGCTCTAACCAGGCTGGCTTTGCAAAAAGCTATTATGGAGCTGGCTGATCCAAAGCAAACCTAGAGAAAATCAGAGTTGGTGCAGGAGGCGCTGGTGGCAAAAAGACGACCCTAGAAGTGACAAACTCAGCTCATTCGTGTCTGCTCACATTCCTTTTAGTTGCCTTTTTTCTAACCATGATTGCAAATCCAATAATAGCTTCTCCTTCAGAGCTGCGCTCCCATCTTCAGCCTGCATTAAGCAGTAGGTAGGCAAGGCCACTAAACAAAAGCAATGCCGACCTTGTACTTGATGACATTCAACTTGTGGGATAATTTGGTGCAGATCAATTTTAAGCTTTTCCTTACACAGCTTGGGACGAGGATATGTGTTAAAACGCGGCTAAATACGGGCAGTTGGACTGTTTGAAATGCGCGTGAGAAAACGGACACAAACTTGCATCTCTCAATGGGAAGCCCTTCCAAACTTTGGAAAAAGTAAGGCATCACACAAAGAAAAGCAGAATGACAGTGAGTATGAACGATCCTTCGTTTTTCCTCTGACAAACAACCTTACATCCTACAACAGTATATTGTAACCAGTTAAGGAAACAGTCTTGCCTGACCTCAGTTAAGGGGCGTACCTGTGCAAGTATTTGTCGCACTCCATTAACATCTCCTTCCTTTCTGTACCTTCTGCTCAGCTCGTGGGCAGCCATGTGGCTGTTCAATCCTGGAGGCAAGTGAGAGAGGGCAGTGGACATTAGTTTCGCTATTTGGCAAGGAGAAAGGAGAAGGCAGCAGCGACAGCGGTAGACATGCACCCCAAAATGGTAGGTATGGAATGGGGCACCAGGCCCTCTGCGCAGGACCCTTCCAGACGCCGGAACGTGTCTGACGGGAAAAAAAAGTGGTGAAAAAAGCGAACGAGCCAGCAGCATGCGATTGAAGGACCGACCGACAGCAAGTGATTTGCTACCTATCCCTTCTAAGGTAGCCAAGATGTGTTTGACGGTGACATTTAGTATCCTCCAAAAATGTAAAGCAAATAAAGAATGTCTGCATTATCAGCAGTTCTTGCAGCATTTTGTAAAGCCTTATAGGTTCTCGGCGATGCAAAAGTGCCTTTGATGTGCTTGTTTTAATATACACGTGTGATATCTTTGCCGCCAAGGCGAAAACTTATCAAGACTCTTGCAATGTTGCAAAAGAAGCAGAAGGCTACTCTATAGCAATTGCAAGTAGGAAAAACCCTCAGGCATTGCTCAGACAAGCCAGAGAGAGGATCATGCCAAGGGACATGCAAAAACCAGCAGTACGGCAATAACAGGAAGCAGTGTAGATTGCGTCGTGTTTTGCACAAATGACTATTGCAATCTTGGCAGGACCAGTGGCTTTGCATCTGCAACTCATGCCGCACTATTAGAAATATTTATGCTACATGTGTGGATGTACCTATTCCAAACATATGGAAGAGCATGTGCCATATTTATGGAAGTACATACTACATACTACCTACTACATACCTCTTGCGCTTGGTTGTTTTATAATTAAACAATTATTGAGGCCCCTCGCAATAAGTCAAGTCGAAAGTAAATAAAGTTTTTTAAGACCTCGCAATACTTGGACTTTTTTATGCGGTAGTTTCTGGGTCTCCCCAATGGAACAGGGCAAGCATCACTATATGACCTAGGTTGCACCAAACGGAAGAACACGGAGGACGATGGTCCCGCTCGGGAGCTCATCATCCGCCTCAGGCCTGATGTGCAACAGGGGGGGCAGTAGCACAGGCAGTAGCACAGGGGCAGGGGCAGGGGCAGGGGCAGGGGCCTTAAAACCTTGGAGATTTCAGAGACCACCACGGAGGAGGACGAGGGGGAGGAGGAGGGGAGGGAGGCAATGCAAGATTATACTATACAGGAGTTACGTAACTCCTCAGGCTGAGGTTAGGAGCCATAAAACTCGTCTCAGACTTTGATGTAAACCAACACTGAATAGATACATAGAGGAGATCACAAGAAATCCCCAAATTTGCAAAGTTCGCAAATTTCCTTAACTTTTCAGGGGCCTCGCAAAAGCTTAATGCTCGCAAATTAATTATTCTAATTATTTCGGCACCTCGCAAAAAGTAGGCCTCGCAATACTAAAAGCGCAAGACAGTACTACATACTTCATACTGCATACTACATACTGCGTATTACATACTACATACTACATATCACATATGCCATACCAAAGTGAAAGGTTGCTTAGATCCAACTTACCGCGTGCCTCACTTTCCAAAAGATACAGACGCTCTAGGCTTTTAGTAGAGGCCCCAGCTCCTGACAATTTGCGAATCATAGAGGGGATCAAGTCCTTAGAAGCGACCTGTTGACGTGGGGGTGCTTCTGTGAGAGTAAGTAATTGCCAGAAAGAAGCGCTGCTTTACATGGGCGCACCGTGGGCCTTTAATTGGCACTAGGGAAATTAAAAAATGACACCTTGTTCCCATACAGCGCAGTCAGGTGGTATTTTTAAGTATTATGTTCTATGTGAACCAACCATGAGCGGTTTACGTACGGTGTTTGCGAATTTTGTAGTTGTGTACAGTGTGCTTTTTAGGTTCTATCAAGCCCTAATCAAAACAGGGGGAAACGCCAGTCCGAGTCAGTGCTGTGCGGTCTTAGGGACTGGTCATTTCCGTGCACATCGGCGCAGAATGGATGCTAGTAACATGTAACATATGAACGGGTGCACGGTTAACTATGGCTACAAACCGGAAAGGTCCAATACCAACCCCCATTACCGGTGTCCATGAAAATGGACCAACAGCCATTTGAAGGATTAACAGACTTTCAATGCTTGAAGCAGGCAATGAGGGTTTTGGGCGATTGCCAAGCTTTTGTCACAGTTTGGGGAGCCTGGCCGTTGGGACCATTTGCAGGCCTGAATGCAGTCGTCAACAAACTTGCCGCACATTATTAGAAATTGAAACAGCCAATAGGTGCAAGGACTCACATTCATTCTTAACTCTTGGGAAAGGGCTGGCTCCAGAATTTGCCCGGCCATTTCTGGCACGCCCACCGCGCCAGCTACCTGCAATTGTGTATAAATATAAGAGGAAGACTGGAAGGAGCGGCAGCTTTTAATTACCATTACAAAATGGATCCAGATGCGCATGATCAAGGAAATGTTGTAGGAACAATAACTTGTGAAAGACCACGAATCGGATGGCACAGGGCGGACCTGCTGATACGGAATCACGGACACCTCTCATACGCCTGCCTTATAACCCACCTCTACAAGCCTCAACAATGTCTGCCCGTATCCCTTGCTGTTCCAATCCCAGCCCTCGCCTTCTCGCACCCTGGCATCTGCTCTCATCAGTTCCAATGCCTCGTTTGCATGCTCGCTTGTGGTCACCCTAGGGATGGATATGGCAGAAATTATGACATCTGGGTGCCAACAAGCACAGCACAAACAGGCAAGCATTGGTTGCAATGGATACAGTCGTGACAACAGGCATGGTACAAGCACGTACGGACACGTATCGTTTTAAGAGTGTTTGAACACACTTGAGCGCAACAATGAAGGGGCCGTCAAGGGGTTTGCCAGCTCCAAAGTGTACATTTGTGTACTCGGCTGTGGCCGCTTCCGTGCGAGCAAGGCAGACAAGTGTGACTAAAGACAGGCGCCCTCTACAACAAACCTTCTGCTTCACAATCATAAGGCCCCACCTGGTTTGCGCAGCTGTGAGCAGCGCCCTGAATCTACAGTGACTGCTATGCCTAGTAGATACGCTAGCCTAAAACTGTGAAGTAAACGCTGTGACCTTGTAGCCAGTCCACCGAAAAAGGAGCTGGCCTCAAGTGGTTTACACAGAGAGTTGGCCAGAACCGTATAACTACGCCGTATATTTGATGAGATCCCTGCCAAAAATGTTGTTTGTACATAGTTCTGGCCAAACCTATTCACACATGAACGGTGCATGAAAGCATATTTATGGCAGTGCTTCCTGCTAAGGACTAGGTTTGCCATCTGACATGCTGTAGGTTAGCCACCAACACAGAGATGGAAAAGTTGAGGTAGGACTAGAGGGAAGCTGCTGCCCTACCTGCGTTTCCTGCTTTCTCTGACAAGCAAACTAACACTTTCTTCCAAGACTTTTATGTCAGACAAAGCTAACAAGCTCATTGGTGACCCGGCAACAGAAACAGCAGCGTCCAGCCCAATCTCACCTTGAAAGTATTTGCTCCCACGCCTCTGTGTGGATGACATTGTTTGAGGAGTGCCCCTCCTTCAATTGCTTACACAGGTGAGAAAATGTCTTGGCTTGAGGGCTGGAGACACGTGGATTTAGTGGGGGAGGTCGGCTGTTTGCACTGTTTGTAGGTGGCGGAGCTCGACGGGCATCTGTAGATGAGCGTGTATGTTTGTGCCTTCTGAGTCAGTTGTCTGTGTGTATGTGTGTGTGTGTATGTGTGCCTGTGTATGCATGTGATTTGGGGAAGGTGCTTAATTCTTCGCTTATTGCAGGCACACATACATACGTATGTAGCAGCATAGCATAAGCCCCAGACGGTGCTCTATGATTGCACACGCATCTCTCTCTCTCTCTCTCTCTCTCTCTCTCTCTCTCTCTCTCTCTCTCTCAAACACACACACACACACACAAATGGTACGCACAAAACGGCACAAACGAATGCAGCGCACACATACGCACGCAAACACACACACACGCACACAAATGGCACACACAAAATGGCACACACGATTGCAGCATACACACACACACAAACACACAAATGGCACACACAAAATGGCACACACGAATGCAGCACACACAAACACACACACACACACACACAAAATGCTACCGCACCTGCATCGAACAGCCGTCTTCGTTCATTTTTGCCAGAATCCCTGCTATCTGCATCATAGTTTCTGCCTTCTGAGTACCATCCAGAGGGACTGCTGGGTGCTGCCTTAATGCCAGGTTGCACCCTGCTCCTTGGGCAATTGAGACCCGCTCTTTGCAAGAATAAACCCTGCCTTTTGTCCTTCCAGTGATGCAAGCTCCCTGTGCAGGCATGAAAATTGTCACAGTTGTTTGCAAGATGTTTGCACTTTGCAGCTGGGAATTCCTCCTTGGCTTGCAGTGCAAGCATTAAGTACCTTTCCCACTTGTGAGTTTTACCATTTAAAATATTAGTTGGGCACTGCCAAAAAGATGAAGATTCATCTCAGCATAGCGCTGCTGGGCTGCCTTGTGCTTAGTGCTCATGTTCAGAGCTTTTCCATTATGCAGGCTGCCACAGGCAGGAAGGGCTCTAATTTCATTAAGCCCACAGAGCAAATGGAGATAAAGCACTACGCGGGAACGAGAAATGGTTGGTTGTGTTTGTTTCGCACGTTCTGCGATACCTCTGCAATAGAAGTTCAAGTTTTTTCTTTGCCCGGTGCACGCGCTTGCAGGCACTCTCCCTGTGGTCATTTGGCATGGTGAGATTGTACCAATGATTGGCTTGGAACCAATTGGACAAGCTAGCAGCGCTGATTTTGGCCACCTTTAGCTGCTGCGCCAATTCATTGGACACACACACACACAAACACATATACACACATACACACACACACAAATACACATACACACACATACACACGCATATGCACACACACTCAATACTCTGCACGCAAGGTAAAACCCTAATCCTAACCATACCCTGCACACACACAGGGATGGGAGACTCTGCTCACGGGTCTATCGAGCCAATCATTACTTTGCTGAAAGAGAAGCTGGGAGCGTTTGTCCTGAGCATCGCTACAGCCAAGGGCTCATATGCGGACATGATTTCCTCCTATTACGGAAATGTGAATGATCAGGTGCGTGTCCCTACAAAGCTTCTTACATTGGCATTCTAGAGTGCAAGGCACATTGAGCTGATCTCAGCGCTCCTGAAATGTCAGCTTATTAACCACTGTAATCTTAGCATGTGACAATTGCCGTTGCCCGTTTTGCAGGTTGCCAAAGCCTGTGCAGAGATGAAGGGCATGCCAGAACTTTCGCACGGCTTCAATGCCATTGGTTTCAGCCAGGGAGGGCAATTCATGCGCGTGAGTTGATGTTTCATTGGGCAGCAGGTTGCCTGGTCCTTCTTTTGATCCATCCTCCCCTTGTGAATTGAATCCTGATGCCTTTTCATGTTCCTCCTGGTGCTTTACTCTCCTGACCCCATTGGTCGACTTAAAACTACAGTTGGGTTCCTTTTCATTTTCCCATCACTACTGGCAGAAATGTTGCACTAGTGCTTTCCGTCACAATCCCCTCTTTGACTTACATCAAACCACGTGTATCGGACAGGTCGGATGGGTTGTGGTTGCTGAGCCACTATTTTTAAAAACACAGCAACGTGAACCGTATGTTTGAATGTCAGTCCATGGGCTGCTGGCTCAATGCCTGAAGAAGTGAAAGAGCTGCCTCACTTTACGGAGTGAACGATTTAAGCAGAACCACAACCCAAAACTGCTCCTGTGACCGCAGGCCTGCACCTCAAGTTCCCTATTTTTTAGTAATTTGTCAGGGTTGGCCAGAACTGTGTACACCGTACATGACCGTATGCACCGGTAATCTCCCTGTTTAAATAACTATACACCGTTTGTGTGTGTGTGTATGTATGTATGTATGTATGTATGTATGTATGTATGTATGTATGTATGTATGTATGTATGTATGTATGTATGTATGTATGTATGTATGTATGTATTAATGTATGTATGTATGTATGTATGTTCAGGCCATCTTGAAGTATTTGCGACTTCTGGTTGATCATGATCAAACTGCTAAGCAAGTAGCTCTTCAGACATGGCTCAGAAATATAGAGCATCTTATTGTGTGCCATTTCCCCCCTCAATGCTCGACACCTTAATCACACACTGCTCAATGGTCATAAATGGTCGCAATAGGGAGTAACCAATAATTGTTTCCTGCTCTCGCACACGCTGCTTTCTCCTGCAGGCTGGTAAAGTGTCACCCAAGGAAACGTATCAAAGCTTAGGACCTTACCCACGCCTTGCTCTCTTCTTCAGGCTGTTGTGGAGCGTTGCTCAAACGAAGGCATCCAGGCACACAACTTGATCACTGTCGGGGCCCAGCACCAAGGTGTTGCCAACGCGCCAGGATGCAGGTGTGTCATTTGTCATTTGTCAAACGTGAATCTGCGCGTGTGCGTGTGTTTGTATGTGTGTGTATGTGTGTGTGTGTGTGTGTTTGAGTGTGGGTGTGCAAGTGTGGGTGTGAGTGTGTGGGTGTGTGTATATGCACGTGAGCATGAGTGCGTTGTGTGTGTGCACATGTGTGTGCTTATACCGACCCCTTCTCCCCTATGTGTGCAGCACTGTCCCTAAAGACCTTGTAACGGAACAGAAGACAGAGGATGGAGTGATGCGTGCACTTCAGGGCACATGCGAGACAGTACGAGCAATTTTGGCCCAGGTGTGTTGCGCAAGTGTGCAAGCCTTTCTTGGCTTGCCAGTTTGCCCCAATTCTACTTCCAGCAAGCCTTGCCAGAGTGTGTTACTTTAGCATGTAAGCTGCTTTTGGCCAGAAGTTTTGCCCAGGTAAAGAGCAAGCAACTGTTGCCCAGCACGCAGCTAAGTACTTTCTATCCTCTCGCCCTGGCCAGTTGCTGATCCCCATAGTTTTCCTAGCTTTTCTGCTTGCAGAGCTGCGACCACCTCATGTTGTCCAAGGCATGTTGTGTCTTGCTGGAGCTGTGTGAAAGCAGCTCACGCACAGTTCGATGATTACTTCAGACCTGTGATGACTTGGTTGTTGGTAACGAACAGGGAGCCTACCTGCCTTGGGTGAGAGACAATGTCGTCCAAGCTCAATACTGGAAGGTGAGTTGGAGGTGGGAGGGTGTGCAGTTTTTTGGAATTGCTGTAGGGCACGTTTGGAGTGACTGCAACATGTAAGGAGGAAAAGTAAGTAACAAAGAACCCTCATCAGGGGAGCCGCTTCCCACATCAGTTAAGTAAGAGGAGCCTTTGGTAAACAAGCATCAAATTCGTATTTGGTCTTGCTGTCACGAGCTGGCACACCTTTGTCTGAGAATAGTATGCTTAATTAGATCACTACTTTGCTTATGCTTAGGTGCAGAGGCGGCTTGTTAGGTAGTGGCGTGGCTATCTTGCAGTGTCCGATGCTTAGTAAAACCTGCTAATGTTGGAGGTGCGCTTGGATGCAGAGCACGCACTGTATGGCGCTTGTCTTGTGCCAGTGGTTTGACATATGTTAGAGATCAGTTTGCAGGATGCAGCGCACATGCTTTGTGGCGCTGTCTAGTGCCAGTCATCGGACATAGGTTGAATATCTCCACCAAGCAGGAGGTAATATTTATTTACCATGCACTACAACACTTTGTTGGGCAACCAAACAAATATGTGTGCAAGATACTTTGTTGGGCGACCAAACAGATATGTGTACAAGACTTTGTTGGGCGACCAAACTAACATGTGGTATACTTGGTTTTCCACGGACATCCATGGAGCTTCGCTCATTGACATTTTTATTCCAGATAGGGCCTGTGTGCCAAACATTTTTGACTCACAGACCACTGTGTGCTGTTTTTAATTTGCATATCTTGTGAGTTACATTGTTGTGGTGCTGCTACACACACTTATTTGACTCCAACATTGTGCTTGCAGGACACTGCACGCATGGCAGAGTATTTGCAGTACAACAGTTTCCTGCCCGACATCAACAACGAGCGGCCCGAGAAGAACGAGCAGTACGCCAAAAACATGGCGGCGCTCTCAAACTTTGTCCTGTTCAAGTTCAAGGAAGATGTCACAGGTATGGCAATATTTGGACAGTTGTGCTTATGTGCACCTGTTTTGGTTTAGTTGGCTTACAAAAGCATTCAGCCTGGAATGGCTGCTCAACCTATGAGAACGAGGTAAATCTCAAAACAAGCCAAACGAAAACTGTAACTGTAAGAAGATGAAAACAGCACAGTGTAAGCTAACAAGGAAAGTGGCAAAACAAAACGAGCAGCAGCTGCGTACATATGATGACGTTTGGAAGTAAGTAGTAAGGCACCTTTTTTTAATCTAGCAAAGTGCACCTGTGTATGTGATGGTGTGCACATGAGGGAGGATCGTTACACATGGGTGGATGAGCAGACTTCCTTTGCCTGTACGCTTGGCAATGATGGAATCGCTGCATCCTGCATTTGTCACCGGTGATGTTACAGTCCAACCTGTTTGCCCTCAAGATAAGGTATAGAACCAAGCAGATATAGACAAACATGAGCTTTACAACCCAAGAGAAACGAGCAGGTACGAGCTATATCAAATGCATCAGACTCTTGGACCCGTTCTTTTGCTTAAACTTGGTGATGGGGAGTCGTGCATTGCCTGCATAATTATACTGCACTTCAACTACCTCTACAAGGAATCAGCAGCCAGCTGTCCCTTAGATTTGCTCAAGGTTGAGGTGGTTTCTCAAATGAGCACAAGGCTACTGTCACCTATCTCCCTTCTTTCCTTGAAACACGTCTAGGCATATGGATAATCTCACGAGCAAAGTAAGAAAGGTCGCCGCTCCTTGATACGCACGGTTTCAAACGAAAGTTTTACAAAAAAAACACCCCTGCAGTGGTTCCAACTGAATCTTCTTGGTTTGGTGTCCTTGATGGCGGGCGAGTGGTGGGTCTCCGAGACCAGGACCTGTACAAGGTGAGTGGTTTGTGTTCTAGGTTCCTCCTTATTGAGGCACCTCAAGAGATTAGGGCCATTTATGCCTAACACCAGGCTTCCCCAGCTGCAGGGCCGCATTTCCCCAACAGGCACAAGGTGGGCTGAGAGATATTTTGTCCTCCATCCCATTCTCATCTTCTGAATGATGGCTGCCCTTTCAGGCAGAACGTCCCTCCATTCATGTGTCACGTGGGACTGTGAGGCACTTTGAAGGTTCCGCTTCCCCTAATTGTTGCCAAAAATGATTCCCACAAACAACCTTGTATTCATAAAGCCGCTGTAACAGTGGAACCTAATGCTTATCACCATCACAAGCTCATGGGTTTCAAATGATGCCGTACTTCTCCTTAAGCACGCCTGGCGCTCTAGCTGAAGTCATCAGTTGAACCCTCTCCTCTCTGTTAAGAGCAAACACATGTTTAAGCATGTTTTTGTAGCAGGAAGACAAGTTACAGTGTTCGATTTTTTTTCGGGTACAAATATAATATTCTTCCCCGTGCAGAGGATACGATTCCCCTTTTCAGGCCAACTTTTTGTAACTCTTGACTGAAGGGGCGTATCGTCCCCTGAGCAAATCCCTTTCTTGCGGTGAGAATATCGTTGAAGGTCAGGTCTCGGAGCGAAGGATAGGCATCGTGTTGGTCTTGCTTGTCTAAGTACTGGACTGTGAGGCTGTGCTGGCTGTGCAAAATCAGGAGGACTCTGTGAGTAACCCTTTTTAAATGGTTGGTGAATGCAGGATGATCTCATTGGCCTTCGCACTCTGGATGAGGCTGGAAGGCTTTTGCTGCTTGAGGTTGACGGGGCCCATATGCAGTTCACTCTGGATTGGTTTCAACATGAGGTCATGGAGCCTTTCTTGATGGCTTGATTCTTATTTTGCGTTGCCATGCTTGTTAGATATTGTGCTGCATAGGTGGCTTACATACTTGTACAGATTAAACTTGTTGTGTCTGAAGATTGATATTCATTGTGATTATGTCTCATCTGTGATTCTTTGCTTGAGGTATATATTTTATAATAATGAGCCATTGTGGGCGTACTTGCAGGATGTTTTTAGGCATGCATGGTGGTTTATTGGGTGTAAAGTGCTATTCTTGACACCACAAAGCAACAGGTAAGGTTACATACGCTATATTTGCCTCAAGGGCATCTCAGCGGAAGATTAGAAAAAAAGTCTGTAGAAAAGAAGGCAAAGAAAAAGAAAAGACTCCGCTGGTAGTGATGACACAGCCCGCATGATTATTTTAGTTTGGATTACAAAGGCATTCAACCTGGAATGGCCTCTCAACCTATGAGAACGAGGTAAACCCTCAAAAACAAACCAAATAAAAAAAAGGGCCAGCATGATTAAGGTAAGGTGACATCACTAAATATGCCTCAAAGGGCATCTCAGTGGAAGCTTGGTAAAAGTATGAAGCCACACCTGGCCAGACATAAGAAGCAATAGCTAGATAGAGGAAACATGAAACAGATGTATGTAGAAGAGAAAGTTTATAGAGAAAGAGAACGTTTGTTTTGAAGAAGCGCGAAGAGAAGCAATAAAGAATACGAGAATTAGCTTTTCATATGTCTCAGGACGTGATTAAGGGAGGAGCGAGGTTACTTAGGTGCCCGCACCAGGTGCAAACAATTAAAAAGAAATTAATGTGGGTCGTCAGGGGGGGGGGGGCCGTTGCACCCAGACCCAATCCTTGACTGTTGTTGCTTGTGTTATATTGCAGTGCATACCTTGTGTTAATGAGTGCAGATGCATGGAGTAAAGCAAGCCTGTAACCAGACCGAAAAAGGCGCTAGAAAAATCAAGGGAAAAGGGCTAGGCACTCTGAATGTGTTAGTGGAGAAGCACGGCAGGTTCGGTGCTGTAGGGCTGGCGCCACTGTTGAAAAAGTGGTGTTCTACGAGCCGTGCGAACTGGGGACCTCACGATGTGCGGAGCACCAGACTAAAGCTTCGATTACCAGTGTAGCAGCACGTTGTGAAAGGCTACTTTAGAAGTAAGATTAGGAATTGTATTCCTATATGTATCGTTGCAACATATCTGTAAAAATATGCTTTTAAGCATATCTGTATTCCTGCTGGCTGTGCGCCATGTGCCTGTAGTGAAAGTACGGTTTTACGGGGCTGGGACTTTTGTTCCTTCCTCTGCGACACACCAAGCCCTCGATCGACAAGCTGTGCTATCACTACCAGCAGAAGATTTCGCTAGTCTGTGGTCAAGTGAAGAGATCTCTCATATGAGGGAGTGTTATCCGTTGCCTGCGTAATTTTCCTTTACCAATTTCGTCTGCGGTTGTCCTTTGAGTGCCTGGCTACCTATCATAGCTTCAGAAGGTGCACTGACAGCAACGCCTGCGTAGTTTTTGTGGCTGGATATGAGACTCGGTAGTTTTTGAGGCTGGCAGTAATCAAGACGGGTGGTTATCCCTGGTAGACCCCTAGCTTAGCTCTGCAGTTATGTGCCTGGTGCTCTTGCTTGTTTGAGGCTGGTACTCCAGTCTCTTTGTGACCTCTTTTTGTCCTTCTGGTACTTTTTTGTCTGCTGGTGAAGGTTTACGGTACTCGGTACCAAAGTGGCTTCCTTTTCCTTAATCAATGTGGAGAGTGGTTTTCACTGCCTGCGTAGTTTTTCTTTCTTTTCTTTCCAAGCACTCGCTCTGCCATAAAAGATCTCTCGAGGCCACACCGCAGGCGTCTGGCTGGTTCAGAAATGTCCTCAAACGAGTTGGCGGGCTATCCTCATACGACTACCTTAGGTGGGAAGACAAGTTGGCGGTGCTGCGCGTAAAGGCTGTGTGCGAAAGCAGATGTCCATGCTAACCTGTGCACTGGTGATAAGTCTGCTTTTGCGTTTGCGCTCTCTCGGGTACTGATTATCCAAGATATTGTTTATGAAACTCTAAATGCCTGTCCCTAAAATCCACGACAAACCGACTGAGGTCAATGGGCTCAAAGTTTATGTATGATTGTGTCACCATGGCTGAAAGAATGAGGGAGACCTGGAGCTCAATCGCATGTCAGCTTAATAAAAGTCACCCAGTTAATTGATTTCATGGCGAGCAAATAAAAATGTCGTCGGATAAGACATCTGCCGGCCTGAAATTTCCTGGCTTCAAAAGAAAAAATCAATAAAATCTCGCACGAAATCATAATTAGTTGTACATACACACCGGCCGCAATGTACTTTGCCTTAAGGATTCCAGTTTCCACGGTGGCCATCGACTCGAATGGGGTGCAGCATGTGTTGTCTGTTTTCCATTTCGAGACGATGCCACACCAGACCTTCGTCTCGGATCTGCTTGCCTCGGAGGAGGGCAGCTGCTCGAAGGTCACCTTCTTTTCGAACATGGAAGTGGGAAAATGTAAATAGTAGCTTCAAACCGCATTACTGGTGGTGTCATGTGTAGATAGTGCATATAAATCCGTCGCCCATACCCAATAATCGTAGCAGCATCAGCCAGAAATAAGCTGCACGACTCAGCTAACATTCTTTTTCCTGGGCATCACCAACCTACAACTTAAGTGCTATGCCCTCCAATTGCTTGCTTGACCTAAAAATCCTTTTTGCAAATGCTACAGGAGGAAGAATGCATCCTGTATTACAGAAATAAGCCAAGGCGTTTTTACAAAACACCAAAAATAGCTGGAAAGGAGAGGACTAAGGTTTTACTCTCCATACTACTACACATGCATTTTTACCAGGTCAAGCGCGTCACTTCGCTGCCGCTGCCTCCGCCCTCTAACCCGGACCATTCAGTGGAGGTGACCCCGCTGATGTTACGCACTGAACCACAGCTATCGCTGTGGCAGATAATCCGAAGGCCTGAGAACGATCTCGTTGCTGTCCAGGTGAGTCGTTTAACTCTTGTGTTATATTGCAAGTAAGAAACTGCGGTAAGTCCGTAAGTCCCTGTAACTTATATGGCTGCTCATCGTCCGTTGAGATACTTGATGCTGATATAAAATGCAGGACTTCGACACTGTTAGCAACTGCATTTGCTTGCCTATGGTGTACAAATCCTCCGATGTATACTTCAATACTCATATTGCCTTTTCGCTATGAAGCACAAGTTTTGACAACTGGATATCGTTCCTCCACAGGGGGAAGCTCCG
>Ga0307963_1000983_pt1 | contig 20921 bp, 22 predicted proteins | sample OrgLakmetagen594_FD_201829 | JGI IMG/M metagenome (GOLD analysis project Ga0307963, IMG submission 201829) | Saline water microbial communities from Organic Lake, Antarctica - #594 | ecosystem: Environmental > Aquatic > Non-marine Saline and Alkaline > Saline | place: Antarctica: Organic Lake... | reverse complement strand
AACTCACACGCACCTGCACACACACACACACACTCACACACACACACACTCACACACACACACACACACACACACCTGCACACACACACGCACACACACACACAGACACACACACTCACACACACACACACAAACAGACACACACACACACACGCACACACACAAACAGACAGACACACACACACTCTCACACACACACCTACTTACACACAAACACACACACGCACACACACACACTCTCACACACACACACACCTACTTACACACAAACACACACACACGCACACACACACAAACACACACGCACACACACCTACTTACACACACATATACACATACTCACACGCAAACACACACATACAGACACACACAGACACAAATATACACAGACACACACATACACACAAAATCACATGCACACACACTTAAAACATATCAACATAACAATTAACAAGCATATTGTTTAATCAGCTGCCCAAACCGTGGGTGCATGTACGTAGTAAAGGCCCAGCTCCTGCTACTGCACTAGGCAAGCTGCTGTGTTTTGTCATGCAACCTCTTTCAGGCACCCTCAAAGCAGCAGAATAGGGACGCTTTGAAGTCGAGGCATGTTTCAGTTCAACAACCCCGTACAGTCTGGCCTGGTGGGCCAGCCAGACCTGCTTGTCAACCCGACCACCACATCCCCAGGTGAATACATGAGCCTTTTGCAAGCTCTAAACTGTGTGTCGAAATGCTTATGCTACTCACATATACAAGGGACTTCAGGGTTTGGATAATCAAAGGCCACGCTTATATCCTAGAATTTTCTCAGCTGTGTGCGGGGGATTGATTATGCCTTGGACTTGAGATTTTTTAGTTGGGTCGTTAAAGCACGTCATTAATTGCACCACAGCTGCTCCAGGCTCTGCTTTTGTGTCAAACAAGCGTGAATGATCTGGAAGACAGATGTGTGAGCATAGATAAGCGACGTGCGTTTAACCCTAGTTACAATCACTTGTGATTTGCTGAGCAGGTAACACGAGACATGCAGCACCCCCGTTGTTAGATCAAAGTGCAGAGGATGTGGGGGACATCAGCTTTGCGCACATGCCTGATCCGGCACCTCATGACTTCCCCCAAGACCTTCCTGCAAATCAAGGTTAGCATAATACCTGCATCAAATGTGAGCGAGAAAGAGGTGCAGGAGATTGTACAGGTTTGTAAAGCTGTAGTTGGTGTGTACATGAAGTGTACAGGATTAGTAAACAGATCTTGCTGGAGACGAGGCACGTGTAAGCATTAGTTTTGGGCCTCCCCTGAGACACGCTGATTCATTTCTGCCCAGCCTTTTAGTTAATGAAATTAGGTAGACAACATACAAGAAAAATGGATAAACGGATAGACGGGCAGATGGACAGACAAACAGACGTATACATCTCTGCACCCATCACGTGAAGTTAACGTGAGAGAGAGAGAGAGAGAGAGAGAGAGAGAGAGACAGAGAGAGAGAGACAGAGAGAGAGAGACAGAGAGAGAGAGAGAGAGAGAGAGAGAGAGAGAGAGAGAGAGAGAGAAGAGAGAGAGAGAGAGTGTGTGTGTGTGTCTTTTTACTCCTGTACAAATTCCAGTTTTATTAAGGCTTGATGCACACTGCAGCTCAAGCAATTGCAGTTTCTCAAAAAAGCTGTCAAACATCAGCCTGCTCTTCTAACAATGCAACACTGCTATTCGGTTTATCTTCTTTCTTGGTTGCACACCAGCACACGCTTCCCACCTCACATCAACAAGACATTTCTGAGATCAAACCCCAGCCCTGAAATAACATACACAAGCGAATGTCAGATAACTCAACCTCATCTTCACCTGCAGCTCCTCCCTCGGAAGGTTGGGTATCAGACCAAGGGCCCGCATCAGAGCACAGCCAAGGCTGGCATCAGCAGCGGCAGCAGCTGCACCCTGGCGACAGAAGTAGTGGACAGGTAGGGCCGCTCTACAAAGATGTGTCTCGTGCACCCAACAGGCACTGACCACATAAAATTATGTGGCCAACCCTGTTATTCCACATCCATTGCGGAAATGGAGCCAGCAATGGATTGAATAGACCTTGTTGTTAATCCAACTACCGACTGGTAGTTCAGGCTGCGAAGTAGCCAACTGCAACGTAGCCAACATGCAGTGATCGATGGTATTTCAGGCTGCTTGATGACACCTGTGGAACATAACTAGGGGCGGTATATTTAATGATTTCCCTGCAAAATATGCCGTATAGACACCGTATATAAATGGTCCTGGCCAACCCTTAACACAACCTCAACATAACTAATAAGCCCAAAAAACTTGCTAGAAAGATTGAACTCAGAGGTTACTTACAATAGCCGTGTCAGTAGGCTGCTCCCTGCCGAAAGTATCAGGTGGTTGCGGGGTACTGTATCAAGGCATGCATTCACAGGGCAGATGGTGCCCAAGTCCCTTTTGCACAGGCCCCTGCAACAACCTCATGACTCATTTGATGTACAGACCCCCTACAATAAGCATCCAGCCTGCCTTGTACTAGGCCCCTACGTATATCGCTGCAACCGGAATACAACCCACAAACTGTACAGGATCCTGCGATAGAAGCCCCTGGGAGCTCCAGGCTGCCTACCAAGTACCTGCCAGTAGTAGAAGCTGCCAGGGCCGCTCAGTCAAGCCAAAATCAGCAACCACAGCAGCAGCAGCAGCAGCAGCAGCAGCAGCAGCAGCAGCCTCCGCATCAGACACAGCAGCATCTACCGCCTGCCTCCCCTCGCCAACCAGTGCGCAGTAGCAGTGGTTCTGGCGCTCCATCCTCTGTACCGGCATCACCTAGCAGGTGTGTGCGTCTCTGCATTCATGTCTGTGTGTCTGCGTGTGTATGTGTGGGGGGGGGCTGAGTGTGGGGGGTAGGGTAGAAAAGTTGCTCTTTCTCAAGAGTGTAATGCCATGTATTACCTCACACACGTTATCCATAGCAACCATGCAAAATAAGAATACATTCAGATATAACACACATGCAAACGCATTGAACACAGTCCAGTATGCAGAAGGGTGTGTCCATTCTTGTGATCTAACACACATGCAAACACATTAAAAACCGCCTGTGTATAGGAGGCCACGCCCCAGTTCAGCTAACCCAGGCCCTGCAGCTCCTCCTGCACGTAACATGACTAGCATGGAGGCCATTGCTCAGAGATCTGGTGCGTTCTTGGTCATTGCTTTTTGCTATTTACTCAGAAGTGAGCCTGTTATTATGCGCTTATTATTGTGAAACAAGTGGCACAGCACAGGAATAATCAGTGAATTTTCCGCTCAGTCGATCATTTTCGACAATCATGCCTTTTAATTTCTTCCAAACCGATGGCTCCTATAAATCCATCGACCTGCCAAGAAGCCAAGACTTCTACCCAAATAATGAACGTGAATATAATAAGCGTTTGCCTTGCTCAACTATTTGACGTTGATACGTCAAAGCACTGCATCATACCAAACAAATCCAGCTGCTTCAAGCAGCAGCCTTTCTGTGATAAAACACGTGCCTAACATACCTACACACACGCCCGTATACATTCTCAAGCTTTCGTCAGCTGCTTGCACAGCTGCTCCATGTCAGCCCACCTGCCTAGCAACAACAAACACATCAATACAGGCATTGATCACACGCAAATGCTCAAATGCTTTTTCAACATGCCACATGATTGCACCCATTATCTGCAGCCGCACGTACTAGTGGCAGCCGCCCCATGTCGGCCCACCTGCCCAGCAACAACCCTAACAGCCTAGCGGCAAAAATCGCGGGGGCTCAAAACCCACCCAGCGGGGCACCCATCGTGCAGAAAGAAGCGCAAGCCTTCCAGCAACGGTATGGAGGTGGAGGACGTGCTGCATCAGGTGCGTGCTTTGGATGTTAGATATTAATGCTGCGTCGAGTGCGTGTTTGGATGCTAGCAGAAACTGCTTGCATATGAGTATATGACTTATAAGATATAAGGTAGCGTAATTGTCTGTGTCAAGCATACACTGCAGCGAGAAAAAGCCTTGCAGTGCTGCCTCACATGGGCTGCAGCAATGCGTGCAGATCAATTCTAAGCATTCATGTATCCTGGCGATAAAACAATAACTAATCAAGCTCTTTATTTCACGAACACGCAAACGCCACGGTGCTCAATCGCTAGACCAAGTTTCACAACACCCTTGTGTGGGCCGCACAAAGAACGAGCAATGGGGAAAGGGGACAGGGCCTATAAGGCTTACAAGTGAAAGGCCACACATGTGTCTGCAAAAAATACAGATAATTTCTGGTTTCTGAGTAATCATTAGGGACCCTAGTGCCAAACAGTTCTCTCTGCTCCTTTGTTTTTAGAACACACAGGTTCCCTGTGCAAGGCCAAACTGTAGGACACCCCTGTTTGGGCAGCTCAATAAGTGTGCGCTAGAGATAGAAGAAAAGGACACGAGGAAAAGGCCCCACACAATTTAACCTGCTAATTCACCTGAGCATGCATGCGCACACACAGCTACTCACAGCTGCACACAGCTGCACACAGCTACACACACACACTCTCTCACACACACACACAAACATGTGCCCAAAGACACGGACGTACACGTAGATCCGTACACGCCACACACACTTGCAAATTTAATCCACGAAGGTGCAAGGCCAGAGCCCTCGGTTGTATCTCGCCTGTACCCTGGTTCCAACAACAACGTAACACGCACCACTTCTACAGCAGCTGCACCACCACAGCAGCCACAGCAAGGCAGGCAAGTGTGAGTGTTTGTTGGCAAATACGCGCGCGTAAAGTATTGGTGAGTGAATCTAGCTGGCTTATGGCTTATGGCAGGCCTGCGCTCACGCTGCTCTCCCCCATATTCATGCCAGCAAGATTCTGTGCATGGAGGCCTGGCTGATTACTGAGTGGAGCTCATACTTTTCCCAGAATGGCATGTATTCTAAATTATTGATACGCACACCCACACATGGTAATATTTTGTACATGGCAACCCCCACTCTGCTTACGTGTTATGTTTTGTGACCCATACAACAAACGCACGTTATCTTTGCTCGCATACCGACAAACAAACACACACACATACGTGCGTTCATGTGTCTGCAGGTCGGGTGCACGTGGCACCACCATCGGCACACGCGTATTGCCACCACCACGAAGACGGGTTAGTGGAGCAGCACCTCCTGCATGGCTACAAACTCAAGGAACTGGTGGGGTCACAGGTATGCCCTCATACATGCTCATGAACACGCACTGGCACCCATCCATGAATATGGCACCTGCATGCACAAGAGCGCATACACATGCACACGCATTTGACATAGGTGACGTCGCTATAGGCGGACCCATACATATAGGTGTGGACACAAGCATGCGCGTGTATGCACACACTCATCCCTTCAGCCACAGCACGCAATCAAACCCACACACAGGGGGTGAGACTGGCCAAAATGCCACAGGGGCTGAGATGGGGGTGCATGGCTCTGCGCCACACCCAAATGTACCAGACCCTGAGGGTGGAGCACTGGCAGCTGAGCTGAACTCCCAGCAACAGCAGCAGCAACAGCAGCAGCAGGGGCCTGAAGGGGTGACAGAAAGCAGGCCACAGTCTCCTGTGCCTTTAGAAAAGCGAGGGCCTTGGATGCCTGTGGGCAGTAACGTAGGGTCTCCGCGTGAGAGCCTAAACTATGCTGGCAGCCCAAGGTGTGTGTATGTGTATTTTTGCATGTGGGGTTGTGTCTACGTGTGTGTGCGTGTGAAGACTTCAGCGTGTGTGTATGTGTGTGCGTTACTATGTGTGTGCTATGAAGTTTTCGGTGCCAGGAATCTGTCTTAAGTGCAGAAGGGGATCGCATTACACATTGGGCAATTCTAGCCGCAAAACCTGAATAAATGAGCGTTGACAGCTGCACTGATATGCAGAATTTCTTATTGCTCTAGTTTTCAATTTTCTGTTTGCTTGTATTGCCGCAGCCGCGCTGAATATTGATGTTACTTTGGATTTTAACCATACAGGTACATGAATCATCACACCTGGCGTTCTTGATCAAGTTGTCTTCCTTCTTGCCTTTGTGCTGCAGAAATGGCAGAAGTCACCCATGTGCTCATTTGGAGTGCTGCTCACCTTACTGGCAGGGTTTTAAGTTTCAACACACACGCATATGCGCACACACACTCACTCACTTACTTACTTACTGGTATGCCAGCAGCAGCAGCAGCAGTAGCAGCGTCTCAGGTGTGCAGTCAAAGAGCTGCTCGCTTACGAGGCTAATCGTTGTTGGCAAATCACTTTCTCACGCGCTTCACATTTCCACATACTCCCTAATCTCAGTTGAGGAGCTCAGGTGGCAAAGCAGGAAAGATAGTTACGTTTAGTACCCCTCCCCCATCCTTCCCTCCCTCCCTCCCTCCCTCCCTCCCTCACACACACACACACACACACACACTAATGCAGGGGCAGTGGCAGCACTCCAGGCAGCCCCAGGCACTCAGTTGGGGAGCTGCCCGCTTACTTGACAAAGCGGTTGGAGAAACTTGGAAAAGGCAGTGGGGGCAGCCCAACCCGCCCTCAATCTGCAGGAGCAGTGCCAAGGTGAGTGAGCCCTCCTAGGGAAAGCATAGAAGCATGGAAAAACTTTGCAGGCCATGTTCCCAGACAAAGACAGAAAGGGAGCCTTTTGGGCACCAGGTTGAATAAATGTTATTCAACTATTAAAGGGTTTGGTAACAGGACACGTTTGGTTTGTTGTCTGTGGTTTCTCTTATTTGCTGCACCATTGTGCACCATGCTGAGGCACCATAGTGCACCTTATTTGCTGCACCATAGCTGTGGCACCCTTGTAGCCATACATGATGGCCTGGTGCTCTGTAACCTAATGCTCAGTTTTATGCACATCATGAGGCATTGACTAGACCCCTGCTGAGTGTCTGCACGCAACTGCTTTGTTTGGCATGGACAGGCACGGACTTTTTGTAAGGCATATGCTTTTAGGTCAATCAAAGTGGTTGACCATTGCGGAAATGGTGAAGTGCGCTTTCAGGAGCTGATGTGTGAGATGCGAAAGCGACCTGCTTTTTGTGAAGCGCTTGCATACTTATTTATTGGCAAAGCTTTGATTTGCTCTTGCACCACAGACCCATTTCCTAGGCTTTACACACTCACTGCATGACCCAAGTATATGTCTGGTTTCCACGCCTATCAATGACATGCTGACATGCTCCTGCAACAATGTAAGTGCTTGTCGAATGCCTCATACACTCAGGTTCATGTCTCCCGACATGTCTAAAAGCCAGGAGCGGCAGCGGCAGCAAAAGGAACACGACGAGAAGTTTTTCAGAAAGTAGGTTCCGAGTCTTTTGGGTTTTGTGTGCAGTCCGTTGGTACGGTTTTGTTCTTAGTGAGAGCCAGGGCAAAAAGAGCACGGGGTAGGCCAACTCAGGAAGTGGGAACACATGTTTTTGTCCAGAAACGTTATGTAGGATTCTGTGGATTCGTTTTTCTTATTTTTGGTTTTAGTCCCGGGGCCACAAATTTAGCACAGAAGCTAACGCAGAAGGAAACAATGCAGGAGAAAACAAAACAACTCGACAATGACCCTTCTCTAAGGGTGTGGATGATCTGCAAGTGCCTGAGTTCAGAAATATAGAAACTAGACGTTTTATTGGATTTTTGATCTGGTTCAATAACTTGTTTATGAAGCGGACGTGCGTAAGCTATTGCAGGAGTGTGTAGGGTCAATGTGATTGTGCATGCATTTCCCTTAGCATAGCACACGCTAGGCATTTACATGTGTGCTTCTCAAGTGATGAATGATCAATCAAGTTGGGCAGTGTCCCTGCGTCGGTGCCATGGACCCATGTGCAGACAGCCTAAATGTATCGGTGTATAAAGCATATAAATATACTGGTGTCCATTTGCAAACCGCATACATATATCGGTGTGTCAAGAAAAAAATACATGTCTATGCTCATCGGTGCGTTTTAGTATAAACATGTACCATTGGTGGGTGGCACCTGGCAGTGGGTGATTTTCGTATACCGGTTAAAAAAGTGAATATTGGTGTTACGTGTTGTATGTTAACAGCATATCATTGGTGCCATTGCTCCATGTGGAAACCGCCAACCTGAATTATCCCATAAAGCAGCAAGCCACACTTAGGTATTTGTTCATTTCCCACAACCTGTTTATTTTGCATTGGTCCATGACTTGGTGATTTACGCAACAATGGCCTTGACCTCGTGCTCATTATCCGTGTAATTTACACAACCCCTATCATCCTAACATTATTCAAACAGCGCAGTTTCTCATGACTTGCTTATCAATAGGTCTGGCCAGGACTGTATACAAATACAACGACTCGAGCTGACAAGTGGTTTTGATCCTACAGGTCACAAAAATGGGGCGGGGCATGCAACTGCCTCAAAAGTTTGTAGCTGAAAGAACTAACTGTAAAGAGTTACATGCACGGTTCTGGCTAGGATGAATCGTATGCTGGAATGCTCTGTGGCCCCAGGTACCAGGTCCGCCAGCACCACAACGACCACCCCGACTACCGTTTCTCCCAACCTTGTGCAAAGGGACCTCAAGTCATGCTTGCTCAGGTGCGTGCGCCCTGAAATAAACGTTACTGTCGGCTTGCGTTTTCTCTCCCTGACTCCCTTTTTCCAACCTCAAAAAAGAACGGAAACATGCTTCTGGTCTGTGCTCAACAGTAGGCGGGGTTCCTGCCTTCATCCTTTTGGCAATCCACCTCGTACAATCAGATCAGGGTTGGACCTAGTCTTTAATCCTCCTGATCCCACTGATGTTTTAGTAGACTGGTGCTAAAGTGACTCCTTCTCCTTGCTCGACGTGGGCACAAGTCTGCCTGTGTAGCTCTGCCTATGTAAGCGCTTCCTGTGTTTTTTCTTCCAGCTTCCAGGCGTGCTTTGATGCACTTGGTGCGGCACAGCTGTGACTTTTACATTGCCACAGCCCAATCGTTAGTACAACACTTGAGCACCTTGTTGCACCTACAAAGCGTCGTTGTGTGCCTGTGATGTCGGTCAAGTGATCGCTGGTAGGATTCCATGGACCTTGGCATTACTGGTTGAGCATGCAATTCATTGAGGACGTCCTGTTTCTTGTTACCAAGCCACCAACTGTTTCACACTTTCAGGCTACTATGCACATGATTGCGTAAGCGCACTCTCCCCGTCAAGATGTGCCTCATACCTTCAAACCTTGTTTCGTGCTCTTATTCCCTACCCGCAGCATCTGTTCTCATTTGATGAGACCCACCCCGGTATTGCTGGCCAGCACTACAAAAGATCCAACAAGCAGGAGGCCAAAATTCAAGAGGAAAGGAGGATGCTGGAAGCCAAGAGGCGCAAGTGCGTTCTGTGGGGGCACTGAACGCCACTCTGGGCTGTAGTAAGGATTGGCTCAAACTAATTGCTGCGGCAGTGGAATTGAACAGGATGTCATCGGCTACCATGTGTAAGATGTCCGTTCTGGCCAGCTTTGAGTTGGATGTGTGTGTGATGTCTATTTAAATATGCAGGGAAAAGTTGTTGGATGTGCCTTTGCAGATCTAGTTTGTAGTAGTCTCTGACCCAAGCTCAGGCCAAACAGGGAGGCTGCGTTGAAACCATGTTCCAATAACTGATGCAGTTATAAGTATTCACGCCTTTCATGGCTTAGATGCTCTAGGCAGGTCATTGCACGTAGCTTAGTAACAGCACCATGCTTTCTGAGGCACCAAGGGGAGCATTCAGCACATTACACCCCCTGTTTTATTGGCAGTCTTTGGCTTTTTGCTAAGCAAAGAAATAAAAAGAGTAACAGTCACCATCAGTTTATGGTTCATCTTCTACACACTTCAACGCAATTGCATCGCTTCTTCATAATTTTCCATGCCTTGCGTAGCCACAAAAACTAATTTACTTTGCGTGGCTGCAAAACAAGCTCATGCTATTCAGCACAGCCTACTGGCAACACTCAGCACTCACCACTCAGCACTCAGCACTCAGCACTCAGCACAACCAACCCCGTATCTATGACAGAAGCATCGACAGGCATGAATTTATTTGTATTAATGCTGCTGCAGGGCAGAACACTCCAAAACCCTGCCCAAGTCTCGATCGCCCACGCCCTCTCCTCAAAGGCTCCGCAGAGATGTGTCTCGTTTAGTGCGGGAGCGAGATGCCGGCAGCAATGCCCTCAGGCGACTGGAGCAGGTGTGGAATTGCTCTGGTTGTAAGCATTTGTTTTAATCATTGCCATTACAACAAACAAGGGGTGCATTTGCTTGTGCTTCTTGGTGGAAACACTACAAAATCTGTGCTGAAAAGGTTGTGTGTGGCCGGTCAGATCGTCAAGGTGTGTGGGGTTCATGCTCCTTCAGTGTCTGGCAAAAGAAGGTGAGCACAGAGGGTGCACCTGGTATAAGCTTAAATACTTAATCAAGGCTTTGAAGGACAAATGCGCATCACGTTCGATCCATATTAACATGCACACCATACATGACCATTATTGTGGTACTCCTCACACACCTACCGCACCATTCGCACCACACCACAAAATACAGGAGGGGGGCGACATCACTGCAGCCAGTCGAGCGGTTCACCAACGTGCTCTGGATGCCATTGCTGCCTCAAAGCACAAGACCAAGCGCCTTTCACGCTCTCCCTCTCCAGTGCGCTCCTACTCCCCAGGAACCTACAGCAGCCCTAACAGGTGGGTAGTCTTCGTGTAAGGGATATATGAGTGTGCCAGCTTGTACATGATTTATTCCAAGTGGTCTTTTGTGTTTGGAATCTGTGTGGTTTTGTGTGTTGCTGGTCAGCAGTGTCATGCACACGCTCTCTATGCGTATTTTTTTGCTCGGCCCATTAATAATGATCAGCGCATTACAGCTGTGGAACAATGCACACCAAATTGCTGCTGGAATTTGCATTGCCAACATATGACATACGCTGTACAACAGCTCACACACAATGCAACACACGACATACACTGTACAACAGCTCACACACAATACAACACAAGGCACACTCTGTACAACAGCTCACACACATTACAACGCACGACATAGGCGTGGGTCATGGTCTGGTGGTGACGCTTGGGGCCAGGACGACGACTTGTATGGGAGGCAGAATCACAGCCCCTCCTCCTACCATGACCCTTACCAAGCAGGTCTGGCGTCTGCCGCACCTTATCTTTTACTGCTATGATCTGAGTCAGCTTTTGTATGCCCCTGCTCCTGCTCAGCTGCTTTTGCATGACAGGTACTCGTCTTGGACTTGACTCTGCTACTTGCTCTGCTTATCCACTGTAAACAGTAAACCAAGCACAAACACACAAACACACACAAATACACACACGAATAAACTTGCGTACAACATGCAACAAACAGGAGGGAGCCAGCAGCCCAGCAGAGAGGCCTCCTTTCAAGGGCAGCGACAGTACAGCTATGGAGATGACCTTGGGGGTGATCAGGCATCCTACGGGGAGTTTGCAGAGGGAGAGGGGGCAGCCATGGAGAGAGACAGGGCTGTGCAAGCAAGCAAGGACCCAGACAGGGCAGGTGTGTGTGTGTGTCAGAAGCATAAAATTAAGTGTGCAAGGACCTCTTGTTGTGAGTGTATTTGATTGGGTGTGTAACTCTTGGCTGTGCTTGCAAAGCATTGGCAAGGCCCTCATTTGCCCTCTCTGGGCCTACAGATCTACTATGTGTTTTGCAGGTCGTCGCCGCTGCACAGAATAATCATTCCACTCTACTCCATTTTACCAAGAACATGAAATCTCAAAGGATTTTAGCAAAATACCTGAGCAGGATGTGTTGCAATGCACTAGTCTGAACCAATGCCTCAGGCTTATGTATCTGTCAATTCACCCTTGCAGGTCGCAGCCTTGCAGACCACCTTGCTCACGCTAGTGGAGTGAGACCACAGGTGGGGGTAGGCAGCTCACAAATGGCATAGCGTACTGCCCATGCAGCAGTGCACTTTTTGTTGGTAGGCAGCACATAAATGGCGTAGCGTACTGCCCACGCAGCTGATCACTTGATGTTGGTAGGCAGAATACAAAATGCGCAGCGTACTGCCCATGCAGCTGAGCACTTGATGTTGGTAGGCAGCACACAAAAGGCGTAGCATACTGCCCACGCAGCTGAGTACTCGCTGGAAGTACACAAATGGCATACCGTACTGCCCATGTAGTTGCACACACGTTGTTGGTAGGCAATACACACATTGTCAGGTGGGGTCAGGCTGCCTGGTGAGAGTAGGCAGCGTACACAAATTGCTGTTATCTGCTGCATTGAACTACATCTGGCACTACTCAAGAAAGCTGGTTTGGCTTGTATTTATCAAAAAATGGATCATTGTAAGGTTGGCAGCCTTAATGCACAACGGTGGCGAGATGGTGTGCTGTGTACTATGTGCAGAAATGGCTAAGTTGTTATACCTGCACCGTGTATGACCAGATGGTGTGCTGTGTACTATGTGCAGAAATGGCCAAATTGTTATACCTGCACCGTGTATGACCGTACATTTGAGAGAAACATGCACCAAATTTCCAACTGCACTACCGATGAGCATAGTTTCGTCCAACCCTGTGGACATTGTTCTTCCTACGAGGAGCCGACAACAGCACCAGGCGTTCTCGTTTGGTTTTTGTAACTGTGATTGCATCGTTGTACACACATGTTTGTTTACTTATACTCATAAGGGATCAATCCTGGGGACTGCCTTCGGTGAGCAGTAGTTCCGTGGGGCAGACTCCTTTCTTCTAACACACATCACCTGTTAAGGTAATTACTATATTTTAATACTATATTTAAATGCTTCTGCTGCAGAGAGGTCAGCCATTAGGGTCTGCCCTTAGAAGTTTATGTGGCATGCTCCTTTCTTCTTGCTAATCACACCCCCTGTTACATTTTACATTTAAATGCACGTGCTTTTGCTGCAGGGAGATCAGCCGTTAGGGCCTGCCCTCAGTGAGCAGGAGTTCCGAATGGCCAGCGGGGTGTTTGACCCAAACAAGTATGAGGAGTACAACCGACAGGTAGGTGACAGCAATGTAGTTTTGTATACTGTCGCATACCCTCTTTCTATCGTGTCTCTATTGTTTGCAGCGATGTAGTTTTCTAACTGTCACACCACTCTCTTTCTATCGTTTCTCTATTCTTTGGCATGATAAGATGCTGTGCATTAATCCTTTTTCGAGGAGGCTGCTGTGGTCTCTTTGCCACCTGCTGCCTTTTTGAACCACTGCACCTGTGCCCTTTCCCCTCTGCAAGTCATGTGTGCATAGATTTCATGTGACAAGCAGTTGCTGTGAGTGTGCTTGGGAGCATGCTTCTTGTATTAGTGCTATTTAATACAGAGATGGATGTGTGGCCAAAAGGTTGTGTTGACCTTTGTGGTGCTGCACCTCACACTCCTGCGTGTGCTTGGTTACACATAAGCATGCGCATGCACCCACATATGTACATATGTATTCACGTGGTCACTCAAACACACTCGTGAGCAGATGGATGCTGAAATGGAGGAGCGAGCTTTGCAGGCAGGGTTTGAGTCTGATCAGGAGCGCCAGGATCAGGTGGGTGTGCTTGTATGTGTGTGTACATGTGTGTGTGTTGCTGTTGTTGCCCTTTTTGTGTGCAATGAGAATAGTGCACGTACATGCAGAGCAAGTAATGCATCCGCCTGTGTTGCCTGCAGGCTGCCCGAGCTGAAGCGTACAATAATCTCACTCGGGAAGAGAGAGACAAGCTAGAGGCAAAGGCAAAGCAGGCGCAAGAACTGGAGTCAGTAATGCAGGTGTGTATGTACGTGTATGCTTGCAGTACTAGTATGTTTTTTGCGTGCGTTTGTATGTGCTTGTGCTCTTATGTATGTGTGTGTGATTGTGGATGCTCGTGTGTAAGTATGTGTGGGTGCATCTACAAAGATCTGGCACTTATTTCTGGTATTAGAAATGAAGTCATTACGAGCACCTTACCACACCTTGCAGCAATCCTGGTACGAGCAGAATGCATGGATGGATGAGTACCGGTCTCGTCTGGGTCCTTACGAAGGCTACGGCACCATGCCTAGGTGCGTAATGTGATGTGATGCCTAGGTGCCTAGGTGCGTGATGTGATGTCCAAACATGGTGCCTCGACTATTGGTACCTTTACTGGCACCCTACTTTTGGTATAATGTAACTTACATTTTCATGACCTGCTTGTACAACCGTCTCGTTGCCTGATATGTTGTGCTTCCTCCATTGCCCTCTTTTCTTTCATACAGGCCGTGAAAGGCCAATGTTCACACAAGCCGTCGTGATCTTTATTTCCGTTGACAAACTTTGTCACCAGATGCACTTGCAGCCTACTTGTGACCTACCGTACTTAAGCCGTGTGTGTTACAATTGTTTGTTGTATGCTGCTATAAATGCATAGGATTTCAAGCCGATTTATTGAATCAACCTTGAACAGTGTTGCAATCTGTTCATTGCACTGTTTTACACAGCTTTGGAAAAGCGTGCATGGCCATGTACGCGTTAAAACAACAAATTTCCACTCCATCCAGATAAAGTGAGATCTATTTGCATACATGTATATAGGCACTTGCTTGCATTCATTTGACACATGTGCCTGCAGTGAAGATGGGCAGGCTTCTGGCCCAACCAATGGCCAACAAGTGCAGCAGGGTGCCTACCACCAGGACGGTGGGGAGGAGGAGTATGACGAAGAAGAGATGGGGCCTTACGTCATGCAGTTCAGGGAGGAAATGGAGCGAGAGTACGGGCCCAATGGCACTGCCCTCGGCAAATTGTGCGTGCATGAAGGCAGCGTCTGTATGGGAGTGCAACGCCCATGTGTGGGCAGGTTCATTGTTATGTGAAGCGTAGACGTGTACAATGCAGTGTGCAGTTTATAGAGGAGAGGTTGGGGTGGGATTTTAAGCATTAACTTAAGCGATGTTGTGCTCTGGGGGATGATACACGCACACTTAACACGTAAATGGGTGCCGATTGATGGAAAAAGGGGTAAAGCAATGTGTAGACTCTGGCCATATTGATCTTGAGTTTGACTAGCTAGGACAGAAACTGTGTTATTGCACCACGGCCATCTATCAGTTCTGTGTAGGGTAGACGATACTCTCTGCTTGCATCGTGTGCTATACGTTGCATGCAAGGGATTATTTGCACTGAAAGCATCTATGTGCGATGCACTAAATTGAGTCTGGCCAACACTGCATCTGTGCTTGTGTTTGTGTGTATGCGTTTCCTTGAGCAAAGAGTTGTGTGTGTTGTATTTCTTGCAGACCCAAGAAGGCAAGAGGACGATGCCCTTTCCACTCCACGGTGCTACAGCCCATTGTTTTTGTATGCAATTTTTGTGCACAACCTTGTGCGTGCTGTTCCTTTTGCAGACCCAAGAAGGCAAAAGGACAACGTCCGTTCCATTCCACTGTGCCACGGCCCTTTGCTTTTGAGGAGCGCGCTTCTGGCAGGCCTAAAACTATCATGAAGGTGTGAATTTGTCAATTCTGTAAGTGCATTTTAACGAGGACCAGAGAACCCATGGTGGTGTGGTATGGGGTAAAAAGCTGGTAATTTCATAGTAGAAATTATGTTCTCATAATGCTTTGGAATGTGCTTTTGAATTGCTCAAGGTGTATTCTGGTGATATAGGAACACCTCTGCTTACATTGCGCTTTTGGAGGGCCGCGACAAACATGTGAAGCTGTTTCAGAGATATTTTATGCCCTCACTTGGTCACATTTTGTACCGCCTCTTGTTTTATAAAGTTGTGCATTCACATTTTTGTTTTTGCACACATCAATCAGACCGTGCAACATGCATTTGCACGTCAAGAATGTGCGTTTTTAGCACGTCTGGTCAAGGGGATGTGTACGTTTTGTTTTGTATATTTCTATTTATGTTTCATTGAAATTTGCGCCCATAGGTCAAAGAAGAGCAGGGCAGAGAAATGAAGCGCCTGGAGGCAGAGGCCGCCAAGCGCTACCGCTTCAAGGCCAACCCCATACCCAGGTAAGTGGGATATGGGATTGGAAACTGCTGAGTTCAGTGTCTAGCACGTAAACTCCAAAGTGATACCACTCATTTCTTTAGTTATTGTAAATAATCCATCTCACAAACAAAATACAACTAAGGTGAATACGTTGGCCTGTCGAAAGTTTTTAGCTGTTCTAGGAGGAGGCTAGTACTTTGCTCTAATATCGTGAGCTGATCCTTTATTTTAGAGCAACATGTGCAGAACATGCTTTGCAAGAATTGTTGCCTTTCTCCCGCTTTGCTTACAATCAGCTCTTGCAACGACCCTCACAAACTCAAATGCAAGAATAGTTTCCTTTCTCCTGCTTTGCTTACATTCAGCTCTTCCAACGACCCTCACCATCTCAAACGCTTGACGAACATGCTTACTGTCGTTGGACGTATATCACGTCTAAAGCTATCTCCAACAAAAGCAGAGACGTGAGGAACCAGTTGGCAATTAATTTCCCTACGTGCAGCGTTGAACTCATTACTGTCACACACACACATATACGCACACATACTCATGCTCCCTTTTTGTCACAGGGATGTGACTGAACCCAAGTATGACCGCATGCTGCTGGAGGCTGAGGTGACACGACAGATCAACAGGGAGGGCCGCGTCTCAGAGCTGACAGGGTGAGCGTAAGCGCTGTATTGTGATTGTATGAGTTGTAGGGTGAGCGTAAGCGCTGTATTGTGATTGTATGAGTTAGTAAACAGGGAGGGCCATGTCTCAGAGCTGACAGGGTGAGCATAAGCGCTGTATTGTGAGCGTAAGCGCTGTATTGTGGGAGGGCCGCGTCTCAAAGCTGTCAGGGTGAGCGTAAGCGCTGTATTGTGATTGTATGAGTCGGTTGCCAGGTATGCTTCAATTTGAATGAACGTCATGATAGCGGGAATTAAGTGCGTCAGAGCCAGCAGGGTGAGTGCAGTCTTGTACATTAGAGTATCTTGCACTGAATGCCAGCAGATTAACAAGAAGGCTGTGTGTGCAGAGGTATCGGGATGAGAGCTATGCTTTGCAATAACTAGGGTCTGAGATTTGTGCAGCAGGTTGACAGGAAGGCTGTGTGTGCAGAGGTTTCGGGATGAGAGCTATGCTTTGCAATGGCTAGGGTCTGAGATTTGTGCAGCAGGTTGACAGAAAGGATGTGTGTGCAGAGGTTTTGGGATGAGAGCTATGCTTTGCAATGGCTAGGGTCTGAGATTTGTGCAGCAGGTTGACAGAAAGGAAGTGTGTGCAGAGGTATTGGAATGAGAGCTGCAAAGTAAGGGCTCGTGTGTTGCTGTGAATGTGTTGTCATAATAGAAACTCAAGTGCTTATGAGCCATTAACAAAGGTTTAACAAGGTATGCAAGGACATGGAATAAAGGCAAAGTAAAGGCTGGAGCAATCTGGTGGCTGTAAGCAAACATCTGAACATCTGTCAGCAAAATATCATCGCTGTACGGCATAGGCTACAGGGTCTTGTCAGAAAGTGGAAATTTTGTCTTAAATCCCTGTCATCTGAAACATTTGCACAAACACGCCGTGGCCCAAACGCAGTTTGATGGAAAAACCGTTCAGCTTTCAGGCTGCTGACGAGCAACGGGCAGCTATCAAAGAGGCAGTGGCTGCACTTGCAAAGAACCCCAACCGATTTCAGGTACGTACTCCAGCAATTCTCTTTCCAGTTCTTTTCTACATGCACCTTAAAAAGATTGTAGATTTCCCACTATCTGAAATGCTTGGCAGGTGGTGACCATTGAATTGACATTTATGGTCAAGAAAAAAGGTGCAGCAACATTATTTGCTTGATTGCTGTGTTGCAGATGCCTTTCAAGGCCAAAGCCCCACCAAAGACCGTGTACCAGGAGAAGTTTAAATTCATGCAGGTGCGCGGGGTGTTGTGTCACGTAGTTGTCCCTGTTGCTGTTTGGTCTATTTAAGAAGCATTTTTTTGGTCAGCCTGGGCTTGAGGCAAAGGAATTAGGAAATTGCGTTTTGATTATTGTCGATAAGCGCTGAGCACCAGCTCATCAGTACCACATGTACACATACACATACACATACACATACACATACACATACACATACACATATACATATACATATACATATACATATACATATACATAAATATACAGCTAGAATGGTCTAGAAGCGTATGCAGTGCCTGCACTGCATACGATTGTGACCCGAGGATTTGCTGCTACATATGCGGTGCGGGCACCGCATATGATTGCAATCTGATAATTCGCTGCAGCGGACGTACAATGTCTGCTGTGCATACTGCATATTGAGTGTGTCGGCTCTGGCCAGCCCCACTACTAGTAATAAGCGACCGTGTGTTCCATCTTGAACCTGTCACCTCCAGCTTGACCTTGAGAGCAAGCGGGCTAACGCACGTTCCCGGGCTGAGGAGGCTCGTGCAATGGCACGTGAGCGCGTGGAGAAGGACATGAAGGAACGGCAAGACGCGGCAGTCACGTAAGCACTGATATTTAAAAGATAAGAAAAACAACGTCAAGCAAAAGAAGTGCTGCACCATTGCATTGAGTGCATCATCTGCAATATGCTTGTAGCAACTCATGCACAGATCCATTTACAGATAGTCTTGATTCTATCCCGCTTACATGTCTGGAAAAAGTTTGCATCGGCCTTTTTCCCCCTTGTGCCTCCGCGTGTGCCGCTCGGCAGGCTTGTTCGGTGAGAGAATGAGAAGGGTACACACACGCACACGTGCTGACCTGCTGCACACCGGGCAGGTCTTACAAAGAGCGGCTGCGAACTGTGGACCCTATCTGGAACCAGAAGTACGACACAAAGCCCTTGGGAGCTGTGCCCGACTTTGACATGCTTCACATGTAAGTGAGGTGCATGTCACACAAGTGGCAGCTGCTGTGGTCTGAAGCTGTGCCCGACTTTGACATGCTTCACATGTGAGGTGCATGCCACACAAGTGGCAGCTGCTGTGGTCCCCCGTCAAATTTGCTGTAAATTTACCATCTAATTCAGTCGTGCCCTCTCACGACCCCTACGCTTCTGGCTGAATAGCAGCCGCTGAATCGACACGCACATGTTGAAACATGAATGCACGTGCGTAGGCTCAGTGCTTATGGTACCCCCTACCCAGTTCATGTGCATTCCCTGAATGCATTCATTCCTCATGCCTTACAAATCACTCACATGTGACGGAACATGTGTTCAGGCAATGGGAGCAGCGCATGGCCACGCTGCGTGCCCTAAACCGCCGCCGTGCAACGGTGCCGTACGAGTTTCATTGCAATGGGGGCGATGCCGATCAGCAAAAGGCCCAGGAGAAGAAGGTGAGTGCGGCAGAGAAAGGTGTTTGCAGGGAGCGAGAAGTGACAGTATTGTTTGAAATGCGCCGCTGTTGGGAAAAAGTGCGCAAGGCAAGCAGAAAGGAAAGGAACCACAAGCTGTATCAGGTTCTCGGAGGTCCATGATGCAAAAAGTAACTATGAAACAACTCCAAGGCACGTGACGAGCCGCAACTGCTGTTACAGCTGATGTTATCTATTGGTAGCAAACACACATACACTCACAAGAGCGGCAGCATGTTCAAGAAAGTGAATATGTTCTGCAAACAAGCAAATGCACTTATACACGCGTCTACAGCTGTGTCTGTTGGATCGCGCATGCAAACAAGCCCTCAGGCAGCAATAACATGTTTTCTTGGACGTTGCACCCATGCACACTAATATAACAATTACTACACACACCATTATACAATTGGCAGCATGTTATCCCCAAGGCATGTTCTGTTACGTCATCCACACGCGTAATTGAACATGTATATACAATTTGCATCCCCACAAATGCATACATACAGGCCATCGAGAGGCGGCAGCGCATCATTCTGGACATGGCCCTAGATGACGAGCTCCTACCAGAGCAGAGGTGGCCTCACAAAAGTGCACGAGGGAGGGTGAGGCCAGCACCCCCTCCCGCTTTCACTGAGAAGCCCGGTTTTAAGGTGCGTATGTGTGTGCTGCATCGTGCATCAAAAGCTCCTCTGCCGGAGCACACACACCTCCCACATTCACTGAAAAGCCCAGGTCTAGATGTGTTTTGTAAATGTGCGTATGTGTGTGCTGCATCGTGCATCAAAACCCTCTCTGCCGGAGCACACACACCCTATCTTGAGCTGGGACATAGTCCTGAAAGACTATTATGCTTAAGCTAAGGTCTTTCAAGTATTGATGTAGACTTAGTCAGGATGCCGGTCGCTTTCCCGTGCCTTTTGATCAGATGTCTATTGACACAGCAACCGGAGCACACACACACACAGGAAAACAGAGAACATGACTTTCTGCGTACCTAGCGGAGGTCCATGCTTGATACACAGTCCAAGGTACTACGCACTGCATTACACCATGCCCTTCATCACACAAAAACAAATGCATTGCTACAGGTGACTGACACAAAGGCTAATATGCTGCGCATTGCGGCAGCAAAGAAAGCTGGGAATCTCGGACCACAGTATACCAAGCCAAAGTACAAAGAGATGAAGACAGAGGAAATTTTGGATGAGAGGTGGGTGTGATGATAAAATTGAGAAATCATGTGTGTTTATATAGGACTGTAAGATTCAGAATTGCATTTCTGCCTTACGTCTCAAGATGCCTCTTACAATGCGCTGCAGAAGGACTGAGAAGACTTCTAGCATTGCACACCAGAAACACACAAGCTTCATGCCTTTTGTATTCACAAGGCACCGTTGTTGCTTTAACTGCAGGTTGAAAAAAGAGAAAGAGAGCATGGAGAAAGAAGCAAAGGTACGTTGCTTCCTCTCTACTTGCGTGACTGGCTTAGCACAAATTGCTGTCCTACACTTAAGTACACACACTCTCTCGCTCTCTCTCCCCCCCTC
>Ga0307963_1000977_pt1 | contig 20977 bp, 26 predicted proteins | sample OrgLakmetagen594_FD_201829 | JGI IMG/M metagenome (GOLD analysis project Ga0307963, IMG submission 201829) | Saline water microbial communities from Organic Lake, Antarctica - #594 | ecosystem: Environmental > Aquatic > Non-marine Saline and Alkaline > Saline | place: Antarctica: Organic Lake... | reverse complement strand
GTAGGCGGGGTGGGCAGCAGTGGCATTGAAGGATGCACCCTCCTTTCCAGTAACTGCCACCTGCAATCGGAACCAATCCAAGGCTGGATTTAAAGACACTCCAGTCGGATCCGACTGCAACACACAGCATTTGGACGATCATATGCCAGGGCTGAAAGATGCAGGTGTAAGGCGGTGATGCTGGGGAATGAGACTCAAAAGCGCAACCTTAGCCCTAGATTGAGTCGGGGGTGATAGGCTACCAGTAAGAATTGGCAGGCTGTGCTTTATCCTTTTTTAAATTCGGCACAAAGGCAGGTGGTACCCAGAGGGCGTAACATGTCTGCAAGGCCCCTAGGACCAAGGCAAGTCTGTGGACTGACAAAATATAAGGTCACATGTGTGTCTTGCATACCATATCCTGAATGAGTGAAGCCGCTCCAGCTTGTCAAAGCATTTTTACAAACGCAAGTTGGGGTTCCTTGGAAGCTTGGCTTTGCAGGGTGCAGTGCACAACCCGGTCAAAAGGCGTATACCAACCTGCAGAGGGCCAGCTTGTGAAGCAGCAATGTACATATCATCTATAACATCCATGGCGGGTTGAACAGCCCCTCGGTGACTCAACTCCAAGGCCCAAAACTCGATGTACAAAATGCTGCATTGCAAAAGTTAACAGACGGGGCAGGACGGGGTCTTTTTTATTGTGTATGTGCACATACATTCATATATATACGGCGCGGAGGTGCGTGTGGGTACGCACGTGTTTGTGTGTGTGTTTGTGTGTGTGTTTGTGTGTGTGTGTGTGTGTGTGTGTGTGTGTGTGTGTGTGTGTGTGCGCGTGTGCGTGTGCTGGCGTGTGTATGTGTGTGTGTGCGTGTGCTGGCGTGTTTATGTGTGTGTGCGTGTGTGTGCGTGCGTGTGTGTGTGTGTGTGCGTGTGTGTGTGTGTGTGCGTGCGCGTGCACTTGTGTGGTGCTGCTCAGGTGGTACCTTTTGGGTGTGGTGCAAGAGGCGTTGTGCGTCTCCTTGTGCGTGAAGTTAAGCAGGTTCATGGACCACACGTGGCATACACCGGCTGCCATTGCCTGGCCATTGTACAACTTGACCTCCCCAGGTGGCAGGGCCCCATTATGCTCGTAGGACTCTGCCAGACAAGAGTCTGACCGCGGGGGTTTTGGTTCAATGTAAGCATTGGAAGCGAGCTGACTGGCTTCAGAGCTGGCCCAAAGCAGCACAGAACAGGACAGGAGAACAGCCAAGGGGTCCATTGCAAACTAAAAATGTCGGTCCAACAACAGTATCATAGTGATGTAAATTTTTAAACAATTATACAAATTGTGTTCATTTATACCGAAAATCTCGGAAACCCGAAATCTCGGAAGCCCGTTGTTGCTTGCTTTCTGATAAATCGTAGTATTTTGTTTGATATTCCTGTACTTTATAAGACAACTTTAACGAAGCAGACACCGAGTACATCACTGGCCATACTTAAAAGTATGGGTGATGGCCAAATTCACCCCTTAAGTGCACTTTTCACACACTGCACCTCAAGGCGCGTTTACAACGGCGGGTTAATGGTTAAGGTTAATGAATATTGGAAATACTTAACCCGAATGTGTGTTTACAACGCGCGGTTAAATGTCAGGTTAAGGAAATTCAATCGGGTTAAATAAATTATTTTTTTCTCCCACCCCCCCCCTGGGAGAAAAAAAAATAAAAAGGTTAAGGGCTAAAAAAATTCCAGGAAGGCCAGGATGCAATTGAAATGAGATATTAAAACAGAGGAAAGCATGCCGACAGGTCAAAAAGGCCAGGAGACCCGAGTTTTGCCTCTGGTCAAAGATGAACAAAGTTCATGTTCTGCATGCCACGATTATGATAGTTCACAGGGGATTACTAAACAAATTTATGAGCACGTTGGCACCAACAGCGACAGAAAGGAGCAGGTGTTTGACCTAATATTAACCCTGTTTGTTGTAAATGCAAACGGGGTTAAAATAGCAACCGCAATTAATTCGGAAATTGCAAGTCGGGTTAATTGACTTAACCTTAACCCGCCGTTGTAAACGCGCCGTTAGACCCATGACACAACTTCACAAGGAATAAAATCAGCAGGAAACAAATCATTGCTTAGGAGTGGGCAGCCTTACTCAAGCATTCCTGAAAGGAGAATGGGATCGATTGCCTTTATCCAGCCACCAAAGTACGCGACACCCACTCACCTGAGCACGTGCAGAGATTCCGAGGGAGAGAAAGGCTCAGACGTCAGCCTGATGCCCGGATGTAAGTCGTGGGGGTGGTGGCCATCTCCAAATAATGAATCAGGCCCAACCAGCGCATCCCCCTCCTCATCACTGTCCTCGGCTGATGCCTCATTGCCACCCTCAAATGCTGACATGGTCGAAGGGAAGTGGTGGGAGGGTTGGCCTTGTGCATGGGTGACGGTGGCAGGACTTGCAATGTTACCCCTGCCAACTTGAAGGTTGTGGTCCTTGGAGGTGAAGTTGTCCATGGAAGAGGGTCCTGTGCCCTCGGCCTGTGTGTGTATGTGCATGTGCGTGCATGTGTGTGTGTATGTGTGTGCATGTGTGTGTGTGTGTGTGTGTATGTATGCGCGTCTGTGTGCGAGCACATGCAAATGTATGCAACAAATCTGAGCACCTGCTAGCGTATCCAGCAGGTGCTTACAAAAAAGGGATCCAAAAAATCATACATCAGTCAGCACCTGGGTGATGCGGCATACGGAGACACAGGCATAAACCAGCCCTGCCTTGCATTCAGCTGCACTACACGAGTACCGCGGCACACAAAGACACAGGCCTAAAACAACCCTGCTTATCCTTCAATTGCACCACACACTACACCTAGGGTTGGCTAAAACCATACATATACGGTGCATACACGGTATTTTTTGGCAGGAAAACCAGCAAACATATGGTCATGAACGGTGCATATATACGGTTCTGGCCAACCCTAACCACATCAATACCAAAGGGCAGGTCACGGCCACCAACCAAAGTCTACATTATTCCGGGTGATAAAGGGCAGGGGCCTACAGGCTCAGTTTCGGACCACCAAATCGATTCCACAGCACACAAGCCAGAAGACATCAGGGCCACGGTGACCAGCTCAAGCCGACAGTCTGAGTGCCTGCTGAGGTTATGCGAAAAGGTAGGGTAGGCCATTACCCATTACCCTACATATATCTGCACGGTGTTTCTAGCAGAGAAGTCTCCTGTATATACGTATACGGTAATGTGTAATATACAATATACATTGCGAAATTACGGTTCTGGCCAACCTTGAAAAAGCCTACCTGAGCCACGGGTTTCAAATCAGGGTTGCCCTGGACAGAATCAGAAGGGGGAGGCACGAGGGCCTGTGAGAAGCTAGGGTTGTGGTCAGCAGGCAAAGGGTGCACGTCTAGAAGTTTGTGGTTGGCAAGCAAAGGGTGTGCATCTGGAAAAGAGGTAGCGGTGGTTGACATTGTCAGGATCTCTGGAGTGTGTCCGAGTGCATCGTGCTGGTCCTGTGGGTGGCGACGGTGCTGCTGGTGCAGTGGGTGGTGTTGGTGCCGGTGTAGAGGCGGAGAGGAGTGTGGCGGGGCCAGGGGTTCAGGTGAGGTGCGGCTGCACTGGCTGTTGCGCTGCTGTTTGTGGTTGTGATAAGCAGGGGACGAAGGATCTGTGGTTGTGGGACGGTGGGTGGGAGTGGGGGCAGTACGGCAACGACGAACGACAAGATAGGGTCCAGCAGGAAGGACGGGAGAATTGCTTGAGGGTGGTGGTAGCTCTGCCGCTGCTGCTGCAGCAGCAGGTTCCTGATGCTGCAAGACTTCTTCCGCTGCTGCTGCTGCTGCTGCTGATGCTCCACTGTCTGCTGCTGCTGCATTTGAAGCTGTGCTGCCTGGAGGCGTCGCCGCGTTTGCTGCACATGCACCTCCTGCCATTGTTGCTGTCGCTGATGGTGATGGTGATGCTTGTGCTGCAGCGTCAGCTTCTGATGTGGAAGAGCGTATTTGGGGCTCCTTGGTTTCAGGTGACACTGCTTGAAATGGTTGCAACTCTGTCCCAGGTGCTGACTGAGCAGCCATAGCATGGAGACCAGGTGACTGAGCAACCATAGCATGGAAACCAGTTGATTGAGCAGCCAAAGCATGGAAACAAGGTGCTTGAACGTCTATAGCGTGGAAACCAGACGTAGGTGACGCATCTGGAGCTGATGTGGGTATCGGCTCAGGCTCAGAAGTTTTCTCTGTGGTGGAGGACAATAAGGAGTATCCAATGATGGAATATGTTTCAGATAATGTTGGACATTGCAACAATGAGGACAATACAGCAATGGGGACAATGAGGACAATGCTTGAGAGGCAATGAGGCAAAATTGCGTGTGTTTGTACGTGTTTTCTCTGCAATGGAGGACTGTGAGGACACTAATAAATGAAGATCTGAGACGTGTAAAGGACGAGGAATGCAGTGAAAAATCGAAACAACGCTTCTTGCAGTGTCGTGCTTGCATGCGTAAGTGCATGCAACATGGTGCGCAGATGCGAAAAAACGCCAGGCCCAGACAGTGCTGTTTGCTCGAATTTTGAGCAACCACCCGCTAGTTGCCATGGCATGGCGGCCCAGGAAGAGATTGGTGTACCAGTGCTGTGTGATGCTGGGGAATGCACGATATATATATGACCGCTGATCACTATATTTGTATAGAGTATACTGTACTTTTTAAAATCAACCCGCATAAAAATCGTTTTCTACTCTGTGGGGTAAACGCGGTAAGCATTGATAAATATCTTTTTTGACCCTGCGGGGTTGTGCGAGATTGGTGTAAATAAAGTTTTTTGGTGGCTGCAAGACGAGCGGCGAGAGGCCCCCCGGCCTCCTCCCCGCCCCCTCCCCGCCACAGCAGCAGCCACAGCAGTGAGGAGAGCCAAGCTACTGCAATTAATAGCAGAACGGGAAACAGCAAAGAAGAGGCTTGCAAGCCTTGGTTTTGAAGGACCAAGCTGTTATGCTTGCGCACGCAGAGCAGATTAGAGCAGCCCAGCTAACGAATGAGCAGGTGGAGTAGCTGGTGCGGCAAACAAGGTCACGCACCAAGGCTAACCGCACTCAAGCCGTACCATCAGCATGCGCAAGCACAAGCAAGGCACCCAGCAGCAGCACCAGCACCAGCACCAGCAGCAGCAGCAGCAGCAGCAGCAGCAGCAAGCAGTGAGGAGAGCAAGGAGAGCGCCAGCAGTAGTGACAAGAGGTCAGATGAAGCAGAAGCAGATTGGGGGGGAAGGGCAGAAAAGTTGTAGGGCAGGAAAACAAGTAGCTACAACATGCAAATAACATGCACATGACAATCATTTTCCCTATTGTGGTGTTCTCTTCCATTCAAAGCTCAATTGGCGCTGAACAGGGCTAAAATCCCTGCAGGGTTGAGCGGGAACAGGAGGGTGTTTTTTTGCGTGTGGAAGGCACGTATACTTTTTGGGGTGGACACCCTTGAAGGACCACCCACCCCCCAAACCCCCCTTCCAGTGCCCCCACCAGACAAAATAGGGTACCAATCTACTCCTTTTGAAACTCTGCATCCATCTGCATACTCATCAAGACCTGAAACTTGAATGTTGCAGAGTTACGGGGCAAGAACTGTGATACGGACGCCCATGCACATATGACCAATCAAGCACCCATAACTGGCTTGCACAGCCCCACATTTAAAACTCCGTAGAAGTGGCCCAGAAAAGAATTGGAGACCCCCCTAAGAAAACTAAAGCCACATCGAGCCCCCCCATCCCCCCCTCCCGGATTCGACTCATATATATACCAACCGACAGCTCTCGACGTCAGGATTCCTAAAATATAAGTTTTGATCGAATTGATACATGCCGTCCAGAAGTTATGCTTCCTACACCCTCCTGGCAGGAAGGGCAAAAATACATATTTTTGGGGTGCGGGAAAGTGTGGGATTTAACAAACTACTTCTGGAATTTGGGGTGCGGGATGAGTACGAAAAGGTACGGTACATAAAATTGACCCTGTCGTAAGTCACTGTAGCTAAGAGAACCGCACCTTGCTGTTGGTTGTGGCGAGGCGGCCTTGGGAGGGGCTGATGAGGCTGCTGCTCTGTGGGAAGGACGAAAGGGGGGGGATGGTCTTCAAACTGCATCTCGAAGCCAGAGGCTTCAAACAGGCGCTGGTCTAGGGGGTCGCCCACGACCTGCTCAGAGGTGTTGATGTTGCAATGGTGCCTTGGATGCATCATTGCCAATACAAGTACATACCGACGCACAACAACAAAGCTTTGAGTACTTCCTACCTTGCACCGCAACAGGAATGAAAAAACTACGCAGGCAGTGAAAAACACCCCCAAAACAATTAAGGAAAAGGAGCCACAAAATAGAGGACGCAGCCGGGTGCACCGCAATACTACATAGCTTCTACATAGCCAGCACCACTACCATGTGTTTGACTGGGGGTGGTGGAAATGTATCCCCCTTAAAACACAGGGTCGAGTTGCCGGATATGAAGTGAAGGAAGGGACTTTTCAAAGGGGGACAGAAAAAAATTTCGATTGATAGGGAGTGGCTTGATTGGCCTTTTGTAGAGACACAGCTGGCATCTTGCGATAAATCGATTTCAAGTTAAAAGAGTATTGTTGTCGAGAGCGTTGACTTTGATGTGATAAAAACACATGTGTTGAGCAACCCAAACATGGAATTCCTGAGCAGGTTGGAGACACTCACTGATGCAACCGAGCATCACACACAGCCTTCCCCCCACCTCCTATTTATGTCCTACTGCTAAGGCAGAGCCTCATAAGTCACTTAAATGCAGATGACATCTTTTCCCGAAATAATTCCTGGCCAGCACATCACGCCCTCGACGCGAGCATTGTACCCACTCTTCTGTAACCGTGTGAATCTGTGTCAGGGGGAGGAGAGCAGCCCATTAACAATTATACTACCATCACCCAAGAATAACCCAAGAATTACAGGCACCACCTGCTCCAGTAGTCAAATCAACCCTACTTCAATGAACCAGCTCACCTGCTCCTGTAGCTGCGTCAGCCCGTGGCAGGTGGAGAAGAGCTCCAGGATGTGCGGGGGTAGTGCACTTGAATCAAAGGTGGGTTGACTGAACCTGCGAGCAGTTTGAGCGCTAGTGTGTGTGTGTGCAATGCACTGTTTCTGATCAACACTTGCATCCATTGGTCACGTCCAGGTAAAAGTATGAGCATCGACATTCTACGGGCGCCAACATTTGAAAGCATTGAACAGCTGTGGCCTAAGAGGACTGCTGCCCACAGCAATTTGCGCGATGGAACAAGGACACGAGAGCTGAACAGGAGATAAAAGCAAATGTGCAAGCCCCAGCAAGGGTGCCTCCCCTTAGTGCATGAAGTGCTGTCGTTGCTAGATGCTGATATCATAGCACTTGCCTGCCATGCTGGACTGGCACTGCGCCCCCAAACTCGAGGCCAATATCGGTGAGTGTCCCAGTCTTATCGAAGCAGATCGTGTCAAGTAGGCCTGCCACACGCACACGCTCGTTGTCCTGCGGTGGTCACACAACAGGTAAAAAACGTTTACGTCGATGCGTAGGTACTAGTTGCTTCGTACGTACAGCATCTGTGCTCCTAGTTGAACTCACGGGGAAACAGCGAGAGAGGCTACACGCATGACTTCTGAAATGTAATCGAGCAATTTGGATAATCAGAATTGGCCTGTAAAGGTGAATACGCTGTACGTGGAGCTTAGTTCCTTGGTGGCTCATTTTCCACGATTAAAGTGGGAAGCAACCGACACTGCCTTGTTTTCGATCCTTTCTTTTCGTGTTTGCACATAAATTTATGCACATACACATCTCCATTGTACACATTTAAGCACAATCGACTGCTTAAAAAGAGCAAAACCTGACTTTATATGCTGCTTCTCGAGCTGACAGTATTACACACAAGTATGACCTTATACCTTAAAACCTTTCCAACAAATGAACTGCTCATATCTACTTACATCCAACTTAATGATAGGCACAAGAACATGCACGCACACACTAAACCTTAACACAAAGGCACCGTAATTATGAGCCTATAGAAACAAAAACCATACACAACACCTTAACAACTGCGCCATATATGGGCAAACTATTCTTCAACTGCATATGCACGGCCAATCCAAAGAAGCGCAACGCACACAACAACGTTAGAGACTGCTCTTACCTGCACATGCACCCCGCGCTTTTTCAGACGCATGACAGAGATGGTGGTGGCGATGGCCAAGCAGCAAGCGAGGGCTGGAGGCACAGCCACGGTGATCAGGTCGAGTGCCTAAAAATATGAAACCAAATGCAAAATATATATTTGCACAAAGCACAATACATTCATTAATATCAGCTGAGTACCACTTATAATAAATTGTTTAAAAGCGTGCACCTTTTAAAATGAAACCAAATGCAAAAATATATTTGCACAAAGCACAATACATTCATTGATATATTTCACCCAAAGCGTGCACCTTCACGGCTAGCTGCTTAAAAGGTGCTAGAGGTGAGAAGGGTATACTTTAATAGCTTGCTATACGATTGTTAGAGCAAAGGCTTACCTTAACAGCTATCTGCTTTGCAGGCGTGTGGTAGCTGTACCTTAACAGCTATCTGCTTTGCAGGGGCGTGGTAGCCGTACCTTGACAGCAATCTGCTTTGCAGGCGCGTGGTAGCCGATCATCGCCGCCACGTTCCAGAGATAAAAGCCAAAAGCCACAATGAGCATCATTCCGATGAAGAACATTGCCTGCGCAAATATATACGTGGGGGACGTGTCAGTACTTCAGCAGAGACCTAGGAATTTGCATACGTCGCGCATTCGGAGACAGATGTGACTAATTCATTCCGTCGTTTACGTGAGTCAATGGCAACTGAGAGAGTTAAAGTAAGACCCCCCAGTGTGATTTGCAAATAAGCCCCACCACCTTGACAGACGTTAGAACACTCCACACACCTCCGTATCATAGACAGTGAATAATAAAAAAAAATTACATGTTTTTACGTGCGCAGCCTAGCAGTCGCACGTTTTGACTGATGGCTTAACCTGTAAACCTGTGATAGACAGTGAATTATGCCCATTTAACATGATAGCGCTCATCGTCAAGCAGTCTGCACAAAACAAGCCACATGATACAACGGCAACCTACGATTGCATACACGTGCCGCATAATCTGCAGGTCGTTCCGCACAGGGAACATGACGGCCCTGTTCAAACGGACTGCACTGAACAAAGCAAAAGCCACAACAAGGACACACACAAACACACACCTGCCGCACAACTGCAGCTTATGCTGCACCGGGAACATAATGGCCCTTCTCAAGCAGACTGCACAAAGCAAAAGCCACAACAATGACACACACACACCTGCCGCACAAACTGCAGGTCATGCTGCACCGGGAACATGATGGCTCTCAGCAACTCCCCTTTTGCAGTACTGAACCCGGTGGTGGTGACGAGCGCAAAGGCGGGCTTGCCACCCCTGCAGCTCAGAGATGGCGTGTGCACAGATCGTGCATCATCAAGGAATAATTTGTGCATGTAAACTGCAAAGGCGGGCTTGCCACCCCTGCAGCTCAGAGATGGCGTGTGTACAAATTGTGCATCAACACGGAACGGTGTATGCATGTGAACCGCAGAGGCGGGCCTGCCAACCCTGCAGGTTTGGAAAAGGTTCAATTTAAGGTGCGTTGTCTATTGGAGCAGAGCGGCGATCCTTAGAGGTGGCATGTGCACCGAATGCGCATCACCATGGAACAATGTGCATGTGAACAGGCTGATGCTGTTGTAGGCCTGCACAGTTTTGGCCGGGCATTACGTCAGTAACACTGGCGGGGTGTGCTGCCCTGCAATGTGTGAATGGCGTACACAGATTTTGCATCAACATGGGATGCTGCGCATGGTTACGATGGCATTGACAAAGAAGGCGGTTGGACGTTTGACTCTTGCTGAATGCAACGGCGCTCTTTTATTTCCTTCCTGGTTAATTCCTTCCTGCCTACCGCATCTCACAATGCAAACAAAAAAGAATTGCTAAATGCAATTGCGCAAGGTGCATGTCACAGTTAAGTAGAAAAGTTATATCTGGCAAACCTGCACTGGTTCAATTGAGCAAGTAAGGCATTCAGCTTGGCAGGCTTGCTAACCCTGCATTCCAGGGCATTGTCATTGCAATTCATACACAGAAGATGCTCAATCCACCATGCGCTGACATTGTAAAGTGCTGTATATTATATAGGCAGACACTGCAATGGTCTGATAGGCTTGCGTAGAGGAGCAATGCATACGGACTGCGTTAACTCAAAGAGCAGAAGGTATAGCCAGGCATTAACGAAAAGCGCTTAACATATTGATTGCATAGACTGCAAAAGAAGTATAGTGGGCAGTAAAAAGAACTCCCAACATTGACTGAGGAAAAGAAAGCCACTTTGATACCGAGTACCGTAAAGCTCCTTTACCAGCAGACAAAAAGGGCCCAGCCAGACAGGCGTTTTGACCTACAATCACACACCTGCCTTTCTTAGCTGCTGCTATGGTGGTGCCGTTGTATACAGTGGCATAAACAACTTCCTCCCCATATTGACCTACAGAGATCCACACACCTGCCTCCCCTGGCTGCTGTTATGGTGGTGCCGTTGTACACAGTGACCTGAACACCTTCCTCCCCACATTGACCTACAGAGACCCACACATCTGCCTCCCCTGGCTGCTGCTATGATGGTTCCGTTGTACACAGTGACCTGAACACCTTCCACCCCACATTAACATACAGAGACCCACACACCTGCCTCCCCTGGCTGCTGCTATGGTGGTGCCGTTGTTCACAGTGACCTGAACACCTTCCTCCCCACATTGACCTACAGAGACCCACACACCTGCCTCCCCTGGCTGCTGCTATGATGGTTCCGTTGTTCACAGTGACCTGAACACCTTCCACCCTACATTGACCTACAGAGACCCACACACCTGCCTCCCCTGGCTGCTGCTATGGTGGTGCCGTTGTACACAGTGACCTGAACACCTTCCACCCTACATTGACCTACAGAGACCCACACACCTGCCTCCCCTGGCTGCTGCTATGGTGGTGCCGTTGTACACAGTAACCTGAACACCTTCCTCCCCACATTGACCTACAGAGACCCACACACCTGCCTCCCCTGGCTGCTGCTATGATGGTGCCGTTGTACACAGTGGCCTAGACAACTTCCACCCCACATTGACCTACAGAGACCCACACACCTGCCTCCCCTGGCTGCTGCTATGGTGGTGCCGTTGTACACAGTGACCTGAACACCTTCCACCCTACATTGACCTACAGAGACCCACACACTTGCCTCCCCTGGCTGCTGCTATGGTGGTGCCGTTGTACACAGTGACCTGAACACCTTCCTCCCTACATTGACCTACAGAGACCCACACACCTGCCTCCCCTGGCTGCTGCTATGGTGGTGCCGTTGTACACGGTGCAGTGCGAGCACGTGTCTGCACAGTAGGGCCCCTCTAAGGCAGGGTCATATGGGGCCTTGCGCACTGGCACCGATTCCCCTTTGTGTGTATGTTCAGGGATGGCATTATAGAATTACGTGAACGTTTAGAGATGGTGAGAAATTGTTGCATAAAAGTTCAAGGATGGCAAGGAAGTATTGTGTGTGTGTCCAGAGATGGCAAATTTTTATTGTACAGAAGTTCAAGAATGGCACGAAAGTATTGCGTGGATGTCCAGGGATGGTAAAGAAGTATTGCATGAAAGTTCAAGGATGGCAAGAGAGTATTGTGTGGGTGTCCAGAGACGGTGAGAAAATATTGCAGGAAAGTTCAAGGACGGCAAGAGGGTATTGCGTGGGCGTCCAGAGATGGTGAGAAATTATTGCACGGAAGTTCAAGAATGGCTCGAAAGTATTTTGCGTGGATGTCCACAGATGGTGAGAAAGTATTGCGTGAATGTTCAGAGATGGTGAGAAGGTACACGCATTGTGAATTGGAGGCATTAATGCACAAAACCCTTTTGCATTTTGCGTTTCAACCCTAAACCCTTTTGAAATGAAATTGAGTTGACGGAGGGAGAACCACTGGCCTTGACTAACAAAAGAGAATCACTCAGGTATCTTGGAATTGGACGCTTAGAATTTACAAAAAATAGTGACAGCATCTCGACCTCTTGCTCAAGCCACATGCATAACTTTGCTGTCTATCATGGCCTCAGCTCTGACTCACTCAGTACACAACTTACGCGCTCAGTACCAAGCTGCCCATTCTCCTTAACTAGTGTAATAAATAGTTTACATTGCCTGTGTACATCTTAGACAAATTTAACCAGCTCAGTACCAGGAACACAATGGTGCTTTACTCTGACACCTGCAAGCGAACTAATCCCACTCCCAGTCAACGCCCGATAGCATTTTTGTGTGTCTCTTCAATGTGTTGCAAACGCCTGCCTACCCACGCACCTGTCAAAATCGTCTCATCCACTACCACTTCCCCATTCAGCAGCACCATGTCACACGCAGCTTTGCCAGGCACAACTATAACAATGTCCCCTGCAAAATTTAACGGTGGTGAATCAATGAAGTTCAAGAGGTACAAGAAAATGACCTCCTGCAGGCAGGCATTGACCTCTTGCTGACAAGCAGGTAGGTCCCTGATGCTGACATTCAGGCAAGTACCTAATGCCGGCATTCAGGCAAGTGCATAATGCTGGCATTCAGGCAAGTACCTAATGCTGGCATTCAGGCAAGTGCCTGATGCTGGCATTCAGGCAAGTGCCTAATGCTGACAGGCAGGCAAGTACCTAATGCTGGCATTCAGGCAAGTGCCTAATGCTGGCATTCAGGCAAGTGCCTAATGCTGGCATTCAGGCAAGTGCCTAATGCTGACAGGCAGGCAAGTACCTAATGCTGGCATTCAGGCAAGTGCCTGATGCTGGCATTCAGGCAAGTGCCTAATGCTGACAGGCAGGCAAGTACCTAATGCTGGCATTCAGGCAAGTGCCTAATGCTGACAGGCAGGGCAAGAACCCAATGCTGACAGGCAGGCAAGTACCTATTGCTCAAAGCTATAGATCATACATATTCTGCTTATAACAGACCAGGCTTGTGGATGAGTTATGCAAAGACAGGCATGACACATCGAGCAGCCATGTAGCAGACAGGGATGACGACCGCTTAGTGTTATCATGTGTAAAAGTAAAATGTAAAAGTCTACACTGGAAGTCACCAGCGTGCATTAAGGAAAGGCTCTCAACTAGTGCTCACACTAGCCAGAGCCCCACCGAAATCATGTGTATGTGTATATTTAGGGTGGTCCAGAAACCATATAATTACACGTATGTACGGTGTGCATACAGTATTTTTAGCAGGGAAATCACCTTACATACGGTCATATACGGTGTACATATTCGGTTCTGGCCAACATTATGTATATTACATAATAGTTGGCAAACTTTGCTTGTACTTGAGAAGCCTCCAGAGCCGTTTCCCAAAAGCAAATGCAGCAGACAGGGATCCTTGGATGAAGTTGGAAGCTGCCAAAAGCGGGCCTTGCTATGAGTAGCTGCGCGATCCCACAAGTGCAGGGTATGCCTTCCGTGAGTTTGAATGCTGATATACAAATAGGGACGACAGCAGCTTCCATCATACCCCTGGAAGCATCAAATACTTTGATGGACACACTACCACAGTGGCCACCTGGAACCAAGGGTGTAGACGGCACTGACGGGCAGCCCTCCGTCACACTCCTGGAAGTGCCAAACACTTTTAAGGGGAGCACTACCGCAGCGGTCATTTGAAACCAGGGATGGAAAAAGCGCTGACGAGTGGCCTTCCATCATATGCCTGGAAGCATCTCACATTGATGGACACACTACCACAGTGGTCACCTGGAATCACACTACCACACTATCACACTCCTACCTGGAACACACTACCACACTACCACCTGGAACACTCTGGACACACTACCACAGTGGTCACCTGGAACACACTACCACACTACCATCTGGAACACTCTGGACTCGCTACCACAGTGGTCACCTGGAATCAAGGTTGTAGAAGGCACCAACGGGTAGCCGTGCTCCCCTTTGCGAAGCCCTCCTCCCTCTGCCACGCCTCCACTGGAGCCGTCACAGACACGTTCCACATCGCACACGTAGTAAGCCATCTCAGCCATGCGCTTGCGCTCCTGCACACAAAAACGATCCAAAATAGAAATGAAGCACACGACGGTTTATGAATAGGTACACCATCTCAGCTACATGCTGGTGCTCCTGCATACAAACACTACGCAGCACTGAAATGACCCACACTACCGTATGGAAATAGGTACACCGTCTCTGCTATGTGCTTGCGAATCTGAGATGGACAAATTCAAGCAACTTGATCATTAATATCATGTTTTAATGCGCGATCTGCTACTCAGCCACCCCTTGCGGTTGCAGGCATTTTATTTCAGGCCTTTGATGTTGTAGGCTTTCAGTGTGGCAAGGAATGCAAGCGAACAACGCGCAAATTTAGGCTCTGCACTTACCATATAATTCTTTGCGTGACCTTTGGCAATGAATGTGCCATGGGCCATTTTGCATCTGTATGCTTCCATACCAACATACCTTAAGTACTATACACTGCACACATACATTGAGCACTCAGGCATTTAATACATTTGCACTCACACCTTGTACTGGCTGACCACGTTCGTGATGATGGACGCCATTGTGATCACAAACACCACGGCAGAATATGTGTAGTAGTCTTCATACATCCAAATTGCCACGCTTGCATACTGCAGTGAGGTTTACATGTTGTGGTTGTGCGAGTCATAAAACTTGTTGTGCATGGGACAGCGTTCTTTGGTGGGAGCCGTGTTTGTGTCATCATAATATTTCCTACTAGACGCGGCTGAAAGCAGATGATGGAAAGCCTCTGTCAGAGAGGCATGCGATCCACATTTTCAACAGCGAAATTGAGTACACACGTCAAGTTATTGACTGGTCAATTTTGATAAGCTGCGATGGTTTCAATGTTTAAGGTCACCTGAGAACTGCTCTTCGAGATGTCGAGCGCTGTGCACTTGAGCTTCATTGCGATTTGTATATGGTGGTGCAGGGCCAAATGGTACTAAAACAGAACGATAAATTTAAGAGAAGCAACGGACAGCTGCAGGTTTTGGGTACCCAAGGATGGCTAGGAAGGGATAATAATAAGAAGAATAAGGGATAACTAAAGGTTGACAAGCCGTGGATATGAAGAGTGCATTTTGGGGCCAGGATTTGAAATTACACAATTCGCGTGTTATGCATTGAACTCATTAGTTAGCACAATGACACACAGGAGTGGTACAACATATTTTTGAGGTTGAGGTTGCATGTTGGATTTTGCTTTTGGTCTTTAGGGAATTTTGTAATGCAATCCCCAGATAGTAGGCATCGTATCTTACCTGAAAGCAGTAAAACGGTTGAGCTGCGTCGTGGCCAAAAATGCGCCAGAAGCTTGGGGCTCCCACCTGGACGATTGCAGTACGGATATGAAGGGGCAGCTGCTTGTGGCAGGCTGTGAAAAGCAGGTCGTGTGGAATTAGATCGTGCGGTAGAAGCAGGTCGAATGGGAGACTAGAGCACTTGGTGCAAGCATTGATGCACTGCAATGCAATCAGCCAGAGGCTTCCACCAGCAATGACAAAACAAGAGACAGGAAAGTCGCACGGGTGTTGAGCTTGGAATAGGTGGCAGCAGGTGGTGGGATTGGTGCAGCAAGTGGAGGGAGTTGCTGGTGATTGTTTTCTGGTACTGCGTTCTGCTTGGTTGGCCATGGTGCCAGCCTTGCCAAAACTGATGCCAAGGGTGCCAGCATAATCGACTCACTGGGCCCTGGATGGCTGAAAAGTTACAATGGTGCAGCAACAGAAGAGAGCAAGACTGCAATATTCACATTGGTGCAGCAACACACGGGAGCGAGACTGAAATATTCACACTGGTGCAGCAACAGAAGAGAGCAAGACTGAAATATTTACGCTGGTGCAGCAACACACGAGAGCGAGACTGAAATAGTCACACTGGTGCAGCAACAGAAGAGAGCAAGACTGAAATATTAACGCTGGTGCAGCAACACACGAGAGCGAGACTGAAATATTCACACTGGTGCAGCAACACATGAGAGCGAGACTGAAATATTCACATTGGTGCAGCAAGTGGTGCTTGGGGTTGTACCTGAGGGCCCAAGGTAAATAGCACTTGAATGCTTTTGGAGGCTAATTTTGCAGATTGGTATTTTAGGCCCAGAAGCGCGGCATACGTGGCTCAAGTGAGATTGTGTGATGACGTAATAGGCTGCACACATACAAATCCTTTGACTCTTGTAAATTGTATACATGACCAGCTTGGCCACACGACTCTGTGCAGCATCAGGATTCTGCGTAGCATTGCGATTCTGTTAGCACAACTATTTCTGTGTGTAGCATCACAACCATTTATAGCAAGACTAACTCTGAGTAGCATCCCAAAGGAGTCACTAACTTGGCATTGATTTCGCATCCACGACAAGTGTGCCTTGTACAATTGTTATTGTTTGCAGCTAACCATACTGCCCATAAAAGCATAAGACACGCAAACCCTGCAGCTACGCACCTCAGGCGGGTTTAGCCTTCCCTGAGTTGCTACTGTGTAAAAGGCACTCAACATCCTGCCAAATTATGGATGGATAAAACAGTGCCTTTCAGCTACACACCACAAGCAAATTTTGTCCATACAGCTGCTCTCGCTTTTGTCTGGTGGCGGGGGAGGGAGCACATGCGAAAGGGACTTCCTGCTCCACTGCGTGGCTGGCTTGTACTGCGTACAAGGATGTATGAAATGCACGTTGATTCTTATTAAGAGATCCGAAACAGATGCAAGTGAATCCTGCTCCACTGCGTGCCTGGCAAGCCCTACTGCGTATAAGGATGTATGAATTGCATTTTGATTCTTATTAAGATATCCGACACAGATGCAAGTGAATCCTGCTCCACTGCGTGCCTGGCAAGCCCTACTGCATACAAGGATGTATGAAATGCACGTGAATTTTTATGAAGAGATCCGACACATATGCAATTGAATCCTGCTACACTGCGGGACTGGCTTGTACTGCACAAAGGGATGAATGAAATGCACGTTGATTCTAATATAGATATTCGACACAGATGCAAGTGAATCCTGCTCCACTGCGTGACTGGCAAGCCTTACTGCATACAAGGATGTATGAAATGCATGTGGATTTTTATGAAGAGATTCGACACAGATGCAAGTGAATCCTGCTACACTGCGGGACTGGCAAGCCTTACTGCACACAAAGGCACGAGCATAGAAGTAGATTTAAGAAATGATATGAATCAATTGAAAGGAAGAACTACACGCTTGGAAGTGGTTTGAATCTAATAATAAGGAGTGTCTCAAAGGATATGCAAGCTTTTAGCTTGCTCCATATGTGGCAGCGGTTCTAATGAATGGTTCAAAGAGCATACATAACAGAATAAAAGGGTATACATGCAAAGGTTCAGAGAGTATTCATGCAAAGGTTCGAAGAGTAAACATGCAAAGGTTCAAAGGGTATACATGCAAAGGTTCAAAGAGTAATACATGCAAGGAGGCCTCCGTGCTCAGTTGCATGAAGAGCTTGAACTGCATCTCCCTTCACTCTGGACAGATGTGCGCTGCACTGCAAGTAAGGGTCGTACCTTCTACATCATACAGCAATGCACCCGCATAAAGATCCACAGCATTACTAAAGGACAAGCCAAAGCACTGCCTGGCTTTGGGCAACAAAAATAAGAACGGTGGCATTCATGTGTTCTTCTGCTTTTGGATGGTGTGGACAATTATTTTGTCAATGGTGTACGCCTGGTCACGTCATAGTAGCTTATTGAGACATTTCACAGCAACTGTTATTGTCCGTACCAGACTTGAACATGCCCACCTTATCATCGAGAAAGAGAGAAACACATTCCAGTTGCTTGCCAGGGCACAAGTTTTTGGTAGCTTGTGAGCACTCATTGGCAATTGTGCCTTTTGAGCCGATTCAGCCCAGCTTGCACTGTTTGCATTGCACACCTTGCCAGACGTACCTAGCTCGGCAGGAAGAGAGGCAGGACTTGGACCCACTGCTTTGAATGCACGCCTCACGTCGCAATAAATGAAGCGCACGGTGTGGAACATGAACCAACGCACTTGCTGTGTGTGTATGTGTGTGTTTGTGTGTGTGTGTGTGTGTGTGTGTGTGTGTGTGTGTGTGTGTGTGCACGTGTGTGTGTCACCTGTTAATTGAATCGGTACATGTCTGAAAATTGAGTGCCTATGATCAAGTGCTGAGGGAGAAAAACACATTATAGGTGCTTTATCTTAATCAGGCACGCGCAATTTTCCATGTCCTTCTATGTAAGTGCTCACGAGTTCATCCATAAATTTCATTAACGGCAAATTCTTCTAGACACTTTCATCAAGCACCTTCCTTCATCTGTTTCAATGCACCTTTTTAAATCCTGAGGAGTAGCTACTGTGGACCTTGCAAATGGCGCACCGCTTGTCTCGTAGCTGCAAGGCAAGATAGTGCAGGAGCTCAAGAATGGCGTGGTGTTTAACATACATTTAAAACAAATGGAGAGCTTATGTTCATGGGAACAGCTAAGCAAGCTGTTGTTGAAAAGAGTCATAAGAGGAAGGAATATGTGATGATAACAAAAGCGATTGCAAGTATAAGGCACGCACGTACACGTACCTCCACATACACAAAGTCTGCCTCTTGTGAAGTACTGCTTGACATAGTCAAGGAGGAATAGAGCGTAGGGGACCACAATGCCGCAAGCCATAGTGTGCCCCCTGCAATCAGAGCCAGCGAAGTCCCTCAGTCAGCGTGCTTTCTTACTGGCAGGCTCGGCAGCCCATACCCAAAGGCCAACTGTTTTTCTAGTTACAGACAAGTGGAGCACAGTACACCAACCTTGGCACTTTGAACGGGAAAACTTAACATTGCCCAACTCATGTGCCATCCCAGCGACTGAAAGCACACTGATAAAGCACGCACGCTTGAATTTGCATTACCTGACAGAACAGAAAGAAAAGCAAACACTGCGACCTTCCACAAAGGTCGTGTCTTGAAAGACAGCTCCTGCACCTCCTTTTCCTAATTTTTGCACGTGTATATGTATAATGTATGCGTGGGTAACGTGACCATGCGTGCATGTCCGTACGTGTTCAGGTGAGCAAGCATGCTGGTGAGTGTGTGTGTGCATGCGTGCGTGCGTGCGTGCGTGCGTGCGTGCGTGCGTGCGTGTGTGTGTGTGTGTGTGTGTGTGTGTGTGTGTGTGTGTGTGTGTGTGTGTGTGTGTGTGTGTGTGTGTTTGTGTGAGTGTGCGTGCGTGCGTACATGCGTAAATGTGTGTACATGTGTGTGCGTGCATGTGTGTGCATGCACACATTGGCTGCATCGTGCTATTGGTCCTTCAAGCTGTCTATAGGTGTAGGCGTACCAGATCATGATCTTTTCCGGTCAAGATATCCTCCTTCGGGCCCGAGAGCAACCCCTCTTGTTCCATTCCACTGCAGAGTCACATAATAGTATGATATGCGTGACGCGAGTGTAATTTCAATACCTAACGCGTTACAAAGCTTGCCCAATAAGACACGATTTCAATTGTTTCATTTACGTAAAGTCTTCACTTTTAGTCATTCGTAAATCCTAGGCAGACAGAGGGCAAAGCTGCATTACAACGCCGTTAAGTATTTTAACAGAATACTACCAATTCTCTTCGTTTGAACTTTCCATCTTGACCGACCAGAGAAATAAGGCGGTTCTCACTTCAGGTGTCCGGTGGCGGGTCGAAAAAAGAGAAAGGACCAAAAGACCAAAATCCAGAGTCCAGTCAGTTAGGCCCCGGTCACACGGGTTTGGTTAAGTCATTTGGCCAGATGGTTACCCCTCGAAATTTATTTTTTGTATGAAGAAACATCCTTTAACTATCCGTCAGTCCGACGAAAAGTTATGACCCAAAAATAGGCTAACCAAAGGACTTAACCAAGGAGCGGTCACACGACACAACAACATATATTTTTTCGTTTTCCGCTAATTCCTTCTAATCCACTGTGTTTAAATTACATATATATTTCTAAAATGAAAAAGCGAGCGATGTGCGCGATGTTTATGGCCTTCATGACCTGTTTTTGCTTCAGTCCTCCAGGCAGCTCACCCCCTGCAGATAGTGCCCTCATTGGCATTCTGACAGCCCTTCAATCCCATGATTTGGCTGAGAGCATGCATGGGGCTTGCGGCTGGTGCATGGTGCTTGCATGTATACATGTATACGTATACTCGCTTGCTTGCACGGCATGTTACGTTCCTGAATTTTACCTGCATTGTCCGCTTTGGAACTGCATGGCCACGCCCAGAAACGGCAAAGAAGCTTTTGGAGCGCCAGACAAGAAAGAGGCAGCAAGGGTTGTTGGGAACAGCAGGTGATCGGGCAATGGGCTGAAGCAGCTAGGAATTTCCCCTATTATGAAGCAGACAAATAATATAGAGAGGCGTATCGTATGAGCAAGCCTGCATTTCAAGGACTGTGCAACATATTTGAAGGGTACCATGTGTGAGAGGGAAGACACAAACATGCGAGCATGCATCCCTATCGAAAAAAGGCTTGCTGTGTTTCTTGATTGGGCTTGCTCAAGCATGCCGTTTCAAGCTCTGGCAAAGCCCACTTGTGTTAATATTGTTCACGATGTAGTGGAAGTATTGTCGCAGAATTTCTGCTTAGATATGATAAAATTTCCTGAAGGAGCTGATTTGATGCGTGTTATGAATGAGTTCAAGGGCTTATGCTACCTACGGGGGGCGATGTATGAGCACCTCCGCGTGGTGCCCCCTGGAAAACGCCTTCGTGTGCCTTCGTGCACACGCCCGGACATACTCGGGAGCGGCTAAGACTCATACGGCGGAGCAACACGGCAGCCC
>Ga0307963_1000976_pt1 | contig 20979 bp, 22 predicted proteins | sample OrgLakmetagen594_FD_201829 | JGI IMG/M metagenome (GOLD analysis project Ga0307963, IMG submission 201829) | Saline water microbial communities from Organic Lake, Antarctica - #594 | ecosystem: Environmental > Aquatic > Non-marine Saline and Alkaline > Saline | place: Antarctica: Organic Lake... | reverse complement strand
AGTAGGAGACGCAAATAATGGATGATGACGCAAAGTTAGTACGCCAATGGTTATTCTGGGACGCGCTGTTTGTTCTGTGCGCCTGTGTATCAGCAATTGCCGGATACTGGAGTTATTTCGCTGTGTCGGCCCTCTTGTCGCTTTTGGCCCCTTTATGGCTGCTAATACTCTATATGGGCGTGTTGGCGAAGAACAGCGATCCTTCCAAATGAGCAAGACCCATCAGATCGCGACTGTCCTCAGTCGCCTCTAGCCACAGGAGAGGGATGGGGATGCTACGTGATGGCACCTCGCCTGCGCCCTATGATTTCGCAAGGCCGAAGGCCGCGCAGCCGTAGGCGAAAGGGTCGCGCGCGATGGGATGGCTTGATCGTCAGCCTGCGAGACTGCGACAGCCGACGATTGGTAGGCCGGTGTGGCTTGGCTTCGAGTTACGTTATTTTTGGTGCTCTCTGTACCAGACCAAGTCCGTCCGGGCCTTCACCAGTTGTTCGAGTTCGTAGCGGAAGATCGCTCCCACTGACTTCTTCACGTTGCCTAGGTAATCAGATTTTGCTCGCGAGATAGCATCGCGCAGCACGTGAGACGGATACCGTTGGCAGAGGAAGATCATGAAACCGCGTTTGGGTGGTATTGCCTTGGACACGCCTGAAAAGAGATCGAGCAGCTCATCCGCCAATAGTTCAGCATCCGGCTTGGACAGGATGATCCTCACGAACGGACGCTTGCGTTCGATGCGTTGTATCTTTCTGGCCACCAGCTTCCAGTCGGAATTGTCCTTAGTCGGCTCCATCGACAGGGCCAATTTCCCGTTGGTGAGCTCTTTGCCGTCGATATCTTTGATTAGGCGCTGCAAGGTGCGTTTGCGCTCTCCGCGGTTGTCGTAGCGCTTCCCTTCGTAGCCGAGATCAACCGTGAGCAACTTATATGACACCCGCGCCCACTGGGGCTTCGAAGCCAGGTACAAGTCCAACATCATGTACAACCTCGTACTGGCATCACTGCTTATTTGCCGCAGCGCTTCAAAATTGATGGGGCGCACTTTGTTGGCTAGCATGTTCTGCACGAGCGTGCTGTTTATCCGGGCTGCGTGGTTGGCCGTGAAGGCTTCATTGCGAAAGGTAAGCCGCCGCTCGAGGTAGGTGACCTCTTCCAACAAATGCATCTTGCTGACCAGTCGTTCCAGCTTGCCTTCTTTTTGGAAGGAAAACTCCCAGTCGATGCTCGTGCCTTGGAGGATATCAAGGTGGTCGCGCAGGCGCTTGGCAATCACACCTGACCAATTCCAGCCTGCCACCTCAGCTAGCTGCCGATCAGAAAAATAGACAGCACCACTCGGGTGCGAGCCTTGCATGCGCCACAACTGGATCACCGCCATAAACAGCTTGAAGGTCGTGGTCGTGGGGACGATTTGCTCTTGTAGGGGGCGGACGACGATGGCCGCGAGTGCCCTGCCCCCTTCTACTTCGGGAACCGACATCGACCATTCGATCCGACGCTTCTGGCTCAAGTTCTTCAAGTACGGTGAGGCGAACAGGATGGTGGCAAACTTGCCAACGTTGTAGTCGGGCCGGACGATCTCTTGCGGCTCAAACAGCTCGAGTTGCTGCGCTTGCTCACGACGCGAAACCAGCGGGTTCGCTGTTGCCTCTTCAAGGAGGTCGCTCAAGCTCTGGGAAGTTTCCCGCATATCCATCAGTATACCATCTGGGAAAGTTCCCGCACATGTTACTGGGAGCACTTCCGCCTGCCTACTGGGATAATTCCCGCACGTCAACCGAGGTGTCCTGTGGATAAGTCTGAATACTCCTGGGATAATTCCCGCACATACGCTGGGATAATTCCCGCACACTCCTGGGATAATTCCCGCATATGGCGTTCTCTTAACAGGTTGATAAAAAAGGATAAATCAGGGTTTTTTCGAGCTGAACACTATATGATAAATACAATATGGATAAACACTATGAATGGTACTGTTAAGGAGGAAGTGGCGAAGCCCCCTAACCTCTTCACAACAGCCCGCTGTCTTGCAAATACTTGCGCAGAAACTTAGAAATGGAAACAAGTCCGGCTTGTTCCCTGATCTTCTCGAGTTCCGCTGGTGTAACCATGAGCTGGACACGCTCACTGGTAAGCTCCTTCGGTTGTTTGCGAGGCCGAGAATGAGCCTTGGAGCGTTTTTTTTCTTCTACTGGTAGGGAAGGCCGTGTTTCGGCTGTCACGGCCTTCTGTGGCTGTTCTGTAGCCTCTGAGCGCATCTCTGGTGCTGGATCAGAGCCGGAAACAAACTCGTCAAGGTTAAAGCCCCCCGTGACCTCTTGCTTGCCGGTCATCTTCTTGCCAGTCATTGAAGCCACGAGATTACCCCTTCGATTTCCATTTGCGCTTTCGCCGCACTCTCCGTCTCGAGTTCGTAGACGGATTTTCCGTCGAGCCAGGCGGCCCGAAAGTTGGGACGCTCGCTGATCACCTCCGTACAGTCACCCAAATGATCCATTTCCGCGATCGCTTCCCGCGCCAGCAGGATTTCGTGCGAGAAGTTGAGGCCACGATTGGCCTTGTTGAGAACGGTAAAGGCTTTGAGAGAAGGGTTGCCCGTCATCACTTCCCCAACCATAGCATCGAACTCTTCGAGACTTTCGATGTCGGCTTGGCTCGGTAGACAGGGAGCAATGAGCACATTGGCCACAAACATCGATAGGCGCAGCTCAGGATTATCACGACCCCCCGCGTCGATGATGCAGGTGTCGAAGTTGCCGCTAGCCTCGAGGCGGGTGAACGTGTCGATAAATTCCTGATTGCCCCCTTTCTTGGCTAGCAAGGCGGCAAATTGCACCTCGGGCTGCAGATTATTGAGTTTGCGGCGACTCCCCCACTTCACACAGCTCTGCTGCTTGTCTGTGTCTATGATAATGACCCGCTGACCTTGGACAGCCAGACCGACTGCGATGTTTCCTGCTAAGGTAGACTTGCCTACCCCGCCCTTCTGCTGCCCGCACAGAATTTTTTTCATGCTCATAGCCTACCACATTTTTGAGTATTGTTACTCAAGTTATTCAGTAACGTAAAGTGAATAAGTTAACTCATGTTACTAAGAATAATAAGCTTAGTATATGAACTATATATACTAGGTATAGTAATCTTACTAAAATGAGTAAGATTGGTGGCGCTGGATACCTGATTGCTACAAGCAGTCGCCTTGGCCACCACACTGCCGTGTCTGATGTCAGCGCCTGGGGAACAGAATTAAGGCGAGGCAATCATCCCCCGAAACGTAAGGATAAAAAAGCGACCACCCGGGGCAGAGAAGGGTGGTCGCGAGGAAGGATCAGTACTCACTCGCGAGCATGATCGTGAGTACCCGTACGGTCACCGCCGGATCCGCCGGATCAGACGAGTATCCGTCGAGGGACTGGTTGTAATAGTCGAACTTGAAGAACAGCTGCTCGCCGTCGAGCTCGAACGCACCGAAGTCGTGTTCACCGAACGGATCGTTATCCTCGCTGAAGGCTGAGAATCCGCCGACTTTATGCAGCGCCTCCCGAACGAAGTCTGGGTCGTGCGCCATGATACCGTTGGTGACCACCAAGCGAACGCCCTCGGAGTTGAAATGTTCGCGGTGCAGCCCCCCGCGTATGAGATCGTTGAGACCGCGGATTCGTTCCGTGCGACTGGTCTCCGTGACGTACCAGGCGAGCGTGGTCTCCTGATCGCAGTCGTCACAGCGCGCCGCGCTCGAGGTCGAGCTGATCTCCCAACGGGCGGTTGCAGTATCCCACGTCGCCCAGGCGGCACAAACGACGGAGCCTGAACCACAGGTTTGGCACAGTGGCACCGCGCCTGGTGTCGAGGCATCGACGATAGAATGATCATTCATGGTGCTTCTCCCACGTAGGCTACGGCTGAGCCAATCTCAGCCGCACCCATCGCGGGGGAAGGGAAGGTCTCCTGGCACCCTACCAGGTCGTCGATCGACGGCAATTGACACCCGCCCATATGTGTTGTCTGGCGCAACGCGCCGACCTTGCTGGCGGTACGATCGCTGTCCTTAACCGGCGTGCTATACTCAACAGCAATTCCAGACGAACGTCTGGCACCTATACAAAAGCCTATACAATACTACTATTGTATAGGTGCAATTTCGCCAAACTTGCGAAATATCGTTGTAATACAACAAAAACTGGTTCCCCCGAGTTGCCGGGCTACGCCCGACCCCGAGCGCTCGCCCTTACACCAACTTTAAACAAGATTGGTAGTTGCGGACTTCACGCGTCGCGTCCCCCTTGGCTAACGCCGGGCGGGGGAGCGCTCCTTGCTCGGTTTGTCTGGTCTGCTAGCGCACCGTTATCACTGACCAGCCTGCACCAAGCGCTCGGGGTCGGGCGCACGCACGTTCATGCCGTTTTTTCTCTCCTCGTAAACTCGTCGGAAAAAACGCAATTCACGTGGGCGCCGACAACTCGGGGGGAACGTTTTGTGATCGAAGATCACGCCCCGTCCAAGCCTGGACGGGGCAGGGGGCTTACGCCCTACGACTTCTGCACTCCGGCTAGCACCGGGCAGAACGAACATAAGAAAACGGCCACCCTATAGGGTGGCCGCAGGGCCGGGGTCTTACACCCACTGTTGCCGCAACAGCGGCGCGAGGTCTTCCCAGGCCAGGTGATGCGGCTTCACGCCATCGGGCAATTCGATCCGCTTGACCCAGCCGATCTTCGCCAGTTGCCCGGCGACCGCTTGTGCGCCAGTTCTGCCGGGTTCGTCGCCGTCAAAGACGACAGCGAACCGCTGACAGGCGGTGTCCTTGAGCCGGCCAAGTTGCCACAAAGACAGGTCATGCCCAAAGGACGATACGAGGTTCAGGTTGCCGTGGTGGCGGATCACCGAGAGGTAGCTCTCGACGATCACGATGTACTCGGGACGCTCGGGCAATCGGTGCAGATTGAAGAGCGCTCGCTCTTTCAAGAAGCCGCTTGGCAATTTGTACTTGGGCTCGTCGTCCGTCTTATTGTCGCCGAGATACCGGCCACAATACGCGATGAGCCGCCCCGTCTGGTCGTGGATCGGGATGGCCAGCCGGTCGGGGATCGTCTTTGACTTGCTCGACGCGCGGCCGAGACCAAAGGTCTCGATCATGCCACTATCAATCCCGTGCGCGCTCAGCCAGCCGGTGAGCTCGTCATCGTGGGACAGTTTCAGCTCGAAGGTCAGCGGTCGATTATACGGCTCACCGTCCGGTTCGTCCGTGGCCACAGCCGGTGTTTCCGACGTCGTCGGCGGCGGTGGCTCGGATGAACCCGTCACAGCGGCCGCGGCTGGCTTTTCTTTCCGCTTGCGGGCCGGGGCAGGGGGGCCGCTGGCCGTGGTGGCGATGCCGGAGATTTCCGCCACCAGCTGCGCTGCCGGGCGGATGTCGAGACCCTCGTGCTGCATGACGAAGTCGATGACATTACCCTTCGCGCCGCAGGCGAAGCAGTGGAACACTCGCTTTTCAAGGTTCACCTTGAGCGAGGGTTTGGTGTCTTCGTGGAAGGGGCACAGCCCCTTTTTTTGGTTAGACGAAGCGCCATCGGGTTTAAGTTCGATGTCAAAGTGGGTGCATACGCGGTCGATGTCCGCGTGCTCCCGTACGTGTTTGAAGTCTATGCGCGGAGCCATAGTGTCACCTTAAATTGTTAGGGAGATGGACAGAACGAAGAACGTTCTGTCCATATGCTACGCGGCTGTGGGGGTTCGTCTAGTTGACAGGGCAGGGGAGGCGTTGGGTATCCTGAAACCGGCGGGCCCCGCCCGCCCAAGGAGTGCGCTAGACGCGCACGCATGTTTTTCCGTGAGCCAAAGGGACGGCCGATTGCTTGCCCGCAGTCTACCGGCCACCCTCAGCCGTCAAGCCGCTACGCTGTCGCTCCGGGCATTGACCGCTGAGCCGCTCTGCCGGTGACGCCTGTGACAGGCAACCGGCCTCGATCGGTTGTCGGTCGAATTTACCAGCCAACCTAACCTGCACCATATGAGCATCTACTCAATAGAAGCGCACCGCGCCTTGAAGCAGTCGGTGTCCGACGTTCTCTATCGGTTTGCCGAAGGGCATCTCGAAGAGACCGAGGCTGCGCGTCTCATTACGGATATCAGCTACCAACACTGGTTCCGGCGCTTCACCATGCAAAAACGCGCCCCCAAAAGAGGGACGCGCTTCCAACATCGATAGTATACCATAGCTATCGGAATTAGGGAAATCCCCGCCGCCAGGCGGGGATTTTTCTTTTGGCTCACGGAGCCCGCCCAGCGGGCTCCGCCGGTTTCAGGTATGATGGAGGATAGCGATGGGTAGCGCATCGCATCTGTCTGAATCGAACCCCAAGGCCAGCCTCGCTTCGCTTCGGTCTCAGCCCACACTTTGGGTTTGCTGCATGGGTGCATTACAAGCCACACGCTTCGCAGCGCCGCACGGTTGGAGGCACGCAGAGCATGATCGGTGATGGTCTGCGGCGTGCCCGTTCGGGCTTGCCGATCAAGTTGGAACCGGCATCCAGGCGAGGTTGGCTTTGGTGTATGAAAACAGAATTCTTAGAAATAGGACTAAGGGACGTTTGGAGCCAGCAGTTCCGGTTCGGACTGGGGGCTGATGAACGTGCCCGGCATCTGTACCTGGTCGGCATGACGGGTACGGGGAAATCGACGTTGATCGCCAACCTGGTGCGACAGGACATCGAACGCGGGGCAGGGCTCACGCTGATTGACCCCCATGGTGATTTGGCTGAGGCTGTCTACGATATGGTGCCGACTCGTCGGATCGACGATATCGTCATCATGGATCCGACGGATCATGCTCACGTCGCCGGATTCAATCCGTTTTATCGGGTGCCGCTCGATGAGCGCCCCCGGATCACCAGCAACTTGGTGGAGACCTTCAAGCATATCTGGTCGGATAGTTGGGGGCCCCGCCTCGAGCACATCTTGCGCAACACAGCGCGGTTGGTGCTCGACAGTCCCGATCCAATGCGGCCGACCCTCATTTCGGTGGCGCGGGTTCTGGTCGAGCGAGACTTCCGTGAGCGTTCGTTGACATACTGCACCGATCACCAGGTCGAGCGGTTTTTCCGCAATGAGTTCGACCGGTGGAACGACAGGTTCGTGGCGGAGGCGCTCGCGCCGGTGCAGAACAAGCTCGGCGCCGTCCTGGCCAATCCTTACGTGCGGAATATTCTCGGGCAGTGGAGGCCGACGATCGACTTGGCGGATATCATCCGCCGCGAACGCATCCTGATCGTGCGGGCGCCCAAAGGAGCGCTTGGCGCAGACCAGGCGAGCTTACTTGGGTCGCTGATCGTTTCTGGGTTGATGCAGGCGGCGATGGCCGCCCCGGGCGACCGGGTGCCGCATCATCTCTATATCGACGAGTTTCAGAATTTCACGACCGACAGCTTCGCCACCATCTTGGCGGAGGCGCGTAAGTTTCAGCTGACGCTGACCATCGGGCACCAGTTCACCGAGCAGCTACCGTTGAACATTCGCGCGGCTGTCTTTGGCAACGTGGGTACGATCGTGTCGTTCCGGGTAGGAGCCGATGACGCTGACAGGCTGGCGCATGAATTTCGCGACCTCCCGGCAGCACGCTTTTGCGACTTGAAACGCGGGGAGGTGATCGTGAAGCTGATGGCCGACGGGGGCACGCCGATGACGTTTGTTGGTCAGACAGTTGTGGGAGATGGCGGCATCGGCACGTCGCACCGGGTAATTGCCAAAAACCGGCGAGCGCATACTCGTCCCCGAAAGCAGGTGGAGGCGCGGCTTAGTCGGTGGCTAAGAAGGTAGACTAGGGGAATATGGATCAACCTTCAGGAAACAAAAGAAAATCACAGAAGCGCTTTGCTCGACCGGCAGAGCGGCCTGGTATTCGGTTGAGCGACGATGATTATCAGATCCTGTGGTATGTCTACCGTCATCGGTTGATTGAAAGCCGGGTGCTGTATCGGCTCCTCTCGCACCGAAGTGAGCAGGTGCTATCACGCCGCTTGAAGTTATTGTTCCGCACGGGATTTCTGGATCGGCCATTGTCTCAGAACGCGAAGAGCCGATTAAAGCCTGGCACCGATCCGTATGTCTATGCGCTTGACCGCGAGGGCGCGCGAGCCTTGAACCATAAGTTCGGCGGATCGCTTGCGGAACAGGGATGGAAGTACAAGAACGCCAAACTGTCGGTTACTTCAATCGAGCATCACCTCGAGACCTCACGGTTTGTGGGTGGCTTGGCCGTCTCGGCCCAGTCTCAGCCGGGGGTGAGGCTCCTCTATGCTGACGAGCTGATTTCGCCAGAAGTCATGGCAAAGCGTCCCGCTGGTCTTTCCAACACTGTTCGAGCGGATGTCCGGTGGTTTCAGCCAGGGCGGAATGTGGGGACGGCGCCGGACGCGATTGTCGGGATCGAGGTTGATGGAAAGAAGCAGATTTTGTTCGTCGAGATTGACCGTGGTACTGAAACCATCGAACCTACTGAGCGGCAGCTGAAGAGCGAACGTTTCTGGCGGGACACCTCGTTTCTGCGGAAGATGCTGATCTACAGTGCTGTTTTCCGAACCAAGGCCCATCAAGCCCAGCTTGGCTTGCCGGTGTTCCGTGTGCTGACGATTACCACCCAGCCTGGCAGGGTGCGCATCATGCAGAACAGCTTCGGTCGATACCTCGAGAATGGTCAGGATAGGGTGACGCCGGGGCTATTCCTATTCAGTGACTGGACAACACTTGAGACAGCGTCCGATTGGCTCGAAGTGCCATACGAAAACGCCCTGGGGAGACCGATACGGCTCTTGGATCGCGGGCAGAAGCCGGGCGGGAAATGACGACAGCGACGGATCAACATGCCGCCACTCTCCGGAAGGTTTATACAAAAAACCCCCAAACATCCGTTGAGGGTTGTTGAGGTGGGCGGGGAGCAAGATCAACTCGCGGCCGCCACACGAGCTGACACGTTCGCCGTTTTGACGCCAAGGCGCTGCCAATGATCGGTGCCGCATTCGGCCAGCGCCTGGTTGGTCGCGTGTGAGCCAAAGCGCTGATCGCAGAGGACGGTGAGTTCGTCGAACGCCGCGCGCTTGCGATCTTCAATGGCCGGCATGCCGTGAAGTATGTCATCGAGCGTTCCCTCAAAAATGATGTCTTTGGCGGGTCGTGAGCGGTGGCAAATTTCTTCGAAGCCCGCGGCCAGGAAGTTGAGGGCGGCCAGAACGTCGCGGTGATCCAGTGACGGCGGATCAATTGAAGTGATTTTCATGAAAGAGCTCCTCCTGCTGTCTACCGGCTCGCGACTGTCGTGAGCCGGAGGAAGAGCGGGAGTAACACCCTGTTTTATATCATAAGATTACGTTTTGGCAATTTGTCTCTCTGCCGTAGAGTAGCAAAAAACAGATTTTGAAGAGATGTATCGATGAGTGATGAACGACAACTGCCAGGCAAGCGATCAGGGTCGGGTGTCGCCACGCCTTCCGATAACTCAATGTCGCCCGGGCCATGGCTGCGATCCAAGCGGGCAGAGATCGAGCATCGTGCTGCCCTGAGAGCCGAACGTGTCGCCACTGAGCGAATGGTAAACAATGGTCTCTTCCAGGAGGCCCAGGCACGAAGCCACAAGGCGGCACACGTTCTAGATACTATCGACGACGAATTCGCGCGCATGGATGCCGAGCGAGATGCCCAAACCAAGGTGATGCAAACCGAAGCGCAACGTGCCGTAGCGGAAGCGGAGTCCTTAATCGGCGAGTATGAACGTGTCCGGGCTGAGAACGAAGCAGGTAAAGTCGAAGCCGAAGCCAGACGCCTGGAAGCCGAAACTAAAGTAAAGAAACTGCGTGACCGGCTGGAGCGCCAATCGGACGGATCGCAGATCGAGCGTTTGAAAGAAATGCGACTGGAGCTTCGTGAAGAACTGATTGGCGTGGAGGAAGAGATTTCAGAACTCGACGACCCCAAGTATGATGAAGATGAACGGGTTCCAGCGAGGCTGAGAACGTTGCGCGCCAAGAAGGCCGACATCAAGGAATATTTGGCAAAAATCACCAACCGTCTCGATGAAGAGCTCGGGCTGTAAGTGGGTCGCTTTGACGTCCACCTGGGTGAGAGTGGCAATGGGCCGTTGCACCTCAGCAAAGAGGCCCGCGACGTCCACCTCCAAGTGGTTGGCTTGTCGCGCCAAGGCAAAAGCTACTTCTTGGAGCACCTCATTCGGCAAGACATAGAGAGCGGGGCCGGAGTGTGCGTGCTCGATCCGCACGGCGAGCTTTACGCCAACATGGTCGAGTGGCTGGCTGCCAATGAGATGCACAAAGAGCGTCGGGTTCACTTGATCCACCCGGCGGCGGCCGAGTGGTCTGTTGGCTTTAACCCGTTGTGTAAAGGGAAGGGGGATGTTTCGGCGCGGGTCGGTGCGATGATCGATGCCTGCCAGAAAGTCTGGGGCGATGAGGAAAGCGGCGGCCACAAAACCTTAGCGCGTCTATTGGATTTGGTCTTCTCAACCCTTGCTGCCCGGCAGCTAAGCGTGCGTGAGGCCGCCCTTCTGACAACACAACGCCACAAGGCTCAGCGAGACCGATTGGTCGATGAGATCGGTGATGAAGACCTATCTACAGAATGGGCAGAAATCGATGCCCTGGGTGCTCGTGAACGTGCACAGCGGTTTGAAGCGGTGCATAACCGGTTGCGCGAACTTACCCGCACGCCAGGAATTCGGTCGATGCTGGGACAAACCGACCATGTTCTGGATTTCAAAGCGTGTATGGATCGCGGGCATATCGTGCTGGTCAACCTGGCACATGAAGGGAAAATCAAACCGCAAGTCGCGCAGACACTCGGTGCACTGATAACGGCTGATCTGTTCTACAGCGCTCAAACCCGTCGGATCGCCGATGCGAAAGAGCAGCCGTTCTACTGCTACATTGACGAATGCGGTGACTACCTCAACGAGACTATCGTGAAAGGTCTGGATCAGACGGCGAAGTTTGGTCTGCATTATGTCCTGAGCCATCAGCGGCTATCACAGCTTGGAGATCGACGTGACCATCCGATCAGAAATGGTGTGGTTGGCGGTGCGCAGTCCAAGGTCGTTTTCTTGCAGGATGATCTCGATACCGCCAATGAGCTTGGCGAGCTCCTGTTCGGCAAAACTTTTGATCTTGAACGTCCGAAAGCCGTCCTGATCAAACCCACGGTAGTGGGCTACACCCGCGAATGGATGACCTCGGAAGGGGAGGCGGCGGGAGAGGCGCGGGGGCAATCGTCCGGGGCGGGACTGGGTTTGGGGATGGGGGTGTCCATGCCAGGATTTGAAAACGCCATGCCGACCAATACCGAGACGGAGACGGAAAGCGAGTTTTCGGGCGAAAGCAGCAGTAAGTCGTATGTCAGAACACATGGGCGGAGCGAAGCGCTCGTGCCGATCATGGAAGATCTGCCTACCGGCACGTATTCTTTGGACGAACTACGCCACCTTGCGGCGGTGGAAGTCAGGCTTCTCCAGAAGCGTCAGGCGTTCGCATACCGCGCAGATGATCGTCAGGCGATACAGTTCGTGACAAGCGACGTTTCACCAGCGCGCCCAACACTTGATCAGATCGACAGGTTCTTCGAGAGCATCAGAAAGAAGGAGCCTACCGCCAACCGTACGGAAAGCATCGAGGCCGCGGTGATCGAACGAAGGCAACGCCTTCTCCAAGGCAACGCGCTGGATGAGGTCGATTTTTGGGACTAACCGCGATGTTTTCGGTGCTTCTTCAACTCATGCTTTTTTCGTTCAAGATCGGTAATCGCTTCGTCTAGCTCTGCCGCGAGGTCAGCGCGCTCCGCCTCTTCCTTCCGCGCTTGATTGCTGGTGCGGCTGTTAAATGGGTCGGGGGGTGCATTCCGGTTATCGTTTTCAGGGCTCTGATTTCGTTGCCCAGCCCTTCGCGCCTCGTCCGAGGGCGAGATGGCTGTACTAGCCGTTGCAAGTATCTCGGGAAGAAATCGGAGTAGCGGGATAGCCCACAACACAGCGATTATGCCGATCAGGGGCCATGCGTGCTCAAAGAGATTCCAACCACCATTATCCCAAAGCCAAGGATCGTTGCGGTCGCCGACTACAGCGATGTAGATTATCGCAGGTATCGACAATGCGAGAAGAACCAAACCGACAAGGATGCCAAGCAGAATTATGAGGAGGCGGTCATCGTTGGCGTCAACGTATGCCGTCAGCTCTGCGTTCAGCGCCGCGCAGCCAATGGAAAAAATCAACACCCCCAGAATGATCGAGACAGTAACGCAAATTCCAAAGTATGTTTCGTTCATGTATTCTTACCCCGTTCCTGACGCTCCAGTTCTTCCTTTAACTCTTTCACACGGGCGATAGCCGCGTCCAGCTCGTCCAGCTTAGCGCCGTATTCGCGCTCGCTGGCCTTCTCGTGTCGCAAGTCCGCGTCGATTTTCTCAGCGTTGCGGCGGGCTTCCGTGATTAGATCCTTGAGATCGTCGATGTCTTGCTTTCGATGAAACGTGCTCTTGGAGCGGGCCCGGTACGGTTGGTTGACGGAAGCTTCAAAGCGACGGTTTGGGTTGGTGGCGTGCCTAATTTCTCTCTTCACGGCAGCGGCGCGCCCGGAAGGGAAGATGGCGCTCAGTATCTTGAACGGGCCAATCCAAATGACTCCCGCCAGCGCCGCCAGAAGCCCAGCATACAAAAAACGGCGCTCGGCCTTGGCGTTAATGTCCGCAGCTGTTGGGAAGGACGCGGCGGCAGGGATCGGTTCGGGACAACGACCGGTGCGGGAGAGGGGAGGGCAGAGCTCGTCCCAATACCCAGTTTGGGGCGGCGTGTTCCGCTGGTGCACATACCGCGCAATGCGGAAGGTTTGCAGCTTGGCGCTGGTCACTTGAAAGCGAACGCCTTGGTCACGAGCACAGACTCGGTTGGGATATACGTCGACCCAGCTCGCGCCATCCTTGATGTAATCGTGCCGACCTCGGACTTGGGTCGATACGATCTGAGCTGAAATCTGAAACGAACCCGGCCCGTCCTCGGCTTCGTAGTAGAAGCAGTAGCTTCCAACGATTGGCAGGCGTGTCGTGAAGGTAATCTGAGTCGATTGGTTAGGCGGGAGAAGCGTCTGCCAGTATTCGTTTGAGCTAAAGCCCTTTGGTTTCAGACGCTCCCACTGACCGGGTACGGGATGATATCGTGTCGTGTTCGAGCTGATCCACCAGCCGGAGGTGGCAAAGCACAGGGCGAGGAACCCGAGAATAGAAACAGCTGGAGATTTCATGGTGCTAGAAAGACACAAAATACGGCTCCACGCACATATTTTTGAACCGGGACGAGAAGTATCGGGCTGCCGGAGGAGATGGCCAACTGGTTGCTCACCAGCCCGCAACTCAAGCTGATCAAGATAAATGCCCGTGCTGTGCGCCACGCTCGCGCTATCACTTCCAGCTGCCCCCGGTTGCCGTCATTCGCCCGATGGTGTGGGCCGTTGTCACCGCCAGCCAACGCCTTCGAGCGCCGCCGTCATGCACGTGATCGTTATCCTGCCCCAAACTGAACGAAACCGGCTCGACAGGTCTGTCCGCTGTGCTGAAAAACGGCGATGCCGAACCAGGATGCTACAGATTCGTGATCCGATCCGACAAGCTCAAGGCGTTTGCGCGACCGCAGACGCCGGTCGGGGTGAAAAACACTTGCTCGACGGGCCGACTCACGCGATCTTCGCGTTAGACGGCAGGCCACTTGGGCAATGTGTGCCAAAGGCATCATAACAGAGAGGAATTTCACGTGTGGCCACAAGTATTCGCAAAGTTTACATTCGTTACGATACCATTCTTACTGTTTTTGGCTGTTGCTTTTCCATTATCGGCTCAGCAGTTTGAACTTCAAACGGCGCAAAAGGGTGAACCTGTGGTTGACGCAGATGGAACACAAACTTTCACCCTTCGCCCCGGATTTTGCTCCTACAAAACATACCAATCCAAAAGGCTATTGGGCGAAGCTTCAGATTGCTCTCGCAAACGCACGCGTGTCGAATTTAGAGAGTTGGATGCGGCGAGTGAAGGTGACATGAAAGCTTACTCCTGGGAAATATTCATTCCCGAGGACTTCTCTTACTCAGCGACAGGTGGACACCTTATTGCAGGGCAATTTCACAACGGATCAGACCTTTTGTTCTCGTTTGCATTGGGGAACGACGGTTACACTGTACGCTCTAAGCCATGCGTTGCTCCCACCGAATTCGGAAAATGGAATACGGTCGATGTCAGATACAAGTTCGATGCAACCAAGAAAAAGAATTTTAAGGACAAAACACCGGGTGTTCTAACGGTCGAATGCAATGGTGTAGAAGTTGTCAATGCATCTGGCAGACCTAATCTGGCCCAAGGGTCAAAGGTATATTTCAAGTACGGCCTTTATGGAGCGATGGATTTTCCGGAAAATGACATTGTTTCAGTCAAATATCGGAACGTCCGAATTGAAGAGTGGTGAGAAGCCACAGCCATTTCGGCCTACCCTCGCCTGACAAAGGTGGGCTTAAAGTATTGGACGACCAAAAGTCCGACTGGAACGAGACCTTGCCGCATAGGCGTTTAGACGCGCAGCCAGACGTGGTAGCAGGGGAGAGATCCCACAGACCGGAAGACCTGCCATGTCAAGCGACCGCGAACCCAACCTGATCACCTCCGGGATGTCGCAGCGGGTCGTCGAGGATGGCATTCCGTTCAAGGTCGGGATCTACAGGCTCGAGGGCACTGACGGCTGGTCGCTCGAGGTGGTGACCCCGGATGGCACGTCGATCGTCTGGGACGATCTTTTCGACGATGACGCCGCGGCGTTCGATGAGGCGGTCTCCACGATCCGCGCAGAAGGCGCCCTGGCCTTCCGGACCGGCGGCACCAACATCCTCCCGTTCCGGCGCTGATTGTCCTCTTCAACCCGTTCAACTCGTATCCTCAAAAGTAGTCCCATAACCATTTTTATGAGACGATTTGTATGGTACATTGAAGGCATGAAAAACGGCGAACCCCAAGTGCCCGAGAACGACCTGATCGCGTTCGATGGCGGCGCGTTGGACAAGAGCGACGCGTTTGCGCTCTTGAGCGCGATGCGTGCCGAGCGGGTCTGGCTCGCGAACTTCGCGTCTGCAAACACGCGCCAGGCCTACCGACAGGCTGTCGGATCGTTCATCGCGACCCTCGGGCTTGCGAGCCCGGACGATCTCTATGCGGTCAAGCAGGCGCATGTGCTGGCCTGGCGTACATCGATGGAACGGGCCGGGCTCAGCCAGGCCAGTATCGCCGCGCGGCTTTCGGCGCTGTCATCGCTTTACAAGCATCTGACCGACGCGCAGCTCACGCCCTCGAACCCGGTCACCGGCGTGCGCCGACCGAAAAGCGGCAATGCCGGGATCGGCGCTGGCAAGTCCCCCACCCTCTCCAGACGCCAGGTGCGCGCCATGCTCGACGCGCCGGATACATCCAGGCTGCAGGGGCTGCGCGACCGCGCGCTGCTGCACGTCTTCTTCTATGTCGGTGCGCGCTGTTCGGAGCCGGCCCGGCTCAAGGTGAGAGATTTCACCTATGACGCCGAATTCCCTGTTCTGAACATGACGATCAAGGGCAACAAGGCACATTCCGTGGCGATCAACCTGGAATGCGCGGCCGCGATCCGGGAATACCTCGATCGGGCGCTGCACGGCCACGACCCGGAGGCGTTTCTCTTTCAACCCGTTTTGAACGGCAAAGCGGGCGCGTCGCTCTCCCGCCGCCAGTTGCACCGGCTTTTCGACAGGTATGCCCGGAAGGCCGGAATCGACAGCCAGGCCTTCCCGCACATGGCCCGCGCCACGATGATCACCGCGGCCTACGAGGCCGGAGCGACCGGTGAGGCGATCCAGCGCACTGTCGGTCACGCGTCGATCACCACGACCGAGGGGTACAATCACACCGCGCGGAAGCACCGGGAGAGCGCGAGTTTGAAGTTGGGATACTGATTAATTGGTTCTCCAAACATACGATAAACCACGGCACGAACCGGCAAACGTCTTTAACGACGATCTATAATGCCTTTTTTGTAACAAAATGGCGTTCGGCGCGCGCTTTCCAAGTACCTTTTTTGCATTACGGCAGTGCGCGCAGTGTATACAGGCTCTGTAATCCTTTGGAAAATAGATCTAATTATTTGGTCTTACGCCCAAATAAACAGCGCCACAGCGAGTACACATACGTGCTCGATTCCAAAGTTCGCTTCTAAAAGAGCGTACCTCCGCAACTTGAGCTTCATAGTCTTCTATGCGGCGCTGGAAATCAGCGTTTGCTAATTTCATTTCGTTCTCATAAGCAGCTAATTGTTGGTTATACGCAGATTTTTCTGCTTTGAATTCTGCAATGTCAGAATTCCACTCTGCCAATTTATCTTTGTGATTTTTCAATTTGACTTCATGTTGATTTAGATTTTTGGCATGATCTTCTTTTATAGATTTTAGTTTCTCGTCATATTTTTCGCGCCGCCTATTTTCAATTCTCCCTATAAAGGGCAATTTGAAAATAACCTGCAAAAAGGAAACTAGGATTGAAAAAAGTATAAATGAGATACCAAAAATAAATTTGTTATTCAGCTCAAGCTGTTGGATAAAATCAGAAAAGATAGGTATATGCAAGTAGACGGGTAAGCTAATACCTTCTGAAAAAGAATGATTTTGGGAAACAAGGCCAAAAAACAACGCAACATATTTGATTATAGGCGAAAAAGTGTCTGGGAAAAAATAGATAGCTAATCCAAATATGGTGATATTAAGAAACCACCTCGAGAAAGCCCAGTTCTCAAGGTTTTTCCACCAAGTCCTATTCTCAAACGCTTCAATTGCATCAGCAGGGTTTTCTGGTGGGGTGGGTGCAACTGGCTGTTTGACGTTTTCTGGGTTGCTAGCAAAAAAGTTGCCCTTATCTCTTGCGAGCTTTGTTGGTTCTTGGGGCTTAATCAAGTGTGATGGTTCGGAAGGTGCAGGCGGCATTGGCCGCTGTGCTCCTGCTTTAACCATTAGAGCCTTGATTTCATCTACCAGAACTGAGACTGTCGTTGATGAGAATTGTGCTGAGAGTGGGCTTTCGTAACTGAACCATCTATCGGATAGTAAGAAGTCCCGTACACCACCGCCATGGAAGGCGCCTTTTTCTACAAGTTCGCCGTCCAACGCGCCTTCAGTTTTTGTCGTACCTTCGAGAACGACAAGTTTCGCACTTTTCCAATCCTGTCCACCGCATTTTGGACATCCGTCAACCATTGTGCACTCCCAGTCTAAGATTTCCATTCAAGCGGTATGCTGCTGCAGTAACAAGCTGTTAACCGCTTCTCAAGGGCACATGCGGCAGGCCCTAGAATAAGAGGAGGTTTCCAACCGTAAAGACGTTCACATAACACACGCTATGAGAAAATAAAAGTAAAGAAAAACAGTAGGATAGATATTTTTGACCGACCCAAAATGCGCAAGATTAAACCGCCAGATGTGCTAGTCGGCTTGGAAAAGGCACTCCCGTGTCAACGGAGTGCCTTATGCTATTAGACGTCAACGCTTATGCGGATTTTGGACGGGTCCACACCGAAATGTATAGCTAAGCCCTGACGAGCGTGTTCGGGTGTCATCGTTATAGCAACGCCTTCTCGGGGTGGCGTCAAATCAAACTTACAATCGTCGAAGTGCACGTCTAGCGGTTTAATCGTGCGCATTGTGTTCTCTCGGCTGCGCCCTGGCTTTTCTGCGAGCCATTCTTTGTGCCCATTTTTGATGTGCTCTAGCAGTCGAGGCACAGGCACCAGCCAAGCAGACAAGTTATCAATATCTTTTCCTGTTGCCATGAGACAGTAGTCTACACCGTCCAAAGTTGGCACGTCTGCATCAGCCTCGCCAGAATTGGCGGCAAACTGAACTGATCCGTGCACGGCATTGACCACCAACAGACAGTGTTTGCCATCCAACTCCACTTCGTACCTGCCAGCGTGCCGTTGCAGTAGTTTAGCGTTCGGAAGCATTTTCAAAATTGCTTCTTTGCGTTCTGTAGCGTTCATAATACTGTTCCTTATGTGTTTATAATGATATATATATACTGTTAAGTAGTATTGTCTAGTATAAAAAGGTATGGATCGGTAAAAAATATGCTATCGCGTCTGCGTAGAGGTAAGTCACTCGCCTAAAAAGTGCTCGCATACAGCGCGCTGTGCGCAAAAAAAAGACCCCCGAGGGGATCAAAGTAGATAGTCGACGGCCGCTTGTGCTTTCGCGGCCGCAGTGAAGATCGCCTTCTTGTCCGACTTCAGAATCTTGAGCCAGTTGCCCAGATACTGCGCGTGGTCGTCGCGTGGAGAAGGTGATATCCCGAGCCGCGCGCAACAGAATGCGGCACCAAGCTCTGCCACCAATTCTTCCATCGCATAGGCTTCTGAGCCGAAGCGGTTTTTAAGATCGCGATCGCAGCGGCTTGAGTGTCCCGTCCAGTGCGTCAGCTCGTGCCAGAGCACCGCGTAAAAGTTTTCCTCGCGGGTGCCGTTCGGGGTATCGAAGAAGCGCGCCCTCTCGGGCATTTGCACCACGTCGGTGGCAGGAGAATAGAACGCCCGATCACCGCTTTCGCGGATCTTCGCGCCAGTGGCGGAGATTGCCCACTCGACGGCTTCCAGCCGATCGAACGTCTCGGCAGGCGATAGCTCGGGGGGCCGCCAGCCTTCGACTTGTGTGGCGTTGAAGACGGGAAACCACTTGAGCACCCGGTAGGTTTCCTCCTCGCCGCCCTCTGCCTCCTTCGTGACCTGTTTGTAGAAGACGACAACCGAAGCTTTTTCACCTTTGCGGACGTGGGCGCCGGTTTCTCGCCATTGCTTGTAGGTGCCCCACATTTTGCTCGAGTATCCAGCCACCTGCCCCATCACCCAGAGGTTCAGGATGTTCACCCCCTGATATTCCTGGCCCGAGTTGATATTGCGCGGCAGTTCGCTGGCGCCGCCGCGGTGCCAAGGCATGACCGGATCGCCGGGGTTGTTCTCGATGGACGCCACCAAAGCATTGGTGACTTCCGCATAGATGTCGCGTGACATTGCAGCCTCCTTTGAAAAAGAGCGACTGCATTCATTTTATATGATCCTAGGAAAATAGATTTTTGGGGCTGGGGATGAGCCATAGGTAGAGGCGCAGGGAATAGCGGCTTTCGAACGCCATCACCGCACGGCGCGACACGGCCGCCCAATGCGTCGAGTTTGCTATCACCTGGCGCATGGCGGGCGAAAACTCGAATCTCACCTCGGCGCCATCGAGGTCATCCGGTTCGCGCTCCACGTCGCTAAGGATCGGCCCGGACTTGGTGTAAGGACGGCCTCGGCGGCTCATCAGCTGCACCGACACGATTGTGCTATGCAATTCCTGGACGGCCTCGGCCAGCTCGTCGCGGCTCTTGTGAAACGTCTCGTTCAATACGCTGTAAGGCACGCGGTGCTGGACCTGGTCGGCCACGGCAACACCGGCCTCCTGCACCAGAAGGCAAAACAGCTTCGCAGCGCGCAAGCTGAGGCTGTCACCCGATACGAAACGTAGCTCCACCAGTTCGCCAGCCGCCACGATTGCGTCGGCATCGGAGCGGTGCATTTTGACGGCATCGAGGGTGGTGAGCTTTGCCATGAGGTGAAGGCTAAGGGTGAAGGCTCACCTTGGCAATTCACCTCACCCGCGATTGCTCACCTTTCGCCCGCGATTGCTCACCCTACACCCGCGATTGCTCACCTTTAGGGGTGTTTTATCTTTTTATGATAAAGACTTATTGACCTAGAAATAGAAACTAAGAAATAAGAAAAGAGACCAGCCTGTGGATAAGTCTGATTTTGGCGGCTCCAAGGTCAGTTTCGGCGTGGCTTGAGCGTGGCGCTACGGATTCAGCGTGGCACCTGTGGCGATGTGGGCGGGGCTGAGAATAGACGGTCCTAGCGTCCAGCTCTCGCCTCGTAATACACCGGTTTAACCCGATCCGGACCGGAAGGCGCTCCAGCGGCGCTCTGCGGGCCACACAGAGCCATCAGGGCTCGGCCTCCTTTTTTCTCAGCATATTTCGTGCAACAGGCCAGCAATGCGCCTGTCTCGAAATTATCGGCGCTGGAGGCGCTAACGATCCACTATGCGCGATAGAGCACAGCGATCAGGCTCGGGGGTCCCCGCATAGCGGGGGTGGGCCTGACTCCGTCCGTGCAACTTGTCTCTCAATCCTCAGCAGGGTTGAACCTGGTCAACGCGCAGCTCGCGAGCATTGACCAAGTTCATCCTTGCTACGCGCATCCGGTAACGGTGCACACCACGCCCGCCGAGCCTCGATCACGAGCTCGGCGGGCGGGATAGACCACCAGATTTCACCGATTATATGCTATGCCGCTTGCTATGATTTGAGACCAGCAGTTTGCTAGAAGTGCAGCACCGCCGGCACTTTGCACGGTTACTGAATGAATGGAGTTGAATCCACTCTGGGCTGCTTTTGACTTCAACCTATTCAATGCCAAGCCAGCAGCTGGCGCGTCGTCTTCGATCACTCGCTTACAGTCTGTCGCAGATAGTTCGATAGTTGGACCATTAGTGGCGACGACTTCGTTGGTCACATAAACCGAGTCTGCGAGTATGGCGGTTTCGTAAGACACTGTGCCTGTCTGACACCCTGACAGCACTATCCCGACTAGACTGAAGGCAATCATTTTTCTCATCACGAACCTCAGCTTAAGTTGCCACTCATTCTCAACTATGGGTACCGCCAGGTCAACGGGTTGTGGACAACTGGATTCCGAATGCCGAATTAGCTCGGGGTATCACCCACTCAGACACTCGGGGGATGGCGCATGCCACCGGAACCGGCTGGAGCCTGCGCCGCCTGCGCGAGCGCGTGTTGCGCGCGGGCGCAAGGCTGATCCTTTCGGGGCGGCGCATGACGCTCGCCCTCTCCGGC
>Ga0307963_1000975_pt1 | contig 20986 bp, 15 predicted proteins | sample OrgLakmetagen594_FD_201829 | JGI IMG/M metagenome (GOLD analysis project Ga0307963, IMG submission 201829) | Saline water microbial communities from Organic Lake, Antarctica - #594 | ecosystem: Environmental > Aquatic > Non-marine Saline and Alkaline > Saline | place: Antarctica: Organic Lake... | reverse complement strand
GACGCATCTGTCGTTCCTTCTGGCAAAATCATACACCCTAGTTACCCATGCTTACTTATGCCTGAAGGAACGACAGTTGCGTCTCGTTGCTTCGTCCTCTTTCCCTCAATGTGTACGCCCGGCAGCATTCTTTTGTAGGGTTGGCCAGAACCATATGTGTACAGTGTATATACGGTATTGTTTGGCAGGGGAATCACCAAATATATGGTCATATGCGGTATACACGTATACACACGGTTCTGGCCAACCCTATTCTTTTGCCTTGCCTCTCTTGCCCTTCTACATCAACCAAATAAAAACGAGGCATTACCCGGCCACATCCGTTCTTTCTTATGTTACTCACTCTTCCACATCCACTGCAAAAACGTTTGGGAGAACCTGGCAACCCCCCTTGTTCCTCTTCTCCTCCTCCTTCCACACCCGCCTTGCTTCTCTCATTCCGCCCACCTTGTTGCTCTTATCCTTCCACATCCAATGTATGAAGAACAGGGGGTGACGGGGGGTGCCGTTTCCAGTGGGAACAATCTGCGGAAGCAACAAAAAGAGTGCAGGGAATAGGTGAGGGGGCTTAGAGTCTCAGAGTACTGCCTGCTTACGCTGTATGTGTGGGTTAAATTGGGGAATACGCTGTTGCCAGCGAGAATGTGCTGATGATGCCTGCGAGCAGCAGCACATTATCACTGGCAACCTAAATACAGGAAAGTGGAAATTGGATCAAGATAGATAAATGCACTTGAACACGACGCAAACATGCATCGCATGCCACATAAATAGGTGCGCCAGGGCACCACCCAAATTTAAACACAACCGCTCACATGAGCCTCACATACCACCACAACAACACACATCCACGCCCTCCCTATCCCCCAACTTGACACACACCCACACCCACATAAACACCCACACCCACACCCACATCCACACCCACATCCACACCCACACCAACACCCACATCCACACCCACACCCAGACTCAGACCAACACCCGGACTCAGACCCAGACTCAGACCAACACCCAGACTTAGACCCGCACCCACCCCCACCCCCTCCCCCACACACCCCCACATCCACACCCAGACTCAGACCCACACCCACACGCACACCCACACGCACACCCACACGCATACCCATACCCAGACCCAGACCCACACCCAGACTCAGACTCAGACCCACACCCACACCCACACCCACACCCAGACCCAGACTCAGACCCACACGCACACGCACACCCACACGCACATCTACACCCCCATCCCCACCCCCACCTGCTCTATGTACCACGCCAGCAGCATGAACACCAACCACTCCACCGCCATGATGATAAAGATGGTCACCATGCCGTTCTTTTCATCACTGAAGCTAGAGAAGCGCATGCCAGAGGTATTGCTGCCCGCGGCACGGAAGGCGTACGCCCCAAACTCGTACAGCCCCCTGTAAGTGCAACGGTGTAGTTGTGTGGTTTCGTTGTGGGGTTTTGTTGTGTGGTGTAGTTGTTTACTGTGTGGTGATGGAAACGTGGAAATGGGGCGCAGCGCTGGCTGGTGATGTTAACGTGTATTAATGCAGCAGAAGGTGTGTGTGTGTGCCCGAAACTTGTGCGGTCCCCTGCATAAGCGACGTGGCATAGTTTGTGAGGTGGAGACGGTGTGGGAGTGGGGTGTAGCCGCACTTGTGAGGTGATGAGGATGTTGCAGAAGGCGTATGTACCCCCTAATTTTGTGCAGCTTCCTGCAGAAGCGACATATGGTACAGCGGCGTGGTAATGAGGATGCAGCAGCGAAGGTGCAGGCCAGGAGCTCCATCATTAGGCTACCAACTCAGCTTCAATTCACGTGTGTGTGTGTGTGTGTGTGCGTGCCATTAGTCATTAGGCTATACTGACTCAGCTTCAATTCACGGATTCCTCAGGTGATGTAATGATTTGATTGAAGCGTGTGTGAGCGCACTCGGATGTCAAGAATCTGGTCATGAGTGGAGTAAGGCATGCACGTGTTGCATGTGCGCACGACACAAACACACGAGAGCAGTTGTTTGCACAAAGATTGCCATCCTATTATGCGTTTGTGTGTACTCAAACTACTACATGCACTATCGCGCACCTGTAGCTCTTACACAGTTGAAACATTAAAGATGCACGCACGCACATACACACTCACACAAACGTGTGCGTGTGCGCGTGCACACACGCACACACATTTGTCTGCACACCTGTACAGAGAAAAGGCAGGGATGAGCTCAATGAGCCACAGCCACCAGTAGTTCTCATCCATGAGAGGATTGAACAGAAGGAAGCCCAACAGGCCAGAAGCCAGCACATACCTGTGTGTATGTTGTGTACATATATGTGTGTGTGAGAGTGCAGGTATGTGTGCTATTGTGTGTGTGTGATAGCCTGGCAGAGTACAAAAGATTGAACAACTGGTTGGCGCACACGCTTATAATGTGCAAACTTGTGGAAGTGTCTATCACTTTGTGGAAATGTCTATCAAGGATGACTTTGTGGGAGACGGGCGTCTGCAAATCGCGAGACTAGTTATGGAAATAAAAGCAATGAGGTCTCATTGAAGAACAGTGATAACTGTCAGTCATGCTGCACGCTCATGCGCTGCAGACTCAACATGCGAAAATATGTGCGCACGCACACACACACACGCAAACACACACACACACATAAACACACACACACACACCAAGCACACAGCACACTAACAAAACACGTGTTGCGCACACACACACACGTAATTACAAACCATCTGTTACCAAAGCTGCTGCATGCACGTGTACAAACGCACGTCCTCTTCCTGCTGTGCAACACACTCACACATAGGCCGCCACTACGGCAGTGCGGGGATTAGTGAAGAGGGCACTCAGGAAGAAGGTGAAGGCCATTTGGACCTGGCCAAACAAGACGTAGAACACGATTTGCACGCCTGCGTGGGAATTGAGGAGGCAAGGTGGGGTTAGTGATGGAATTGGTGGTACCGAGTATGGCCTGCACACGCAGGTGTTTGAGATTTGTTTAGACCATAGAGACCATGAGACGAGGAATAAGGTCTGCACAAAAGGGACAGGCAAAGTGGAATTGGACTTTGAAGAGATTGATAGTATTTGATAATTGTGGTAGGACGTGGAACAGCCTCCTGCACAAAAGGGGCGGACACAATGAAGGTAATGCTTTGAAGAGAAAATTGGTACTATTTGATAATTGTGATAGGACGTGGAACAGCCTGCACGAAAGGGTGGGCATAATATGATGGACCGCGGTCGGCAGATTGCATCTTTGTAAGTGAAGGAGGCAATGTTAGCAATGGTGGACCTCACAAGACGTGGGACACGACTGCGCGTTCAGTAAAAGAAGCAGCAGCATGATGCAAGTGCTGTGTTAGATGATTGGGTGGTTGATGCAAGTGTTGTGTGTGAGTTGATTGGGTGATTCAGCATCCCCTGAAGACGCATACCACAGGCATGATCAAAGATGATGAATCGAGAGCTTAAAGATAGACCATGGACATCAGGCTTGCTGCATCTGTGCAGAGTTATAAAGTGCAGAGATAATGCCAAAAGGGAGAGGTACAAGAAGAGGAAGAACGCCACTGCCTACAAACACAATCATATTCGATGCATTGTGTCCAGCATGGCTTTTTTCACATTGTAAGCACACGTACCGTAGCTGTTTCTGATGAAGTACTCCAGCCCAACAGCTGAACCGATGACAATGAACACAAAAATGCCAGCAGCGTAAACCTATGGGCAATATAACAACACATGACACGGAGAAAAGAGGGGGTTTGTTGAGGGTGGAGTGGTGTGTTTTAGGCAAAAGGTGGACGCATAAACATCGACGCCAAAAGAAAAGATGCATGTTGTAGTAATCTAGAGCCAAAATGAAGAGTCTAGTTCACACCAACAGAGGCAGGTAGTCATGAACATACAAGTGCACACTCTCACACACACTCAACCCCCCCCCACCCACACACAGACACAGACACACAAGCAATCCCCCCCCACATACACACACACACATCAAACGCATGCGTACACATCCGGACACATACTCAGATAGGCACACAAAGTAATGAAACACACGTACCAGGTAGTTCCATAGGTAAGACACCAGCCAGTAGGCGGTGTCAGGCAGGCCATGCATCTTCATAATCACCCTTAGGCGCTTCTCTTTCTCGTACACAAGCTGTTGGAGCCTGTGTGTGTGCATGTACATGTGTGGATGTGCGTGTGTGTGCATGTACATGTGTCAATGTAAGTAGGTGTGCTTGTGAAATGCACGTGTGCATGTGTGCACCTGAGTACGTACCCTCCTCCTTTGTACACAGCAGCTTGCATGCTTTGACACACAGCATCACATGGAATCAGGATTTCTTTAAGATCAAGAAGTGGTGTGTGTCTGTTGCATTTATCCCCTTTTGATTAAATATTTGCAGGACTGCAGCAGACCTGTAGGAACTCTAGAGCTGCGGCAAGCCTAAATTCTACATCCTTTGGCTTCCAACCCTAAAACGCCACCTAAACCACGAGCTCCTTGAGCACTCAACCCTTAACTCATCATGTACGGGCAGCCATACCAGATAAATTACCCAGGCACTGAGCAGGGGCCCTCTGAGAAATGACACACAACACTGACTTCTTGCCTACGGCAAACCAGGTCTTACTGCTGAGTGTAGGACCAAGTCAGTTAAGCAATACGCAAGTAAGTGCATATGACGGTTTGTGTAGTGCCCCAATGTGGAGGACAATGCCAGATTTTCTGACTGCAGCAGGCCGGCTCTCACAGGGGGGCTACGACAGTCTTTTACTGACGGTAATACAACAGTCTCTCACTGACGTTGCTACAACAGTCTCTTACTGACGGTGCTACAACATCCTCTTACTGACGGTGCTACAACAGTCTCTTACTGACGGTGCTACAACAGCCTCTTACTGACGGTGCTACAACAGTCTCTTACTGACGGTGCTACAACAGTCTCTTACTGACGGTGCTACAACAGCCTCTTACTGACAGTACTACAACAGCCTCTTACTGACAATGCTACAACAGCCTCTTACTGACAATGCTACAGCAGTCTCTTACTGACGGTGCTACAACAGTCTCTTACTGACGGTGCTACAACAGCCTCTTACTGACGGTGCTACAACAGTCTCTTACTGACAATGCTACAACAGCCTCTTACTGACAATGCTACAACAGCCTCTTACTGACAATGCTACAACAGCCTCTTACTGACAATGCTACAACAGCCTCTTACTGACGGTGCTACAACAGCCTCTTACTGACAATGCTACAACAGCCAGTTGCAGTGCTGCGGCGGCACCCTTACATGGAGGGCACCCCTGAATTGAGGGCTTGCCGACTAGAGCAAGTAGGTTTGGTTTCAAAACACGCAAACTAAATTTAACAGCGATCATATTGCAGCAACCTTGCATGGAGGGCACTCTGAAACGGAGGGTATTGCCAGCTGGACCACCCAGGTTTGGTTGTACATCACACACACACACAAGTTCAACACCGATCATATTTGCAGCACCCTTACATGGAGGGCATCGCCAGCTGGACCACCCAGGTGTAGAACAGAGGCCCTATGAGGGACGAGAAGTCAATCCTGCAGCGAAGGTTGACGAGGACAAAGAGTTTATGACAGCGAAGGGGGGAGGTACGACAAACAGGACCATTGGCAACGCAACAAGTAAGGAGGAGGGGTGGTAACAATTGTGCCCAATGCCCAGATTTACTCAAGATCAACCATCTCCAAAAGCAATGGGTGTCATAAACGTACTTTGGAGAGGTTCGTACATAGCCCCCCTCCCCCTACACACAGAACACTCACTGACACACACATACACTGAGAAACGCACACACAAAGCACACACACACATCACATACACTATAAAGCGTGCATCCATACAAACAAGCACACACATATACACTTAGAGGCGCACTCACAAAGAACACATGCACACACACTCACGTGAGACCGTCTCCTTGCTTGGGAAAGCTCATCAGGCCAAGCAACTCGTTGGATCTGTGGGGCAGCAATGAAGGGTTTAGTCACACTCACAAAGACGGGAATAATCAATTGCTTCTATTACATAAGCTGGTCTTCTAGCATGTAGCAAGGACCAACGCCAGAATGAAATGCCTTTGTGCAGCCAAACATGGGCTTCAGATTATAACGTGCAACCGACATTCATTCCTTGACCTAATCATGAATAACCATTCTGCAAACCACTGCAATGATCATCTGTAGCTACGCAGCTTATGCACTGACTGCTTAGACACGCAGCAAATGTCGATTGTGTACAAAACCAAGGATCTGTCTAAACAGCAGCCTTAGTATTGACTTGAAATGTTTGGCGCTCCTCGTATGTATGTCGAGCATATAGGATAAGATTGTGGACCTTACCTGGCTCTCATCAACGGTTTGAACTTAGGCCAGCCATACCTCCTGAAGAAAGCGCGCTCTTCATTGCCTTGGAGCACCAAAAAAGGGCGCGAGGAGTTTAACAGCCTTGGGTCGGTTAAGATAATGTTTTGCACGGTTTGGTTTGTAAAGAAGTCACGTGCGGTGTCCTGTGTGTGTATGTGTGTGTGCGTGCGTGCATGTGTGTTTGTGTGTGTGTGTATGTATGTATAAGTAGTGTACAGAATGAGGGTGCACATAAATTGGAGACTGCTGTTGTGGAATTCATTGCGGAATATCTGTGAACTTGGCACTGAAATATTTGTGACCTTGGGACTGAGTAGAGGAATTGAGCCCTGTTTTGTTCGAGTTCAACAAAAAAAAGGGATTAACGGTTTGCAAGTTCTTATGAGCGCATAGCTTTAGCACGAGCTTCTGAAAGTACAAAGAATTCAAGTACTAAACGTAACTACAAACTAATAAGTATGCACACACACACGCACACCCCCACACACACCCACACACACACCACAGACACACACACCTGTGCTGTCTGGTTGTTGGCGAAGTCTGTGAAGTTGTTATTTTGAAAGAACTCCTGAGTGTCCCTGTAAGTAACGCACAAGTACATTTCACATGGTGTTGCTGCAAACAATTCGTATAATCAGGCCGGCAAAAATTTGAAAGGAATATATTAGGTGGTACCCTGTGGAATATATTCAGTACATAATGGAACCACGAGCGTACACACTACACACGTCCTTGGTAGAAAGTTTTTGGTGGACACGTCGCATACTCAATGGAACAACAAGCAGGGTTTAAGGCGTTTGATAAATGCACACTACAATGCGTAAAAGCACAAGCTGCCAATGCTGCTGTTGCAGCGGCAAAGGTTCTCTCAGCTGCTTGCAAAGGTTCTCTCAGCTGCCTGCAATGGCTCTTTCAGCTGCCTGCAAAGGTTCTCTCAGCTGCCTGCAATGGCTCTCTCAGCTGCCTGCAATGGCTCTCTCAGCTGCCTGCAAATGCTCTTTCAGCTGCCTGCAAAGGTTCTCTCAGCTGCCTGCAATGGCTCTCTCAGCTGCCTACAAAGGTTCTTTCAGCTGCCTGCAAATGCTCTTTCAGCTGCCTGCAAAAGTTCTCTCAGCTGCCTGCAAAGGTTCTCTCAGCTGCCTGCAAAGGTTCTCTCAGCTGCCTGCAAAGGTTCTCTCAGCTGCCTGCAATGGCTCTCTCAGCTGCTTGCAAATGTTCTCTCAGCTGCCTGCAAATGTTCTCTCAGCTGCCTGCAAAGGTTCTCTCAGCTGCCTGCAAAGGTTCTCTCAGCTGCCTGCAATGGCTTTCTCAGCTGCCTGCAAAGGCTCTGAGGCAGGAGACGCTCTCTGCCTTCCCACCTGTCCTCGTCTCACCTGAAGTCTTCATTGTCTTGAAATGCCTCTGCTGTGCTGTTGTCATTCAGAAAATCTTGGATGGCGCCGATGGAGTCGTTAGTGTTCCTCAAATAGTTTGAGGCATTGAAGGGCCGCGGCGGACCTACAGACAGCAACAGCAGACAATCTTCATACAGCCATAGACACCCTCAATCGGTTAGGTTTGATTTAACCTTAGCTCATCCTAACCTTTTACTTTAACCCTGAGCGTGAGCCTAAACCTAAACCCTGGCCCTATACGTTACCCTAAATCTAAACCCTAAATGGATTGGAAAGAATGTTGAGTAACATTCACAGGGACTATAGCAGACAGCGGAGCTGGCTTCTATGGTGTGTGCCAAAAAGCATAGGTCGTAAGCATTTGCCTTTGAACTGGCTTCTGTGGTGTTGCAGAAAAGCACAGGTTGTGAATGTTGCCTTTGAATTGGCTTCTATAGTGTTGCAAAAAAGTACAGGTTGTGAATGTTGCCTTTGAATTGGCTTCAATGGCGTGTGCCAAAAAGCATAGATTGTAAGTATTTGCCTTTGAACTGGCTTCTGTGGTGTTTTCAAGGAATACAGGTCGCAGGTGTCTGGGGACCTGTGTGTGTATGTGTGTATGTGTGTGTGTGTGAGTGTGCGTTTTCCAAGGAATACAGGTCGCAGGTGCCTGGGGACCCTGGGGGCAAGCACAGCACACAACTAGGAGTTCGAACCCCATATGGATGGTCTTCAACCATGGCGTGCGCTTACAGACGCTTGCAAGTGGCATATGGTCCGCACCTGGCGCTACTGCACAAGAAAGCCTGCTGTGATGGAAAATCCCATTCAAATGCTTGCAGATGCATGATTCAGCAATGCATGCAAGGGTAGGCTCCGGCAGCAGCGGCGGCACAGCTTGGTTTTAGACGATTTAAAAGCTTACCAATGAACGCAGAGTCCCAGCCTTGGACAGCCAGATTCACGAGGGAGGAGTACCGACAAAAGCCCTCCTGAAACGGGGAGCCTCCTTGGAGCCCCAACGAGCAATTATGCCTGGGCACGCAGGTCACAGGTGGTGGAGTGTTAATTGGATAGGAGTGGCTGGAACCACACATACAAGTACAGAAGGTTTATAGCAAGATTTCATGTTGTACGTGCATGGTTGTACGTGCATGGTTGTACGTGCATGGTTGTACGTGCATGGTTTATGTTGTACGTGCATGGTTGTATGTGCATGGTTGTACGTGCATGGTTTATGTCGTACGTGCATGGTTGTACGTGCATGGTTCTGGCCAGCCCTAGGCTTTAAACCATGATGAGTTTCATCGAAAATCTGTGACCATGATGAGTTTCATCAAAAATCTGTGTGCACCTGGACACAAACATTAATGCTGTTGCGTACGCATGTGTGTGTGTGTGTGTGTGTGTGTGTGAACGAGTGTGTGCCTGAGTTGCTGAAAAGCTGGCCTGCACATAAATACTCGGCAGCAGGGCAAGGCCTAATTTTGGGAATAATTATACACAGGGTGCCACACAGCAGCTCGTCATTAGCGTATTGGGACTGCAAACTAGTCTCACAGCAATCAAGATACACACAGATATACAGAGCACATCGTAAAACAGCACTTGCATCAGGGTGCACTGCTCTAACAGCAAACTAATAGTTCACAGCGTACATGCACACACACACAAACACATACACACACATACACACACACACGCACACACACAAGGCAGGGTCTCAGCAAGCCTATTTTTATATAACTTTCAAGAGCAGCCAAGGGACCGCACATAACCGCATACGGTCTCAACTATTTTGCTCTCTAAAACTAGGGAGGCCAGAACCATTTACAACTTACATCTGAAACTTTAAGTACACCTTTGATGATGGTGATCGATGGCATTACCGCACTCGTTTCCTGGAGGTAGGCTTAGCCAGGAATGGCGCATTATATAATTCAACTTGTAACTAAAACCAAAAACCACAAACCCGTCAGTAATAATGAGTGTTGCTGACAGCAACCACCCTGGCCAGAACGATATAAATACGGTATTCTTGGCAGGGAAATTACCGAATACACGGTCATATAAGGCACACATATATGGTTCTGGTAAACCCTACACATATCACATCGTCCATTTCCTCAACTTACAGGACGACAGCTGTAAAGTTGCTCAAGCTGATGGTGGGCGCGAAGTTGAAGGCGGCCGAGTAGGATTCTGTGGGGCTGTACAGGCTTTCGTTGTACTTCTTGAAGCACTCCGCTTTGCCCACTGGCGTGTTCTGTGAATAAAAGCAGGATAAACATGTCACCCTTGACTCTACACATATCTATATGCATCTACACATAGTTAGTCTGATGCAAGCCTGCAATTTTGCCCCAGAATGAGGAAGGACACACGCTCCTTTGCACATCAGCCATTATTTGCAAAAGAACAAATAGCAAAGAAGCGTCGCCTGACTACTCAGCAACTTAGTAGTTGTATATATAACCCTGCAAGAGTGCCTCTCATCATCTGAGTACTCACAATGACTGTATAACGCTTTTCTGCCAACACCGGGAGTTCCTCACAATCCCACAAAGAGGTAACCTTTCACAACCGCACCTGATACCATCCACAAAACAGTGTGTCGTCAAGAACCTCCTGACTGTCTAACCGCTTTGTGGGCATATCCACGCAGCCCATTTTAATGCGCTCAATCGGAGTGCCCTCAACCTGCTCCTGAGGGTCAAAGTTCTGGGCCTCCAAGAAGGCTGCCGTGCAGCAGGGTGTTGAAGTGGTGTGTGTTTAGGGTCGGCCAAGTCCTTACATATATTTACGGTCTGTGTACGGAAATCTTTTTGCATGGAACAATTAAAACATACGGTCAAACTTTGGACTTGGCAGATGCATATACATGTTGTTCCGGCAGCTCTTCATGATGGGGTGAAAATGTGGGAATGACTGGTGCGAGAAATGCGAGGGTGTAGACGGGAAATAAGGTAGGCTGTGAGGCAGCAAAAAAGACGGCAAACAAGACAGGGAAATGTTTTACACCTTGAAGAAGATAAGATGCAGGGGTGTGTTGTCTGCTGGAGAGGTGAGATCTTTAAGGCAAGGGAGAAGGGAAAAGGCAGGGCAACAAGGTCAAACACAAAGTAAAGTAGGAAGCTCACTTTGATCAAGCAGGCCTTGTTCCCCTCAAAAAGAATAAGAATCTATAAAAATTACAATAAGAGTTGATAGAAAGACGGTGATAACAGCTGGCGTATTGGTCAAAAAAGAGGGACCGTTGCCACTAGGCAGCGTATAAACACATGCGTGGACCCTTCCGCACGACCCCTGAAGTAATACTAGCTTTTGTCTGCCTCTGCCTCCTTACCTTCAAAGCCATCGATTTCATAGGAGTAGAACTTGATCAAGAACGTGACTGGGTCGTAAATCTTGGTAACCCATAACGTTATAGGTTCCCCGGTCTCAGGGTCTACCTCAGACTCAAGCTCCACTCGGTATCTGCAGAGTAAAGGTATGCGCACAGACGGGACATTTGGCCTGATATAATCTTTGCTTAAGATGTCCACGCCAGACTCTGAATGAAGCACAGTCAACAGCAAAGCCTTGGCTCCAGCTCTGTAGCTAGCTGTATAGAATGTAGGTAGCTGTATAGAGTGTAGGTAGCTGTATAGAGTGTAGCTAGCTGTATAGAATGTAGGTAGCTGTATAGAATGTAGGTAGCTGTATAGAATGTAGGTAGCTGTTTAGAATGTAGCTAGCTGTATAGAATGTAGGTAGGAGCACAGACGGGGAGTTCTGCCCAACATGTAGTCATTGCCACACATGACGACAAGGCTGCACCTATACTTGGCAGCACTGCAGTCGGCATGCCATAAGATTGGGAGCCAAAGGATGCTGTGCTTGGAAGCACTGCAGTCAGCATGCCATAAGATGCACAAACGAGTGAGAAGGTGTTCTGATATCAAAATTGCCAACACAGTTGAAAGAAGTGTTTTCATGAACAAGTGTGTATATAAGTTACCAGCTGCCGCGTTGATTTTTATCTTTCCTTCCTGTGGCGGAGGAGCAGAACCTAGTATTGAAGTGTTTCCTTCGCCTTGATTAATGTGGGAAGTGGGAAGTGGTCTTCAATGTTTGTACGAATTTTCTTTTTTCCATAGTCTTTTTTGCCACGGATACAAGCAAAGCAAACAGGGAGCTCAAACACGCAGAGCATGCGCGGCTTACACACAGGAATGGCCAGAGATATGGGTACAAAAGCAGTACATGTGTGTGTGTGTGTGTGTGTGTGTCACGAGTCATGAGGCATACGATTCCCTGCAGAGAACATCCCAAGTCGTGCACGACGGGCTACATGTGTGTGTGTGTGTGTGTGTGTGTGTGCGTGCGTGCATACACCAGTCGTGATCACATAATTTTACACTACCTGCTCGCGTAATTCCATGTCACCATACACCATACACGCGAGGTATTTCCAGCCAGCACCACTTACATGTCGTAACTCATGTTGCGTTGGGCGCACGTGGTGTTTGGCATGGTCACCAATAAAACATCAGTTTCAGAATTAGCACCCCTGCACGCAAACGAAATAGAGAAATCAAAAGTAGCTCTTATGCTGAAGCTGACGCACACAGTTAAAGAAGGCAAAATAAGTAAGTCGTGTACTTGTAGGGTTGGCCAGAACCACATATATATGGTGTATAAACGGCATTTATGGCAGGACATCACCAAATATACGGTCACATACGGTGTATATACACGGTTCTGGCCAACCCTAACTTGTGACGCTGAAAATTTCAAAGCGGTTGTATGCTGAAGTTGACACACGAGAGGAGGGCAAAAGTCGTCAGGTAGTTGCAACACTCAGAATAGGCCCACAATGGCAAATGCATACCATTTTGAGTGACACATGGATGCATACAAATATGCATGATTGTGTGATCACTCATACACTTACTCATTGATAAACGTCATGTCAATGTAGTACTGCATTGGTTTGGAATGCGCGCTGGCAAACTTGAATCCCAGCTTGGCGAGTAGGTGGCCGTTGAACACCTGAGAAGTGCAAAGTCAGAGTCAGCAGCGAAGGTGGACTCATGTTTGCTCTCATACAGACACTGTTTCACAAAATGTGTTCTTAATGCAGATTCCATGCAGTTTTCTGGTGTATCAACGTAGCACACGCTACCCTACAAACACACGCATGCACATACAAACAAACACACACGTACATGCACACACACACACGTACGCACAAGCGTGCACGCTTGTTTTTCACACAACACACCACTCTCAGCACACTCACAATATCCCCGTCGTCTGAAGTGCTGGTGATGTTGTTCAATACTTCGAGGATTTGGAACGCGTTGCTAGGGGTAGGGTTTGAGCGCGGCAAGTTCATCATGGAATTGGCCACAAGCTGAGGAACATCAACTGCACTCCCGTTTTCCCCTGTCTCAACCTGCAGGTGTAGTTGCTTGTTGTTTGCGTGTTTGAGTGGGGTTATAGCGGGGTATGGCCATCAAGGAGTTGGCCATGAGCTGAGGGAATGAACACGCACTTTATTTTTATGTCAGTGCCAGCCCTGATATGGCATTGCTTGTGAGTGACCTCCTCACGAGGGTTAGCAAAAAGATGCAGCCCATGAAGTGGAGAGTGTTGTGTGTGGCCTCGCAATGAAGTGAGGATGCTTGCAAAGCACAGTGCAAATGCAAAGCAGCGCAATTGCAAAGCACAGTGCATAGGCAAGCACCCACAGTGCATAGGCAAGCACCCACAGTGCATAGGCAATCACCCACAGTGCATAGGCAAGCACCCACAGTGCATAGGCAAGCACCCACAGTGCATAGGCAAGCACCCACAGTGCATAGGCAATCACCCACAGTGCATAGGCAAGCACCCACAGTGCATAGGCAAGCACCCACAGCGCATAGGCAAGCACCCACAGTGCATAGGCAAGCACCCACAGTGCATAGGCAAGCACCCACCTCCCACTGCCAGTCCTCCCTGAACTGGTACCGTTGGCTGCTACTACTGGTCTCGGACGTCTGGCTGGTTTGCGAGCTGTTTGTACCACTTCTCAAGGCCAATGACAGGCCTGTAGGTGTACGTGTGGGCGTGTGCAACTGGTTACTGGTGTTGCTGTATACTTACTTCGTGCCGTGCCGAGCTGTGTGGTAAATGTGGTTAGGTACTAGAGGTACTAGAAGTAATAGAGGTAATTGTAGGGAAGGTACTAGAAGAGCGTCGGATTTAGTTGCTGAAGAAGGCTCTATAGCACGTAACAGTTGCATCACGCAGAATTATAAGACAAGGCTGTGAAAAGGTCGCTGGCTGTTGTATGGAAATTGCAAAGCCGGAGCACTCCGTCGTGCGAGTAAAAACGAGTTCTGCTCAAGGCTTGGCTTCACCCACAAATTCTGCATGCTTTATAAAGGCTTAATAAGGTTGCCCCTCAGACTGGCTTGAATAACAAAAAATAATGCATGCTTTAGAGTACTAGAAAACGTCCCCTCTTTAGACTGGCTAGAACAGCACACATACATTGATTCTAGCAAGGCGGCCGAGAAAGGCGCCCTAGCTGTTCTTACCCAAACAAAAGCGTAGTGCGTCACAGAGCCTAACAAATTGCCATAATGGCCAGCAGACGCATGTGATCACATTTTAGACAATGCTTACCCTCTGCAGTAGTCCTGTACAAAGAGGGATCACTCTCATCGCGTTCAGAACTGAATGTGAATTCGTCCTCCTCTCCTTGCAGCAGTGCACGTGACGTGGGCGCTCTGGCCAGGGCGGTGTCCTCCTGCTGGGGCGAGTCTGCTTCTTGGTCTAAGGGCGATCTGAGGAGCCGCCGGCCTGGATGTGTGAATGATGAGTATTTGTGCATGCTCATATGTTTGCGCTTTGTGTGTATGTTTGTGTATATATGTATGTGTGTGTGTGTTTATGTGTGTATACGTGCGTATGTGTGCGTGTGTGTGTGTGTGTGTGTGTGTGTGTGCGCATGTAGGTGCATGCGCATGCCAGTGTCACCATGGGCAAATGCGCAGTCCAAATTTTGCTCTGAACTGGCACATGAACCACGTACCCATGCCGCTGCCGCCACCTCCAGGCACGGTTTGTGACAGGGAGCTGTTAGGTATTGAGACCTTGTCAGAAGTATATAGTAGAGGGAGGGCCTTGAAGGGTCCGTAGGGAGGCGCCATGTAACGCGTGCGCGGCATCTGAAGGGGTGGGTTTGTAGTTTGTTTGGTGAGTTTACCGGGAGGCCTAGGAAAGGCGCCATGTAACGCATGTGCAGCATCTGGAGAGGTAGGTTTGTATTTTGTTTGGTGAGTTTGTGGGAAAGCCTAGGAAAGGCGCCATGTGACGCATGTGCAGCATCTAAAGAGGTAAGTTTGTATTTTGTTTGGTGAGTTTACCGGGAGGCCTAGGGAGGCGTCACGGGTGCTGTGGTCAATGCCTTTGCCCGCATTGACCCTTTTGTGCTCATGGGCATCATCACAGAGGCAAGCATGACGACGCACTCATAGACAACTGTTTCACTCTTTGTCAGCCCTACTTAAGAGGAAAGGCATGGACCTACTCTCCATTCTGGTATGGTATCAGAAATATACGCCCTTTTAAAGCATATTTTGTTAATGTATTTATCGCTTTATTTAAACAATGACGTATAATACATAGTATATCATGCTCCAGGCACCACAGCTTGTCTTCAGTCCTTCCTGCTCTAATGCGCCATTCCTAGGGTGGGCCAGAACCATATATTTACATGTATATGCGGTGTACTTAAAGTGTTTTTGGCAGGGAACTCACCATACATACCGTTTAATAAGTGTGTATATACGGTTCTGGCCAACCCTAGCCATTCCGAATGGCCCATTTGTAGGGTTGGCCAGAACCATACATTTATAGGTATTTACGGTGTAAATACGGTATTTTTGGCAGGGAAATCACCATACATACGGTTATATACGGTGTGTATATACGGTTCTGGCCAACCCTACCCATTTGCCTACGCTTCAGACAACATTGCTGTCCTCCTGCTGCTTGTTATGAGCTATCAGCGCTACAGGTGGCTTATGTTGTCATCATATCTCCTGAGTCCTACACTCATATCCACGACAGGTGGCCACGTGCTCGGCCTCTAATTGTTTACTACTTTTTGTTATGAGCTAACAAAAAGTTGCTTCATGCAACACATTATGTTACTATGTCTTCAGATCTCCTCGAGTCCAACACTCACATCCATGACGGGTGGCCATGTGCTCGGCCTCCTGATTGGGCACCAAACGGCCTGTGCAATGACAGGCAACAACAGGTCAAAAACTAGCACAGTGTCAGGTAGAAAGCGTACACAATTCGTCATATTTAAGCAAGGAAAGAACACACACAGGTAGGGTGGGTCAACTCACAGGCAGGGTCAACACGCAGGTAGGTGGGTCAACACACTGGCACGATCAACACACAGGTAGGGTGGGTCAACACATATGCAGGGTCAGCACACAGCTAGAGTGGGTCAAAATAGACAAATTATAATACCAGTGTTTATGCAGGGTGGGCCAAGTCTGTTTACGTACACATTCATATGAGCATTGCCCTGCAATCCTAGGCACGCTAAAACCCACCAATACACTCTCATGCAAGCCTAGATGAGCGATACACTGCAAGCCTGGACACGCGGGATGGCTCACCTGAATCGGCTTTGAAAATTGGAGCCCACACTTGTCTGGATCCTCCTTCTTGCACTTCCCACCTTGGTCTTCACATGTGCCAATTCCGGTAAGCTGCAGGTGTTGGCGCAGGAATAACGCACACGGACATGCAAGCCTTAACGTACAATTTAGGTCTCTTTGTCTTCACATGTGCCAAATCCGGTAAGCTGCAGGTGTTGGCGTAGGAATAACGCACACGGACATGCAAGCCTTAATGTACAATTGAGGTGACTTTCATCTTCACATGAGCCAAACCCGGTAAGCTGCGGGTGTTGGTGCAAGCACAACGCACGCACGCACGCATACGCATATGCACACACGCATACACACGACACACACTTGAATGTTTGATGTGTCACTGAGCTATAGGTTTTGGCTTACACACAAATGCTGTGTGTATGGTAGTTAGCTAGGTAGACAGTCAGGGAGATAGGGGAGGCCAGGACACAAGAACAGTGACCTCGCTTGCATGTATGCATGCCACCCTGTGAGAGAGATGTGTGCCTGAGATTGCATGGTAGCGTAGACTGACCGACAACAAAACTATAGTAGCATCTTAAATACACAATCTCTCTTTTAAGTACACATCATAGTTTGCGCACCCACACAAAAGCAGCATTGCAAGCGCATAAACAATCCCATCCAAAACACAAACCGTATGAGAAGCCCTTCATTTGCCCCTTTTTAATTCAGCATAAGGTACAGATCTGCAACACCTACCTCGTTGCATTCTTCGGTTGTGGTGCCATTCTCCAAGCGCACATTCTTGCAGCACTCCACACACTGGCACCCACACTGCAGAGAAAGCAAGAGGGTAACGCAAATATGTGGACAGGAATGGCAGGCAAAACAAGATTAGCACGGGCACACAACACCACACATAAACATCCACATTGCAGAGAGAGCAAGAGGGCGATGCGGGTATTGGGGGCAGGCATTGAGGCTTAAACAAGGCTACTTTCTACAAAGCAGAGCAAGAAACGAGGGAAATTGGTGGGTGAGCCTTACCGCGGCACTTTGCAGCATGGTATCATGCATTGTCAGTGCTGGCAGGGCTTGTGCATAAATGCGTGGGGTTGGCCAGAACCGTGCACACGGATTTTATATGACTGTATGCACAGTAATTCCCCTGCTTTAAACATCAAGTATACATATAAACGTGTATGCACTGCGTACACATTTACATGTATGGCACTGGCCAATGCACATACACGACCGTGTATTTTGAGATGTTCCTGCCTATAACAACGCATATTCAGCGTAGCATCTGCTGCCCACAACGCATAAGCTGACTTGCGCAAGTTCACAAGCACGGATGAACACACAGATACACAGACAAAAACGTGGCACACCAAACAAACATTGATACACACATGCATCCACGCACACATACATACATACACACACAGTACGCACATACAGCATACACATGGTGCACACAGTAACACAAACAGATACGCAAACACAAGCACGCAGACACAATGTCGCAATGTGTGGACAGGTTGAACAAGGCTTAGCATGGGCACACAACACACAGCACACATTGGTGCCCCACCCGAAATTCATCACGCCCAAGGAAAAGCACGTTGGTGGCAGCTTGAAGCGCAAACATGAGGATGGGGAAGAAGATGGGGCCTACCAGCAGGCACGCATTGGTACAGGCTTTTCTCCTCTGCAAACAGAATGATGACAAAAAAGGTTGGTGTGTGCAGCAAAAACGAGTTGATGTATGCCTTCCCTTTGCACAAAAACAATTATTAGCGTGTGTGAGTGTGTGTGGATGTGTCTGTGTGTGCGTGTGTATGTATGTATGTGTGTGTATGTGTGCGTGTGCATGTGTGCGTGTGTGTGTGAGTGAGTGAGTGAGTGAGTGTGTGTGTTTGTGTGTCAAATGTCTTGATTGAAGTTCACAGTTGTGACGCTGTGCAGCAATGCAGTGCAATCCATGCAGTACAGGAAGGGACAGGGGCCTCAACACACTCAAGACAAGAGCATTTGAGAGTCCATAGCTCATAAAGATAGGCAATCGGACTTCGTGCTGGTCCTTTTTTGAGCACCTTGCACTGTATTTGATTTGGCCCTGCGTCAAAGATGGTGCTGTGTCAAAGATTTGCGCTATGCTTGATATGGCAGCAAGAGGACTACATCTCAGCGTGAGGGGAAAGCTCAGATGCAACGAAACGAACGCTGGGTAGTAACAAAGAAAAGAAAGAAGCTCTCCCCACATCATTTTAGCAAAGGAGCCACTTCCGTACTGGATACCGCTGCAAACCTTTTTAAGACAGGAGCTGAATACAATGGAAAGCAGAAACCTGTGCGTCAGCTTGCCTATCTTGCCATTGTTACCATTGCGATTATGGGTCAGGAGCAGGCCATCACTCAAACCCTTTTTAAATGCAATCTTTCCACACCAAGCACGAGATCAGGTACACTGTACACAGGGCAAGGACGAGGGCCTGCATCCTCTGAGCTTTATTTACATAAAATGCAGCGGCGCACCTGATACACAGCACTCTTGCGTGCGAGTGCGTTGACATGCTTTGCATATGATGTACCTCTGTCAGATTTGGCTGGGCGCTGCTCAGTCTGCACGTCCACAGATTCAGATACCTATGTGCGTGTTTATGTGTATGTGTGCATGCGTGTTTGCGTCTATTTGTGTGTGTGCGACAGAGAGAGAGAGAGAGAGAGAGAGAGAGAGAGAGAGAGAGAGAGAGAGAGAGAGAGAGAGAGAAAGATAGAGGAATGGTGTGTGTGTGCGTGTGTGAGCACGCATGCTTAATACATGACGCACAATATAGACACTGCTCTCTCAACTGCCTTTATGAGGAGTCCATGCAAGCCCAAACTAACCTGCGTCCACCCCTTCCCTTGTTGCTCCTGTATGACATTTACAGGTTTACTGGCCACATAATTTGCCAGATGAATACTACAGGTTCTCAATGGAGACCGTTGTCAATACAACCCTTTCGTTTGGCCCACATTTATCTAGGTCATCCCTGCGCTTCACTTACAGATCGTTGGCTGCCAGCTGCATACTCAAGGTCCTGACACTACGCGAGGGTCTTTTAGGTAGAAAAGACGCCGTAGGCCAATGAATGAGGATAACTTAATGAGGATTGGAGGGAGGGGGGAGTTGCGTGCAGTAGCACTCGTACCCACGCTTTGGCCACGATCGTTGTTGCTATGGTCCCATAAGCAAGCATGTCTTTTGGTAAAGAGATCATGTTGTCAGGTGGTACCACCCTCCAAGTGGGCCAACCTTTTCTTATCCCTGCCCTTTTCAAAGAAGTTGTCTGAGGTATAACAACATGCTTCCCAGAGAAATTACAAACTTGTTAACAAAATGCCCAGATACATAAGCGGTGCCTCAGATACACGCATCCATGGCCACACCTAAAAACCTCTAATACCCCCTTAAATCACACACACACACACACACACCTGATGCTCTGAGGATGTACTGTCACAGATCCTGCCTGTGTGTTCAACGTCTTGGCGGGAGGCTCCCTCATTGTTGTTGGCACGCTCCTCACTACTGCGCAAGCTGCTCGAAGGGGGGGTGGTATCGACAGCACTCGTGGCAGGCAAACAGGTTTCCTGGATGCCTGGTGTCAGGCGTACGAGTGCATGTGCATCAGCTGCGTCTTCCAGCCTGTCCCCGTGTGGCCTGTCGTCCTTAGGTGGGGTATCTGGAAAGTTTGCACGTGTGTGTTGTGTGTTGTGTGTGTGTATGTGTATGTATGTGAGAGTGTGTGTGTATGTGTGTGTGTGTCTGTGTGTGTGTGTGTGTGTGTGTGTGTGTGTGTGTGTGTGTGTGTGTGTGTGTGTGTGTTTAGGGTGTGTGTGTGTGTGTGTGTGTGTGTGTGTGTGTGTGTGTGTGTGTGTGGTGCGTGTGTGTGTGTGTGTGTGTTTGTGTGTGTGTGTGTGTGTGTGTGTGTGTGTGTGTGTGTGTGTGTGTGTGTGTGTGTCTGTGTGTGTCTTTGCATGTGTGCATGCGTACGTGCAAGCTTATGTGTGGCTGAGCTAATAGCTTTCATTTTTTGCTTGCATCTTACCCATAGTGTTAACAGTTGCTCAATGAGGTAGGCTCATTGCTTGCTGGGAAAAGGGGCGGGAGATACATATAATAGCGTATATATTAGTGTGATTAAAATTTTCATGAGGTGATTACTATTTTATGGCGGAACTAATGACACTCGAATTCGACCCCAAATGACCCCAAATGACCCAAACTGATCCGATATGATTAAAATGTTTTTTTGGGGTCTATAAACGTCATTGAAGCGATTCCGATATAATGAAACACGTTTGCCGGATCGCGGGATAAACCTTGCATTGTTTTAACCCCATCAAGCATTGAAGAAAAAAGCTCAAGTCTCGAATGCGTTCAATGGACTGCAAAGTAGTGCAATGTTCAAACAGAAAATGCTGAGAGCCACACAGGTTCCCATGCAAGAGTTCATTTGCGATTTGCG
>Ga0307963_1000970_pt1 | contig 21085 bp, 19 predicted proteins | sample OrgLakmetagen594_FD_201829 | JGI IMG/M metagenome (GOLD analysis project Ga0307963, IMG submission 201829) | Saline water microbial communities from Organic Lake, Antarctica - #594 | ecosystem: Environmental > Aquatic > Non-marine Saline and Alkaline > Saline | place: Antarctica: Organic Lake... | reverse complement strand
CGCACGCACGCACGCACGCACGCACGCACGCACGCACGCACGCACGCACGCACGCACGCACGCACGCACGCACGCACGCACGCACGCACGCACGCACACTCGCTCGCACGCACGCACGCACGCACGCACGCACGCACACACACACGCACGCACACGCATACATACATATGCGCACGCTCACAGGATCCTAGTCCCAGACGGAATCCAGCTTGCAGATCTTCAGCTTGTCTGCTCTCAGGTTGTTGACTCAATTCGGCTTCCACCTTTCTCTCGTCTCCACCATCGACGCTGTTTGGTCCTCAGTTTCGTACACAGGGTGAGTGTTGTTCGTATAAACAAGTAAGAGGGCTGCTGGGTGTATATTTGTGGGTGTGAAGGCTAAGAAAGTACAAAAGTTCCGTTTCTCACATGCGTCAGGAGACCAGAGTGCTCGTGGCTCATGAGGATGCAAGCCGTGAATGGGCCCAAAGGGACACACTCCTATCCAACCTCTTCAAGCACCTCTCACTGCGCGTGATTGACATAAAGCTGCCAGAGGGAGAGCAGGTGCAACAGCAGACAGCCACTGTGAGCTTGGAGGTCAAGCTTCTTCAAAGCTTTTTCTTCCTAACAGCAGAAAGGAGTGCAGAGGAGCAATGTGATGAACAGAAGTTTGCGCAAGGCCCCTATGTGTCCAAGCTACTGAGCTCTGAGTTGCGTCGCCCTGAGGTGTGGGACAGCGAAGATGAAGCGGCTGCACTTGCTGGCGCAGTGGGCTCCCAGGTTAGTGCACGTCGATCAGAAGCTAGCAGCATAATATAAAGTCAGCCATGGTTTTGGCGGCCATTGGAATGAGCAGCAATTTTGTCGGCCTTCATGATACAAATGCACAGCGCTGAATGCTCGCTGTGGTAACCTATAATCAGGATTGGCCAGAACCAAAAAATGCACACCTGAAATGGCCGTTTGTACGGTGATTTCCCTGCTAGAAGTCCCGTATGTACACCCAGTGTACGTATATGCGTATGGTTTTGGCCAACCTTATATATAATCAACTCCATCTGGAAAGGATGTCCGTCAGGACGTGGCGGCTTCGGCAGCTACTGAGCGTGGTCACGATGTGAGGGACGAGATCTTTGAGATCGCTCGACCACTGGGCTGGAGCGTGGAAAAAGAGGACCCGCCTGGTATGTACTGGCCTGGCGTTATAGGAACATGAGCAAGGACACGCCTGTAGTTCAGACTCTGAATGTGTGGTCAATAACTCTCCTGTCATATCTTTGGTACAAACATTCTGGCCCTAGAAATCCGGCTGTCAGCATCACACGTCCTCCAGAGTGCAACTTGCACTCAGGAATGAGCGGAAATAATGACGTGGAGCACATATACACATATACTGTGAACGTGTACATTTTCTCCAAGTATCAAATCCGTTACGCCATGTTCACCACACGCTCAACAAGCCATGTCCACCACACGCTCAACAAGCCATGTCCACCACACGCTCAACAAGCCATACTTATTAAAGGAATTGCTGTGCCTGTGCTTTTCTTCCTCTTTTCCTTTCTGGACCAGGGACGATGGTGGCACTGCATATGGAAATGCACTGCCTGGATGTGTGTATATTATTTCACCATACTTTTCTTTTTTGCGATGAGAACGTGCTTGTGATGAATCTGCGCATGCTGCTGCACTACCTGTAAGTGACGCTGCTTTTTCCTATTCTTAGGACATTGTGCGTGAACGAGGGTTTGCAAAAAGTGTCTCTTCAATTGGTGACGCTGATGCCTGTTTAACTAACAGGGTTACGCTGCAAGCTGTTCCGATACCAGAGGAGGGCATTGGCGTGGATGTGCTGGAGGGAGCAGCAAGGTGTGTGTTTGTGCCTACAAAAGTTGTACAGTGCTTTTACATAGCGTGCGCTGCCTACCTTTAGTGCCAGCAGCCCATTCCAGAGATCTTCCTCAACTCAGAACACAGGGAGAAAGCTTCACATGATTCCTGCCCTTTTCATCATGCTTTTTAAAAAAATTGGTGGCCCGGGCATTTACTATTTTTCTCTTAATCTTGTTTCTTAAGGAATCTGCCAAAAAAGGGGTTCAGGCTTGGTGATGCCTGAGGTGGGAAAGGTCGACGGTTCAATCAAAATTGCAAACTGATGGGATGGTTTGGTTAAAGACTCAAGGCGGTGGTGGTGAATTCATACTGTGGTGTTAAATGCACCCAATATGGATCTGCAGAAAAGCATTTAAACCAGCTCTCAAGAAAAAGAGCTAGTACAGCGGAAGTGTTGTCGAAATGTGTCCAGTAATTAATCAAATTTGGCCTGATTTGGGTCGAGAGCGCACGAAGCAAACTGGCTATGAAGTGGCGTGCTTACATTTTTGTCACACAAATTCCAGCTTGCTGGTCCTATTCAAGCTCCACCTTAATCCCGTCCTTATGTGTCAAAATGCGTGGTAGCATTTGTCATGCCCTAGGGCGGCAATCATGTTGTTGAATTTCGCAATTTTGGGCAGATGGCAGCGATGGGAGCAGTAGCAGCAAGAACAGCGGCAACTTGGTGGAGCCCCCTCCAAAGTGGCCGGCTGACGGTCGTATGGGCCTCCTTTGGCAAAAGATAATTCTTCAGGTGTGTGTAATGGAGATGGTTGTGTGACACCTAACTGTTATACGCTAGGGTGTAGGGTGGATCAGCCCAGACTGCCTTTTGTAAAAACTCCTGTCTAGTCATAGCCGGCTAGCAAGATCTTGATGTGTCTTGTCATATTTCATGCGTCATTCCGTCGAAATCAGGACAGTGGAGGGAATGCTGGTTTTGCTTGCCACGGCTCTTTCCTGCGTGCTTTGCTTACTGCCTCTGACTTTCTGTTGACGCTCTTACGCCACACAGAGCGGCACACCCATCTGGTTGAACAGCATGTATGGGCTAGCATTTCAGTGTGATCCCACTCCCCTCCCTTTGATGCTTTTACGCCACACAGAGCGGCACACCCATCTGGTTGAACAGCATGGAAGGGCTTGCATCTCAGTGTGATCTCACTCCCTTTCCTTTGATGCTTTTACGCCACACAGAGCGGCACACCCATCTGGTTGAACAGCATGGAAGGGCCTGCATCTCAGTGTGATCTCACTCCCTTTGAACAGCTAGTAACACCTAGTAACGCACAGACTACTAGTCAAACAAAACACTAACAAACACCACGAGTAACTCACATTTTTGATGCTTTTACGCCACACAGAGCGGCACACCCATCTGGTTGAACAGCATGGAAGGGCCTGCATCTCAGTGTGGTCTCACTCCCTTTGAACAGCTAGTAACACCTAGTAACGCACAGACTACTAGTCGAACAAAACACTAACAAACACCACTAGTAACTCACATTTTTGATGCTTTTACGTCACACAGAGCGGCACACCCATCTGGTTGAACAGCATGGAAGGGCTTGCATCTCAGTGCGATCCCACGCAGGCTGGACTGCAATTGAACCCAGTGAAGGGGGGGATGCTTTGTGAAGAAATGGTAAGCGTGTCCAGTTGCCCGTGGTAGTTGCTGTCTATTTTGGATGAGCAGGCAATTGGCTACGCCAGGGGGCTTGAAAAAGCGTATCCACATAATGTTCCCCCAAAATACACAATGGCAACGTGTCGCGGTTATTCGAAACACTGAATGTTGTGCTGCGTATTGTAAAGGAATTGTGGGTGTTTGGTTGCGTACCTCATGTCCACTTACATGCAATTCGAGTTGGCTGGACCTGTTTACTTGCATTGAATGTGACAACATGTTTTGGCAAATTTCCCTGCCAGCATTGCCACATACAGTAAAAATCCAATTCTGGCCAGCGCTAGGCGTATTAATGGTCAATCCAAATCGGTCAATTCATAATCCTGCTCACTCATACATCTTATTGCATAGTTAGCAATTCTCAAGCAAGTGCCTGCCCGAAAGCACCACAGGTCTTAGCACAGCAGAGATCATTGCCTGATTTCAAAATTGTTATTCACATATTATATGTGACACATCCATATGTTGCATTGACGCATTCGGTGTGTGCTACTCAGGGTTTGGGGAAAACAGTGGAGGTCATTGCCCTGGTCTTAGCCCACTTGGACAAAGTCAGCTCTCGCGGCGACCCCATCACTCTAAAAGCAAACAAAGGTGCGTGTCCAATGCAAAGGCAAGTTTTCACTGTTCCATTCATTTTTCCAAACGCAGGTTAAGATGCGTTTCTGTGTGTGTTTGTGTGTGTGTGTGTGTGTGTGTGTGTTTGTGTGTGTGTGTGTATGTGTGTGTGTGCGTGTGTGTTTGTGTGTGTGTGTGTGTGTTTTGATGTGTGGGCGTGTATGTGTTGTGTGTGTATGTGTGTATGTAAGTGTGTGTGTAAAAGTGTGTATGCCTGTCTGTGTGTGTGCGTAGGTGTAGGTGTATGTGCTGATGTTGTGCACCCACTAATGAGAGCTTGATCTGAACTTATGTGCTGTTACTTACAAACCCAGAAAGCAGGGGTGCTCGTACCTGAGGATGCTCAGACGTCAAGTTTCAATCAAAGGAAAAGCGTATAAAGCACGGCAAGTTCATTTATTTGCCTTTGCTTGCTTGTGCAGATGGTGTGGAAATTGAGGACGAGGAGGTGCGCAAATTCCTGGGCCCAACGTGCATCGGTAAGGCTGCCAGCTGGCTCATGAATTAGTAACTGTGTCGCAACTCTGCATAATTCTCTCATAATTCTCTCGCAACTCTACTCTGTATAATTCTGTTTGTACGCAATAGACAGCAGTTGCCCTTCCCTTAGTCTTTGTCTTAGTCAGTGGTGAAGACAAGTTTGAAGCACTTAACATAATGTCCGTGTCCTGCTTGCAGTAACGCCGCCCTCCATACTGCAGCAGTGGGCTGGAGAGATCAGAGACCACTCGCACCTGAAGGTGATTACAGGTGTAGGGTCGACACGTTCCCTGTCACACGTTCCCTGTCACACGTTCCCTGTCGCACATTCCCTGTCACACGTTACCTATCACACGTTCCCTGTCACATGCTCCCTGTCACACGTTACCTGTGAGGTTTAGGGTGGACACGTTCCCTGTCACACGTTACCTGTGAGGTTTAGGTTGGACACGTTCCCTGTCACATGTTCCCTGTCAGGTTTAGGGTGGACACGTTCCCTGTCACATGTTCCCTGTCAGGTTTAGGGTGGACACGTTCCCTGTCACATGTTCCCTGTCAAGTTTAGGGTGGACACATTCCCTGTCACACGTTCCCTGTCAGGTTTAGGGAGGACACGTTCCCTGTCACATGTTCCCTGTCAGGTTTAGGGTGGACACGTTCCCTGTCACATGTTCCCTGTCAAGTTTAGGATGGACACATTCCCTGTCACACGTTCCCTGTCAGGTTAAGGGTGGACACATTCCCTGTCACACGTTCCCTGTCAGGTTTAGGGTGGACACGTTCCCTGTCACACGTTCCCCGTCAGGTTTAGGGTGGACACATTCTCTGCACATATCTGCCGTATTACATACCCTTTGCTTTCAGGTCGTCATATATGACGGTTTGAAAGACAAGATTGAGGAGACTCTGAAGGTTGTGGGGCCCAAGGTTGCAGCAGGCCAAAAGTAGGTGCCCTTGCTGCACTTTGCAAGATGAGCACAGCTTTCAGATATGTAGGAAACAATAAGGGTCGCTGTGAGTATCATCCAAAAGCTATTCTTTGACCTATTCTTGGGCCATCAGGAGACAGGGTAGCATTCTGGCATCGATTTTAAGGTAAAAAGAGGTAGGGAAAACTACGCAGGCGGCGATAACCACTTTCCACATATATTAAGAATATGCACAGTGTAAGTGGCTACTTTTTACGTTATACGCGTACTACAAGCATGTGAATGAAATTGTGTCAACGTATTATTCTCAATGTGAGGCTTTATTCAGTATCAAGGAGCTATAAGTCGAGCCACCACGAAGTTGCAAAAGCCTACACAGCTTTGGGTGAAGCAGTACACAATACTGAAACAAAGGTGTACGTATGCAGTCTTCAGCTTCTTGACTCTTTATTTCGTTGGACACATTTGATATATTGGCTAAGGATGTGCTAGCAAGAGGTGTAGTGCATGCAGCCTCGTAATCAGTTCCGTGGTCATATGTTGGGTGCCTTTTGATACAGTTATAATCCATTGCAGTCAAAACTCATCGCATGGATTAAATGGGTAGTGGCAACTCAGACGTCCTAATGATCATTTGACAACGCTGAGCGGAACTGCATAATTCTGCCCTGTGAACTCGTGGTCATTGGTACTTCCTAACATATATCATGTGGTCTATGCACAAATAAATATTATATAAATTATATGCTCGCCGGTTAGAACAGGATTGCGGTGCGTGTTGACTGTTTAAATGCACACCTCATGCGTCCATTCATGCGCAACATACATATCCTTCCAGGGCGGTGGCCACAGCTGAGTCGAACGCCAAAAGAGCAAGAGATGTTTGGGAGCGTGTGCAGCTGGACGCTTCCCGGCAGCAGGTGTGTGAAGATGGTGTGTGTGTGTGTGTGTGTGTGGTTGCAACTCATGTACATCATTAACCGCACCTGTGTGTGTACATCATGATTCCACCTGCGTGTGTACATCATGGATTGCATCTGCATATGGTCGCTACTAATGTACATCATAAACTGCACCTGTGTGTGTACATCATAGAATGCACCTGTGTGTGTACATCATAGATTGCACCTGTGTGTGGTTACTACTCATGTACATCATTAACTGCACCTGTGTGTGTACATCATTAACTGCACGTGTATGTAAATCATAGATTGCACCTGTGTGTGGTTACTACTCATGTACATCATTAACTGCACCTGTCCGTTCACGAGCACATGTCTCCCAGGAGTAGCTTTACGCCTATTGGCAGGCGTGTACACTGTATATGTATCCACAGTGTACTATTGGCATGGTAAACATCATACTTTTAATCAAGTACCTGTCTTAAACCTAATATTATAAAATTAATTTGAACTGCAGGCCCCTGTCGCAAATGTTTTAAATCAAAGATTTAATGTCTTTCTGCGTCCCTCGACAGGGGAATTCGAGTTTCTCGATGTAAAAAAAATGCGTATGCGCGTAAAAATTACACGTGGTCCACTCTTACCGTTAACCATCTCACCGTAAACCATTTCACCGTAAACCGTTTCACCGTAAACCATCTCACCGTAAACCACATGCACAGTGTACTATTGGCAGCAAACATGCGGTGACCATGTCTTCTTTTGTTTGAGGATGTTGCAAACACAGCTGCGATGCTTAGCATCGCATCGTCCTGCAAGTTCGAGCTCCATTTCGTAGTTGAACCTTCGGCTGGCTCTGACTTGCACGTGCTTGCAAAATCCAGTGCTCCCATCCATCCACTTAGCCCATGCCTCTATGTCACCGAACCTGTATGCTCATCCCGTGCCCACTCGTACGTCACGTTGCTGCTTTCGCACGTGCTTGTAAGATCCAGTGCTCCCATCCATCCACTTGGCCTGTACCTGTATTTCACCAACCCTGCATGCTCATCCCGTGCCCACTCGTACGTCACGTTGCTGCTTTCTCGCTTGCCGCCCTGCTCACCACTTGAGGTGATGATGCACTGCACACACACATACACACACACACACACACACACACTGCTTCCACCTCCCCTGCTGTCACCGCAGAAGCAAAGCAAAACGGAGAGCAGCCAAGGCAGAGGTAGGGGGGGCAGCAGCGCTGGCTGCAGCAGGAGCAGTGCTCCATTGCCACCACAGTCTGGGGGCAGCAGCAAGACTGGACGTGAAAGGGGGGGAGGGGCGTCTAAGAGAAAGGTGAGAGTGAAGGGGGACTATTTCAGGTTCATGTAATGTAGTAGGGGCAGTAATGTAGTATTGGCAATAATGTAGTATTGGCAGTAATTTATTAGTGGCAGTATTGTAGTAGTGGTAGTAATGTAGTAGTGGCAGTAATGTAGTAGTGGCAGTAATGTAGTAGGGGCAGGAGTGTAGTAGTGGCAGTAATGTAGTAGTGGCAGTAATGTAGTGGTGACAGTAATGTAGTTGTGGCAATAATGTAGTAGTGACAATATTGTCACTGGGCATGGAAAAGGTGGGTCCTGAGGCAAGGTGGGGGGACTTTAATGGGCTACTTGCACAAAAGTTGCTGGGTTCAAGGAAAATTTAAGAGGCAAGGTAGACGGGTAAAACTTAGAGGTGGGATTTCCTAGAAAAGGTGAGTGCTAGGATTAGCCAAAGGTGGATTGGGGCATTGATGTGGTTAAAGGGAAGCAATGCTGAATTACATGTTGTATATAAGGAGTGCAAGGTAGATTGGAATTCAGGGACAAGAATGTACACAAGAGACACATGAAACAAAAATGTACACAAGAGGCACATGAAACAAAAATATACACAAGAGACACATGAAACAAGAGCTTCGTTGCTACAAGAATGTGCGACAGTTACAGAAGAAAATTTGAAATTTTAGGCAAAGGGCCAATTGAGAGGACTTGGAGTTGCTGAGGGGATTCTTGTCGACATTAGATTATGGGCAATGGTGAGGCTGGGGTGGGCGTGAAAGGGGGGGGGGGGGGGTCAGGAGAGATTCGAGTACGCTTTTGGCCGCGACCTCTCCTGCACTGGGTACTTATAGAGCTAGTGAAGAGATGCTGAACTACGTTGCCGATGACAAAATTTAAGTAGGGATAAGTCTTCCTGTTCTGGGGCTGTACGGCATACATACACACATGGTAGGGTTTGGTATGCTTTTTGGGGTGCGCATTGCGTTTGTCAGCTGACTCCTTACTCTTGAACGGTCACCAAAGATGCAATTCATTGAGTTGCAAATGGAAGTCCTCAGGCAATAGTACACAGTGTGTGCTCATGTATCTTTACCTATCTCCATTCTTGCAGGCGCCGTTGGATGTGACTGATGCCGAGCAGATTTTGGAGAACGCTGAGGCTGAGCTGGCTGCTGCTCGTGCAGAACTGGAAAGCCTGGAGGCTCAAAAGGTGATCTGTGTAGACATGACTGCAGCATACCTGTATCTGGCACGGTGTAGGAAGAGAGGAGGTCACCTTACACAAGTTTAAAGCAGTCTACGCAGCCAAGTTGTCCATCACACAAGGAGCACGATGCAGGTTCAGGTTTGGTACACAGGTGAAGCGCGAGGCAGAGGCTGAAAGTGAGGCACATATGCACATATAAAGAGTAAGACGACGGTCTGTCTGTTCCGAGTCTTTAAACAGTAGCGTGCCAAGTTTTCGAACTCAGCAGCACTGTAGCAGCCCTCCGTACGGCACGTACAAGAGCAGTGCAAGGCATAAACCCTGTCATACCACACCGTGAGGCCTATGCACGAATAGTGCAAGGCATATAGCTGGCATACCACTTCATGAGGCCTACTAGACGCCTGCCTCAGTTTGGGATAGGGATTAGGGCCTAGCAAGAAGCCTCATTACTTTGCACTTGCATATCCAGCAAGTGAGATAATTAATGCATGCAAACACAAACACATACACACACGCACGCACACACGCACACACGCACACACACACACACACACGCACGCGCGCACGCACGCACATACACACACACATGCACGCACGCACGCACGCACGCACGCACGCACGCACGCACGCACATACGCACATACACACACACACACACACACACGCATGCACACACACACACACACACGCACGCACGCACGCACGCACACACACACACACACGCACGCACACAGGGAGGGTATGGTGTGGCGGATGCAGCTGTGCAGGATTTGGTGCACGCTGACGTTGTGCTTACCACCTATCCCGTGCTGCAGGCAGAGGTGCGTGCTTCATGTAATGTCCTACCTAAATAGTGCAGCTGGTAATAGCATGTGATTTCTCTTCTAATATTGCTTCATGTAATGTCCTACCTTTATTGTGCAGCTGGTAAAGCATGTGATTTCTCAGTTGGTATTGCCTGTATGTGCCTATGCCAAATTTTCATTTTTATTCTGCAGGCAGGAGTACACGCTTATATGCCTCGTCATCGTTTATGTCATCGTGCTTTAAGAATAGTTCTGCCTTCTTGCGCGGCTCAAACTGTTCCTGTACAAATGCACAGGTGTATACTGCTTTTGTATTGTACACTGTGTAGGTGTATACCTTTTCCCCCGTGCTGAGGCAGGGGCACGTGTTGTGGCTCCTCATTGGCTCTCTACCATGCTGCCCTTGCTTTGCAACTATGTGCTTGATCTGATTTTTTGTGTGCGGTTGTTTAGGTTGTAGCTGCTCTTGACCTGCTCCCTTGCAAAAAGACTAGACCTGCACAGCTGCTGATTCAAAATCGCAGGTGCTGCTTTTCTGTATGTAGGCGTTGAAAGAAGGATATGTATAGACACTCACATGGTTCTGTCTGACACCATAAACGTAGGATATATGTAGAGGTACTCACATGGTTCTGTCTGACACCATGGACATAAGATATATGTAAAGATACATGGTTTTGTCTGATACCATAGAGGCAGGATATATGTATAGATACTCACATGGATTTTGTCTGACACCATAGATGTTGGATGTATGTATAGATGCTCACAGGGTTCTGACACCATAGACATAAAAGGGTATTCTAACGGCTGCCATTTTTCACAGATCAAGGGCACGGCTAATGTTGCGTTTGCAGGATATTGCAATGTAAGTTGTAGCCTTTAGTAAACCCCCCCTGCCTGCTGAATGGACAAACTAAAGGCACTTAGTCTGTGTCTGAATGCAGCGGCACAAATGCCAATTTTGCATGCAGGTCCATAACACCCTGGACAGGCTTTGCGAAAAGGTGTCAAGTGTGATAAGGTGTAGCCTTTAGTAAACTCCCCTTGCCTGGTTTGCACACAGGTCCATAACACCCTGGACAGGCTTTGCAAAAAGTCGCTGCGTCATGCCAAGCGCTACCCAACTCCTGAGTCGCCTCTGCTGCAGGCAAGGCCCGTTATTTACCTGTTGCCATAATTGACTATTATATTATTTATTAATTTTAAGGCATAAACCCTAGCGCTGCAATGGGTCTGGTCTGCCTAGCGCCAATCGGCGATTTATTTGCAAATGTTTACAGCCCATAGTGTTAGCTGCATTGTCCTGCCCTATTTTATTATTTTGCGTGTAGTCGTGAGTGTCCTGCGTTAATTTATTATTTTGCATGTAGTCGTAAGTGTCCTGCATTATTTTATTATTTTGCGTGTAGTCGTGAGTGTCCTGCATTATTTTATTACTTTGCATGTAGTCGTGAGTGTCCTGCGTTGCGAGTTGGTAGACCCTTTGCCAAACACGTTGCTTGTGTCCTGGGGTCAGAGTGTCTTTACTATTGGATACTATTGGATACTATTGGATACTATTGGATGTTACAAATGTTTACAAGGAGGGTAGAGCAACGACAGGATATGCCCCCACGGGACCGTTCAGAGTCTTTAAGCAGTCAGTTTCATGCATTTGTCCTCTTCTAAGACCCTTGACTGGCTTCATTGCACCCTTCTCTGAAATTGCCGTGTCCTTGCCAAAAAAATTCACTACTCTGCTGTGACCATGATGTTCCAGTTTGACCATATGGCCAATACTTGAGTTCAATGACCTGGCATGCGTGTGAACGATGTCTCGCCCAAGTACTGTATAAGTATTGCCTCGTATACAGTTTTGATTACAAACCAGTTCTCTGATTTTTAACCGCCAGGTGGCCTGGCATCGGCTGGTGCTTGACGAAGCGCAGAATTGCGGAGAAGGCCTTAATGCAGTCGCGCAAATGGCAGGGCAGCTGGTGGCAGACAGGCGTTGGTGAGCTGTCAGGATCGTGCAGATTGCCTTGACTGCTGATTGGACATTCAAATGGAACTTGGTGTGTGTCTGAATGCAGTGGCACAAATTGCAAGGCAGGGGTTGGCCAACATGCGATTTAGTGTCTGAATGAGCAGGGGTTGGCCAACATGCGATTTAGTGTCTGAATGGGCAGGGGTTGGCCAACATGCGATTTAGTGTCTGAATGCAGTGGCACAAATTGCAAGGCAGGGGTTGGCCAACATGCAATTTAGTGTCTGAATGCAGTGGCACAAATTGCAAGGCAGGGGTTGGCCAACATGCGATTTAGTGTCTGAATGGGCAGGGGTTGGCCAACAGGCGATTTAGTGTCTGAATGCAGTGGCACAAATTGCAAGGCAGGGGTTGGCCAACAGGCGATTTAGTGGAACTATTGCTCTCAGGTGTCGTGAGTTTTTTTGGTGGATAATTGTCTGTATGAAAGAGACATGGATGGGGTGATGCATTGTTTAACAGGCGCTGACAGCTATACCAAAACAATACAGGTCCGTGCCACATACATCTGAAGCTATACCAAGCAATACATCTGACAGCTATACCAAAACAATACACCTGACAGCTATACCAAAACAATACAGCTGACAGCTATACCAAAGCAATCTTGGTCTGTGCCACATACATCTGAAGCTATACCAAAACAATACAGCTGACAGCTATACCAAAACAATACATCTGACAGCCATACCAATACAATACATCTGATAGCCATATTAAAACAGTAATGGTCCGTGCCACAAACATCTGAAGCGGGACAACATGTTTGATTGTGAAAGTAATATACAGATGAATGAAGCGGGACAACATGTTTAATTGTGAAAGTAATATACAGATGAATGAAGCGGGACAACATGTTTGATTGTGAAAGTAATATACAGATGAATAAGTGCAGGATGTTGAGTTACTTGTTATTTTTTGCATGTGATGATGGAGCACTTTTCACAACTTTTTTTATAATTTTGCGCATAACGCATGCACAGTGCGTATGCTTAGTTCTTACTTATTTGTGTGGGGTATGGCTGGCTAAGTTCACTGGCTTTAATGCCAATTCCGCCTGCCCACTTGAATAATTCCCCTTCACATTGGATGCCCAGGTGTGTGACAGGCACCCCCATCGGTCCTGGCGGCCTACAAGACATGTTTGGTGCCTTGCGTGCCCTGCAAGCCGCTCCCCTCAGCGTCCTCAGCACCTTCAGGTATCATGTGATTCTGCGACATTCCTCTGCCTGTACAGTTTGTGGCTTCCTTTGCTCCTGTGTCTTAACGTGTGACTTCATTGCCAGTGCAAGTTTGGTTTTATGGGCGCATGATGCAGGCTGTCGCTGTATCTCATCAGCAGCCTGTGTCATTGAAATGTAATATAACTTCTTGCCTTGTCAGTGCTTGTCATGTTCATTTGGTCATCTTCCTGCTTACCTCACCCACGCCACGAAATGGATGTTGTTGCAGTGCAAAATTGCAGTGCATAATGCACACATTTACACAGGCAGACACTGCATACAAGCTACCTTTGCAACGCTTCGTCTCCTGTGCACAGGCGCCTCGTTGCAGAACCATACCTGAGTGGCAGCCACGAAGGTCACGCCAGACTGAAGAAGATGATCAAGCCTTACATGTGGTGAGCAATTTTGTATGTATAAGATGATATGGCAGCCACAAGCCTGCCACCAACGTTGCCCGTCACACAAAGTTTTGCTTTGAAATGTGCGCACACAATGGTTTCACAGTGTATCACCATTTGTCGGCATTATGCACAGGCGTTCTTAAACAGCAAAAGTGCAAAACGGCAAGGCCACAACCTCAAACAACTTTTAGCTCCCCTCTTATTAAATTTCATGTACCCCTTGTACGCGGCATGTACATACGTGTGCATGTGACCTGCAGGCGCAACAGCAAGGCTGCAACCTCGGATGACATCCAGCTCCCTCCGCGCATCCTAAGGATGGCCCCACTGGCGATGCCCCCTGCAGAGAGGGCGTTCTACGAGCACATCTTGGGCGCTGCAAAGTAGGCGACAGTTTTTTTCTTGGTTTGATTACGCAACATGGCCACAAGAGGGGAAAGGAAGGAGGAAATGCATTACAAAAAGTCAAAGAGGAAGCTGGGTGTACGTACAAGCAGGGTTGGCCATAATCGTATATATGCACCGTATATGACTGTATTTGGTGATTTCCCTGCCGACAACATCGTATATACACCGCACATATATGGTTCTGGCCAGCCCTACCTATGAGTGCTCTTGCTTAAACGACGCTGCTCTTGCTTCATACAACACGATTGATGCAATTCTTCACTAAGAGTAAGATGCAATTCTTCACCAGAGTAAGATGCAATTCGTCATCAAGAGTATGATGCAATTCTTCACCAAGAGTATGATGCAATTCTTCACTAAGGTAAGATGCAATTCTTCACCAAGAGTAAGATGTAATTCTTCACCAGAGTATGATGCAATTCTTTACCAGAATATGATGCAATTATTCACCAGAGTAAGATGCAATTCTTCACCAAGATTATGATGCAAATCTTCACCAAGAGTAAGATGCAATTCTTCAACAAGAGTATGATGCAATTCTTCAACAAGAGTAAGATGCAATTCTTCACCAAGAGTAAGATGCAATTCTTCACCAAGAGTATGATGCAATTCTTTACCAAGAGTATGATGCAATTCTTCAACAAGAGTAAGATGCAATTCTTCACCAAGAGTATGATGCAATTCTTCACCAATAGTAAGACGCAATTCTTCACCAAGAGTAAGATGCAAAATTTCACCAAGGGTATGATGCGATTCTTCACCAACATTAAGATGCAGCAAACTCATGATTGCGTGAATATTAGCTCTTGACTGCTCTCAATGCCGCCACTGATCATGTCATCCCTTTTTATGAAGGGGAGAAGCATGCCTCACTATTTCTAAAAATCTTTAGTAACATAGAACCACACACAGATCATGCAAACGCACCTCATAAAGTCTAGGTTGCTGGAAAAAGTTTCAGCTATAATTGTTATGAATGTGCTTTCCAGATCTGCTCGTGCCGCACTGCTAAGAGCCAGTCAGCCAATTGCACAGCAGCAGCAGCAGCAGCAGCAGCAGGAGCGACAACAGGAGCGACAGCAGGGTCAGATGGTGGGACAACGTAGGCCCCGTTCAGTTTCAACGACTCAGGGTGAGTGTTTTTTTCCATGTACCAAAAAGAGTTGGTCTAGCCATAGGGCTTTAAGGCTGTTCTACTTGGGCCTACAGACTCGTCTGAGATGGTTGACCAACAATCGATCATTTTGCCAGCTTTTCTGAGATCATTCTACTCGCTAGTGCGTTGTCAGAAAGCGTCACTAGCATATTCTCACGCTTTGGATGTATACGTAAGTTTAGATTCTGATGAGCGTGCACTCTTCCAGTTACTCCAACAGAAAGGCTAATGGTTGTATTTTCCTTCACTTTCTTGTTCAAGTGTTGCTTTAGCCGCAGCACCCCTACAGAGAGCTGATTAAGCTCAGACGCTCCTCCATGTTTTTGGATAACACTCAATTGCCTCCTCATATCTAATGGGTGTATTCCCCATGCCTAATGGGTGCCTGGGATCAAACTCAATTGCCTCCTCATACCAACGGGCGTCTTGCCTTTACTTTGTTGTCCAGGTGCTGCTCTTGCCGCGTCAGCTCACGGCGAGCTAATGCAGCTCCGGCTGGCATGCGTGCACCCCCAATTGACGATGTACTGGATGCAGCTTAGCAATGAGCTGCAGCTGAATCAGGTGCGTGAGGGCCACTCTTTGGTCCTCATACGGGGCATGAAGTCGTACCGTGAAGAGCACTGCATGGTTATGTACGTTTCTAACTAAGATGCTACATGGTTTTAAGCCAGGGTCGAGTCTCTCTCGAGCAAAGGCTGGGAACTGCACTACAGACTTGTCATAGCAAATCACTGTCACTGCAAAGTATAAGACTCAGCACAACAATCTATTGGGCGCTTCATCCGCCGACTTCCCTGTTTCTTGCTTGCATTTAATGGCCAGCACCTCTTTTAAAGCAGATTCCTACTTAGAAGATAAAAGGAAGTTAATGGACTCTGTTGCAACCAAACATCATATTCTCAGGTCTACGTACTTGCCGTACAATTTCCGCTGCCTGCCTGGGAGGATTGGATTTGTTTTTCTGTTCCTCCTGTTGCACTGCTTCGTGACTACTTCTCCAACGTGTCCCTGCTACACTTGCACGCATGTTTTTCTGTTCCTCCTGTCGCACTGCTTCATGACTACTTCTCCAACGTGTCCCTGCTACACTTGCACGCAGGCCGGGGGTGGTGCGCTGTCCATGGCAGATATCATGAAGAGGATGTGGGACCAGGCACAGCTGCATCTGCAGGTGCTTATAGGCGTCTTCTCTGCCTTATTCTTAAATCTTTTGTATACCAGAGGTGATAGTGACTGTCTTTTTGGGCTTGGATTTCCTTTTGCTGAGGATTTAAACCCTGCAATGCACAACAGGAGTTTTTTGGTTCACCTTGGCGTTTTCCCCCTGAATTGATTCTCTGGCAAGCTAGTACTTAATCTTGTAAAGCCAGATAGTTATCTCCTGTTAGCAACAATATTGTAAAGCCAGATAGTTATCTGCTGTTAGCAACAATGTTGCTACATCGGACACACTCTCCCAATTTGTTACAAAGATAACCTGCATTTCTGTGCCGACTGCACTTTCACTTTATTGTTGCCACGTTGGGGACGCTTTCCCAATCTCTTTCTTATAAGAATAACCTGCGTTTCTGTGCTAAATGTACCTTCACTTTATTATTGCCACGTTGGGGACGCTCTCCCAATTTCTTTCTTATTGGAATAACCTGCATTTCTGTGCTGAATGTACCTTCCTTATCCGTGATCTATGGACATAGATGATGTCTGCAATCCTTCCCATGCATTTTCACATGTGTGCGCATGCCTGCAGTCAGCCGAACGTGAGTATTGTACTGCAGTTGATGTGCTGGCAGTGCGGCTGCTTGAGTCTGCAGAATGGCAATCGCAAGGAGCTCAGGTGTGTGTGTGTGTGTGTGTGTGCGTGTGTGTGTGTGTGTGCGTGTGTGTGTGTGCGTGTGTGTGTGTGTGTGTCCGCAGTCTGCAGAGCGTGCGTGCTGTTGCTCAGCTGAAGTGCTGAAGATCTGGCAGTGAGAGGCCGCCTGAAGGTGAAATGGCATGCAGGAAGAGACGTAGGAATTGCTACGCCCGCAATTTGTCGCTGAAAATGTTGCGCATGATTTTAAAGTATTACGTCGTTTTTTGTATGTTATGTGTTGTTGCTGCAGCAAAAGTGCAAACAATGCTAAATACGGTTGTGTTAAGCCTTGAGAACGTTGCACAGGTGTGATAGATGTTGTAGCTCAAACATAGAAGAAAGCAATTTGCTGAGTGAACAAGCCTGATCCCTTGAACAAGTTTTATTCCATGCGTTTCATTGTCATGGTACCTATAAACTCGTGCTTTTTGTCCCTAATTCCTTGATTACCACCCAAGATAATAGTAAATACCTTCAGGAACAGCTTCAGAACGCCTAGGACTCCCTAAGAAGCTTCTCAGGCCACACGTCCATCCACTCCTTCGTGACGTGGCATGCACTACTTTTTGTGCTTTCAGTCGAGTGCAACATGGCACGTCACTTCCAGAGCAAGGGCAGCGCCAAGAAGCTTGTGAGGTGGCATGCACTGCATGTTCATCTGCATTCAGCAATAAGTGCAACATGACACGTTTACTCAGGTGCAACGTGACACTTCACTTCCCAGGGCAAGGGCAGCACCAAGAAGCCTGTGCGAGGCAAGCCTAAACGAGCACGTGGTAACGGTGCATTGCCAGCGCCGTCTAGGCCTCAGCAGAACCAAGAGCAACACGTTTTGGGAGCAGTGAGCAGCTCACAGAATGCAGAGACATCAGCAGATGGTGCTGGTCCGAGTGGGCTGATGGTGGAAGGGGCTGAAGGTGAGGGTGAACTTGGGGATACAGTACTACATTGGAAGGGGACAGATGGTACTTAATCATGCGGGCTGGCAGGTAACGGAGCTAGAATCGAGGGTTGCAGTTATAATAAAATTGAAAAATAATACGCAAGGGGTGATAACACCACAAGCATGGATTAAATAAACGGAGACGGAGCTGTCAGACAGCGATGTGCTCACACTTCCAGGCGGGTTCAAACTCGTGACCCTGAAGAGTCTGGCCTGACCACAGGCCACTGGGCTTTCAGGGCAGCTACTCATTACCCATTTCAGGGCATCTACTCTTTTTTTACCCATTTCAGGGCAGCTACTCTTTACCCAATTCAGGGCAGCTACCCTTTACCCATTTCAGGGCAGCTACCCATTACCCATTTCAGGGTAGCTACTCTTTGCAGCTACAATACTAATTGTTCTTTCTGTAAAGGAACAGACGTTGCTGGTCTGAGTGGGCTAGCTGCAATGGGTAGCTGCCCTGAAATGGGTTTGGAGGAGATTGATACGAGGGCACAATATTAAGAGGGGCATCAACAAATTGTGCCGTTCTGAGTGAGCTAGCGCAGAAGGGTCTGAAGGTGATCGATACAAGGGCATTTAATGAGGAAACAGGGTAAGAGCTAGTAGCTGCTGGTGCTGATGTCAAAAAGGAGACCCGGTTGGGAATGGTTGGGAATGGAACAAGAGCGTCAGCATTGGTCTGAACATCTTGATTGTTTTTTTGTTTGCAGCATCGTCTCCACATAGACGAGTGGTGATGCAATCAGTGGTGCACCTTGTCATTTTTGGTTTGTGTCATTGCCTGCACATAAATGAGTGGTCATGCAATGAGTGGTTCATCTTGTCATTTTTGGTTTTGAGCATTGTCTCCACATAGACGTTGTGGTCATGCAATCAGTGGTTCATCTTGTCATTTTTTGTTAGCAGCATTGCCTCCACATAGACGTTGTGGTGATGCAATCAGTGGTTCATCTTGTCATTTTTGGTTAGCAGCATTGTCTCCACATAAATGAGTGGTCATGCAATCAGTGGTACATCTTGCCAGTTTTGGTTTGCGTCATTGCCTCCACATAAATGAGTGGTCATGCAATCAGTGGTTCATCTTGTCAGTTTTGGTTTGCAGCATTGTCTTCACATAGACGTTGTGGTGATGCAATCAGTGGTTCATCTTGTCATTTTTGGTTTGCGTCAATGCCTCCACATAAACGAGTGGTGATGCAACCAGTAGTACATATTGTATTTTTTGGTTCGCAGCATTGTCTTCACATAGATGTTGTGGTGATGCAATCAGTAGCACATCTAGTTAGTACATCTAGTAGTACATCTTGTCATTTTTGCTGCACATGTGTGCGTTGCCTATCAGCATCAAGCACAGTGATAAGGAATAAAAACATGTCACTTATGCTACTGATCTCCGTCCTGCCTCAGCATGGGAGCCTTTGTGCACTGACGCCCGAGGTCGCTCGAGTCCAAAGCTCCATGCTTGATCTGCCTAAAGATGGCAGCGTCGCCTCATTGTTCCAATCTGTCTTAGGCCTGTTTGAAGGCAGTTGTTAATTTGCCTACAAGTTGTTAATTTGCCCACAGATGGCGGCGTCGCCTCATTGTTCCAATCCGTCCTAGACCTGCTGGAAGGCAGTTACCGAGTGGGTGAAAACGGGATCGGATGGCTGAGTGGAGCCCAGAATCAGGGGTAAGTGTGTGGACGTAAGGGATACCAAATCTGTGTTTTGGCTGCTGCGTGAGGGGGAATATTTGATGATTATACACATGCAAGAGTGGTTGCCATTATTGGTTATTTGAGGGAAGGGCTTGCTGCATTGATTGGAAAACAGGTCGCAGTTTGGTTAGCTGGTGATAAGCTCTGCTAATCAATAGATCAAGTTGGCTCACCTTGATCTTTCGACTGTCCAGCTGGTTGAAACAAAACAGGTGATATTATTCTTGCATGCTCAAGGTACAACAAATCCAGTGTTGTGTTTCATACTCTGGGCTGAAATTGAACTGTGAACTGTGTAACCACACATCAGGTTTATCAAATTGCAAAGTGTGCAACTACAGCTGCCTACTTCAGAGTGCTGATCAGTACAGAAACAGTTATAATCTTATTATTATATATTTATTATATTAAAAGTTGCGCAATTACTCTTCCTTACCTGCAGTGGTGATGCTGATCCTTCTGAAGTGGATGGGAGCAATACCGGTGACGAAGTGGATGGGGACGAAAAGATATCTGCAGCGCACGCCTCTTGGAGAGCTTGGCGATTTTTGCAGGTTGGGTGCGAAATGAATAAGCTACACAGACAGTGAAACCACTTGTTACATGAAAATTAGAGAGGTAGGCGTGACTGTACCGGGCATCATGGAATTACAAAAATGAAATTACCAGTCATTATAGTATTACCTTTTTTCATTACTTGCCAGCACCTGTTGGATGTTTTCTGCAGTATCTTCTGTCGTTTAAAGTATACGTAAAACAGACGTATACATTGCTTAAAATCATTCATTTGTGCAGGAACATGTTGCTTTGGCTGCGTGTACCTCGCAATTGCGGCTTCTCTACAAAATATGCTTATTGTGGCCGGCCTTATTTGCACTAATTGTCCAAGAGTCATATTGAATTCGCAGCTTTACATGTGCCCCCCACACTTGCTCATACATGTTTACGCAGTTCAAAGCCTCTAGTGTGGAATAAGTGTATGTACGATGGACGTACGCTAGGTGGAGCGCACAACAATTGGAAAGCCAGACGCTTATCGAATAATAAATAAGCTGCATTCGACCTTGCAGGTTCACACGTGCGCGTTGTTGGCCGATCGATATAACGCGCTTGGGCGCACAGCGGAGGCGGTGAGCCGCAGGTCAGTCCTTGCTTTACAAATTTGAGAGAGCAGTCCTTGCTGTACACGCACAAGCAAAAGCAGTCCTTGCTGTACGAGCACAAGCAAAAGCAGTCCTTGCTGTACAAGCACAAGCAAAAGTAGTCCTTGCTGTATGAGTAGTCCTTGCTGTACGAGTTTGAATGAGCAGTCCTTGCTATACAAGCAGTCCTTTCTGTACGAGTTTTAGAGAGCAGTCCTTGCTGTACAAGCAGTCCTTGCTGTACGAGCAGTCTCGTAAAAGCAGTCCTTGCTGTACGAGTTTGAGAGAGCAGTCCTCGCTATACAAGCAGTCCTTGTTGTACGAGCAGCCCTAGGTGGGTTTCCTTGCTTTACGAGCAAACCTTGCTGTACGAGCAGTCCTTGCTGTACGAGTTTTAGAGATCAGTCCTTGCTGTACGAGCAGT
>Ga0307963_1000965_pt1 | contig 21133 bp, 23 predicted proteins | sample OrgLakmetagen594_FD_201829 | JGI IMG/M metagenome (GOLD analysis project Ga0307963, IMG submission 201829) | Saline water microbial communities from Organic Lake, Antarctica - #594 | ecosystem: Environmental > Aquatic > Non-marine Saline and Alkaline > Saline | place: Antarctica: Organic Lake... | reverse complement strand
CCACCCACCCACACCCACACCCATTTCCATAATTTTTAATGGCACAATTCCTTTAAAAAAACCAAGTAGGGTGCTTCAGCTTCAGCCTTAGCCACAGCTTTAGCCATAACAAACAGCAGTAGCAGTGCACAGGCAGCAGTCACAGTGGGGCTCTCAAACACAAAATTAATTCCCGACAGGTCCCTCCCGAAGTGCCCTCGAACTCAAAAATGAATCCCAAGACCCCCTCACGAACTAAAATCTAAAATTTAATTAATTTTCGAAAGTGTGGTCCCGAAGTGATCGTGAACGGACGGTACGTCGTATGTCCATATAAAAATATGATGCAAAACCGTATTTCGAACAGTACACCCCAGACTCAGGTTTGAATCCCAGCAGGAACAGTCCTTTTTGCTCTTTGGGTTCAATTTTTTTCCCTTTGCGACTCCTTTAATATAGCACCCCTTTGCTTCCCACTTTCTTTTAATGCACGTTTTTGCATCAATCACAATGTTTTAATGGTGGTTAAAGTAGTCGGGATTCTTTTTGCACTGGAAATGGTCATTTTGGGGTCTTTTTGGCTTTGGACAGGCCTAGCCCTTCAAACTTTGATTCTTTGGCGCAACTAAATTGGATACATGTGTGCAGCTCTTCAAGAGCTACAAAATGAGCCCATTATGATTTAAATCTGAAGGTTGCCAAACTCTCCGTATATACGGAATACGGTTTTATACGGTATATACCTATATACATACGGTATATACGGTATATGAAAAGGTGATATACGGTTCTGGCCAACCCTAAGTATATACTAAAATGGTGGGTCATGACCTCGCTGAGACTCGCCAAGTGTGAGGTTCGCCGAGCCTAAACGAGCCTCTTTCCCGGTGTGGAAGACACTCGTCGGCCAGCGAGGGTGTCCACTTTTTTGGCGGAATCAGCACCATCTCCCTAGAAATCCCCAAAGTTCCCAAATCCGAAATTTCCGTGGCTGATTCGGCTGACAGGCCCATCTTTTAAACCAAGTATCTTCATTAATAGTATTTATTTGATTATATATATCACCAGGAAGAGTTAAAAGGGGTGTGCAACAGGGGGGTTGTAACCGCTGACCAATTTATCCTGGCTCACACGCCCATATTTTACACCCGGTCTCAATGTTAATATTCATTAACCTATAAAAGCGAACAACAGAAAAAGTTCCGGCTCAATCCGTGCAGATTTGAGAAAGTGATTTTCCAACCATAATGCACCAATTAGGGCCTCCCCAGCGAGTGCCGAGCCTCGTTGAGGCTCGCCGAGCCTCGCTGGCAAAATCATACACCCTATAACCCACCCTTATATACTAATAATATGATGAGGGCGCCTCACCTTACAAGTCTCAAAAGACAACGAACAACAAGAAAACCACAACGAAGACAGTCACAACTTCCTCCTTACCTGTTCACAGGCCAGCAGGCGCATGCAGCAACATGCCGGATCCCTGCTTAAAAGAACCAAAATCTTCCATACACTAAAATCAAATTCAGGGTGGACAACAGTGGGATCATGATGTCCCTTTCCTATCACCATCAAACCTGCCGTTCAAGGGCCACAGCAGGAACAACACCATTAAGGTGCACACTTGTGAATATTAAACACACGCTTTTTCTAACATCCCCATTGAGATGAGCAACCTCCCATTCTCACTCACTTTCAAGGAACGCAACAAAGGCAGGGAGCAAGGAAAAGTTGAGGGTTGAGAGTTGAGGGTTGAGAGTCAACAAAACTACGCGTTTGATAACGAAAAGGACAGTTGAGCGCACAAAATAGCGCACACCACATACAGGAGGGGTTGCCTGTCTGAAATTAAGAATGGCGATCTCTAACAGGTGTCAGAGTGACACGTTACCAGATTAAAGCGCACACGCAAACACACACACGCACACACACGCAGAGAAAGAGGCACAAGCACAAACGCACGCGCACCTGTCTGCGCTTCCCCTGTCAAGACCGCCATCTCCTGCGCTGCCCATCTCTAAGGGCTGTACCGTGGGCAAGGAGTGGACGCCTGGCTGGAATGGCTGGTGCTGCGGGCGTGCCAGTCCTTGGTGCACTGACATGCGGTGCAGGCTCACTGCACAGCGCTGAGCCACACTCACACCTGCACGCACGCATGACCGAGTCCAAGTTGGAAGAACCATCACCATATTTGAGTGCACGCATTCTGAAGACTTTCAAGACCTTTGTGCATCGATGTCGAGTGCAGCCTTAATGCTATGGCGTACAGTACAGATGGCTTTATGTGGACGCACAGCCGTGGTGCACTGGAGTGCGGAAAGGCTCACTGCAAACCCAAGGTTGCATATGCAAGCCTGGGTGGACATGCAAGCTTAATTGAGCGCTGGAGAACCTATAAAATTGATTTGCACGCATGCATGAATGAACCGAGCGCTGGAGCACCTGTGACCTGGTTGGGTGCAAGCATTTGGAAACAGGTCACGAGTGCACAACCCAAACGTTCCATTGACTAACCATGGCAACCATGCATAAAACATTAAAAAATCAAAGGCAAATTGGCGTTGCCTTGATTCACTGGCTTTCAATACAGATCTGCTGTACAGCACTGGGTCGTACGTGTTAATTGTACGCGTGCCTGGTCACTCACACTTCTTCCCCCTCTCTCACCTGTGTCCCACAACACCTCAATGACTGCCTCATAGACGACGTGGTCAGGCGCGCAGCGGGCACGCTGCATGCGCGCAAACGTGTCCAGCGCTCTGCGCCACTGGGCTCCCTGTCCGTAGGCAGTTATGAGTGCCGTGTAGGTCACCACATCTGGCTGACAGTTGAGGCGGCCCATCTGCTCAAACACCTCTCCTGCACGGTCCCACTGCAGGCCTGCGTTTATGCATGTGTGTGCTTGTGTGTGGTCTCAGTACATACGCATGTTTCTGTGGGCACACATTAAGTACATAGTCAGCTCACCTATACACGTGCTCGCTTAAACGTGTTTGCAACAATCCTTGGCATCTTACTTCCCAGCCTTTTCCCACATGCAGCAGAGGATTGACGGTCCGCCCTTCTTGCCACGATACCACGTGTGGGAAGGCATGCGTGCAAAGTAAGTACCTTCCGTGCAAAGCTGTTAGGCATTGACGGTGGACTTAGGTTGTTCACACATACCTTGCGCACATGCGGTGATGAGGGAGTTGAAGGTGATGGTGTTGGGGCGTACCCCATCTTGTGACATGCGCCCGAACAGCTGAAGTGCCAGCTCCCATTCCCCTGCCTGCACACGTCAAACCAGAAATTATCAATGTATGCCCCTGTGACGCGCGTCTGATATGTACAGCCACAGATTACACACCCACAACAGGAACTACTCGGCCAACACATGCCGACAAGTAATTACGGAGAAAGGAAAGGCAGCTTTTCAAGTCAAATTTAAATCAACAAGGAGCGATACATGTTAGGTCATGCTGAAACAAGAGCTGTTGTGTGACTTAAATATATGACAGCGCTTTTGCTCACAGTTGCATTGATCAATTGCCTGCTTAATTGCTGATTTTCTCTGGAGAAACAATGTCTGTTTCAACTTCCAATACAGAAAAAGCAGACCTGACGTACTTCCTAAACAGCAACCACAAAATAAGTGCTACATAGAGTAAGCAAACCCATTCATTTCCTAAAAAGCAAAGTGCAAAACAAGTGTTGAAAAGGCGCGCATGGTTAGTTTTGAAAACAGAAGCGGCGATTCAAGCAGTGTGATTCCTTGCCTGCAAGTAGACGCTTGTGTTTGCTAGCCCTTCTCATCATAATCCTTGCAGATCTAAAATCATTATAATGCCCTTTGTAATTGTTCAAGCATGTATTAAAAGCAAGGCCAAGAGCACGCATATCAAACCTTACAGAGCTTAAGAAAAGCTAGAAACACACACCTTCTCGCACGCGCTTATGAGGGTGCTGTAGGTGATGACGGAGCGTTCGCAGCCGCTGCGCACCATTTGCTGAAATACCTCCATGACCTGTGTGTTTATTGTATGTGTGTAAGCAAGTTGCAAGCAAGTGTGCATGTGCGTGTATGCGTTCTTTGTGTGTCTTTGTGTGTGTGTGTGTCTGTGTATGTGTGTGTGCACGCACAGGAGTAATGAGTCCGAAAGAATTGACATGCATGCTGGTCTAAGGGTAAAGAGACAAATAAGACTATTACGCATGCATTTCTTTGCAAGAATCAAGAGGTAGGTAGAGCTGAAATTGAGAAAGAGCGACCGGTGGATAAGATACCTATGTGATTGCATCATTGGAATTCATGTATTACGGCTCCAACTTCAGGTGATCTATTGGTCAATTCTGGAAACCACCCTAGCCTACCAAGGTGTATACATGACCTAGAGACGATTAGTGACCTAGTGGCCATTTAAAGTTATGGCGACGCAAGAAGGAAGACTGCATGCATTTAGAAGCAAAGTCAAATACATACTTTTGTAAATGAAGAGGCTTGTTGCACATTTGCTTTCCGCAACAGCAATGGGACAACTCCCTTTATAACATCGACGTCGTTCACAATGAGGCCTCATCAGAAATTGCCCCACAATTGCAAGCGACAAAGGACACTGCTTTCTAGGGAACTTCTCAAAGAAGAGCAGTGCGCACCTTGTTCAGGTTCCCTGATTTGCTGTAAGCTGCTATAAGCGCGTTGAATGTGGTCGTATTAGGCCGCAGCCCTGACTCCACAACCTGCAGTCAAAAAATGATACCGACAACCTCCGACCATTGTATAAGAACTAAATTTGAATGGGTAAGAAGGAAAAAAATAGGAATATCAATCAGAGCTTATTTCTCATTTCAGCCTTTCAAGTGCGTGAAGTCACGAAACAATGTCATGAGCGCTTTCCGCAACTCCCATCTTCCAGTGCGTGTTGCTGCATGCTCTTACACGTCAGGATGCTTTATTGAAACGGTAGCTGTCCTAAAATGGAACATGCATGCTCAAGTACACCCACTTTTCACGGACCTGCTGTTGAAGTTGTAAAGACATTGTGCCTCTTACGCACCTGCTGGTAAACACGTAGAGACTCAAAACGTATAGTCCCTATCACGCACCTGCTGGTAAACGCGTAGAGACTCCTGCCACTGGCTGCTGCTGTTGCATGCGATCATGAGCGTATTGTACGTGCGGATCACTGGCTCAATGCCCTGCAAGCCACGCAAGAGAACACGTGAGAGCCACACCAGGAAAGGACATATGAGAAATGGTGATGCACAGCAGGCATTTGAGCTTTTTAGTCCTGTCCACCTTGCAAGTCTTCCTTCTCGTTTTCAATTCCTTGCTGCCAGCACAAAAAGTGTTTAGGGCAACATGTGAGCATGACCAAATTGTACTTACGGAGGTCTGGCAAAGTAGAAGACACAAAGTAGAGTAGGCAAAATTTCCCCCAGAATCATGCATCCAGACAGCTACTTCTCAAGGAGGCTACACACAGGCACAAGCAGCATGCACACATGCTAACGAATCACACACTCAGGCAAGAAGGCTCTGCTCACCATTGCTCGCATGGTGCGTACAATGCGCACAGCGTCTGCCCACTTGTTGAGCTTGCCGTAGACGTCAATGAGGGTGTTAAAGGTCACGAGATTTGGCTGCAGAGACAAGCACGGTTTTCATTAAATGCTACAAATAAAAACTTCGTGAACGTGCGCTCAGGACATCAATTACAGACGATGTTTAAGCCCACCTAGGCTGCATCTGCCCCCCCCCCCCAAAAGGCATGAGCAGCACCTTGTGGAGCAGCAAGGCCTAGAGCCAACAATGTTATCAATTTTTTTTCTGAATTATCAACAAACGAGGAACAATTTGTGTTTACACACAAACATACAAGTATGGCTGTAGTCTATGACACCATAGCTCCACCCACGACCCATGAAAGCAAAGATTTTGAGGAGTTGCGCTTGTATACGCTCAGATAAGATTATGGTAAGCTCCTTTGCTAATTTGAGGCCTCTGTGCTTCTAAATCAAATGCGCGACATGAAATGCAGACACGGTACATATGATTATTTGTGTGCTGGTCAGAACGGCATCTATTTTTGCAAAATTCCCTGCAAAAAATGCGTTTATACACCTAATCCAACACGTATGTGGGGTACAGTACAACTGAGTCACTCCCTTTGTCTCACCTGGCAGCCTGCAGCTTGCATGTCCTCAAACACATCCAGGGCCAACTGGTACTGCGAAGCTTTGATTGCCACGTTCATGAGGGCTGTGCGCAATCCAAAAAAATGAAATGTAAGCTCATCGTCTTAAGTGAATCCTTGATCCATACATTATAAAAAGTAGACTATCAACATGACCACGTAATATATGGGCAAGGTTAGCTTGAGCTTGATAGGCTCCTGTTAGCTTGAGCTTCTTTAGCTCCTATTAGCTCCTGAACTGCTAGTCCAAGCGGACAATGTGCACAAATAATAGTCAAATTCTGGCTAGCTGCTATCATGCCCCACAAGAAGGTGACGCAAAAGGACCACCAAAGCCGGCTACCAGTCAGGCTAGCAAGTGTCGAGTGCAATGGCGACGAGAAGTATTCAGACCAGCCTCGTGCAGCAAGTGCATCTTTCTCCTTATTAATTGCTAAGCATTAACATGCAGGTGCTGCTGGGAAAGATGTGTCAGTGTGCGTGATCTAACACAGTGCACTGCCCGAGCGATCAAGCACGCCTTCACAAGCCGTCTTCGCACACCCAGTCATCTCTGCACACACCTGAAAAAGTATGCACGTTGCGTTGGATGCCCAGGGCCACCATCTCCTGAGACAGCTCCTGTGCAAGGGCTACGTCCTTGTTGTTTGAGCACAGGCTGATCATGGCTGTGTAGGAGTACACGTCCAGGAGGCCAAGGAGCTCCCCTGCTGTGCCGCAGGCCTGGGAATGCACAGTTTGGGACCATTTTTCAATTTGGAATGTTAAGTAAGGTCTGCGTAACTACATGCTTTTCTCGCACAAACTGACTGGGTGGTCGTGCTATATGCAGAATGCTGTGGACATCATTAATTTGGATGCTGAACACTCTCTGCAGTGCATGGACGTTCATACAGTTTGAACGCCTGAGCGTGAAAGCCTGTTTTGCTTTCACGCCTCCTTGAGTTAAGTGCTGGAGCACGAAATGATGGATTGTTTGCATGGAGCCCACGTGTATAACCTGAACAACCAAGGTCTGCATTCAAGCACTCACCTGCATAGCACGAAGCCCGTGGAACAGCTCCCACGCACGATTGACTAGATTGGCCTGCGCAAGTTGCTTGATAAACACAGCAGCAGAGCGCGAGTCCAAGGTTCCTAGGCCAGCTGCCACAGCAGTGTCGTGGCAGGGGGTGTTGGGGGGAAGGATGCGAATAGCACTTATAATGTGCAGGATGACCTACAAAAAGCACATAGACACAGGGGGGGTGCGCATGTAAGATAGACTTCAATGTTTGAAGCCTGTCTGGACATGCAAGGAGAAAGATATTTATCCGGCGGCAAATAGTTGACTGAGTCAGCACTGTGAAGAAACAGCTTCACACATTGACCTCGCAGATTGTGTGCATCATCAAGTCGTACTTAATAGTTGAATACAATGTTGCCTGCATCTGTTGTTTTCACAAACATGTGTGTACACAATACAGGCATACATGATGTAAACACAAACACATGCGTGCTCTGCATGCCTGCGCTAATGTACCGTATAAGTGAATGAGTAAGCCGGCGTGGTATGTGTATGTGAATGTGAGAGTGTGTGTGTTAACATATTTGTACGTGCGTGTTCATGTGTGCGTAGTGTGTGCGTATGTTGTGTGCGTATGTGTGTATGCAAGTGCGTGGTGTGTGCGTATGTTGTGTGCGTATGTGTGTATGCATGTGCATGTGCATGTGCATGTGTGTGTGTGTGTGAGTGTGTGTGTGTGTGTGTGTGTGTGTGTGTGTGTGTGTGTGTGTGTGTGTGTGGATGTGTGTGTGTGTGTGCGTGCACGTGTGTGTGAGGTGTGTGTGTGTGAGGTGTGTGTGTGTGTGTGTGTGTGTGAGAGAGAGAGAGAGAGAGAGAGAGAGAGTGTGTGTGTGTGTGTGTCACTCACTGCATCAGAGTGCTGGCTTGACCGATCATCGAAGGAGCCCCTACCCCGTCCAGCTACTCCTCCTCCTCTCCCGCGGGAGTTAACGGGCACCCCTCCTCCACGCCCTGCGTCCCCTTGTCTACCTGTTACGGCAAGGGTGTGACAGAGATTTCGCGTGTTCGCACGTCGTTTCCAGGCCGTTCCTGAAAGGTGCTGCCTTGTTCCACCTTCCCAACTCACCTGGCAAGCTCTGCCCCCCCCACCCCAAGGTCTCTGTACCGTAAGCTGTGTAGGCAAGGCCGCTGCTAGATGGGGCCAGCTGTGTGCCTGCTACTGGAGCAACGTTTGGCATTGCGAGCGGCGCGGGTGTTCGGAACCCGGAGTGGGGCGTCACCAGCGCAGAGTAGGGCTGCTGCTGCTGGTGCTGGTGCGGGTGAGGGTGGAAGTAGGGCCGGGAGGTGGGCACCGCGGGAGCCCTCCTCCACGACGAAGCAATATTTGAGCGGAGCTGTTGCGGGCCCGAGGCAGGAGGAGGAATAAAGGGGCTGGAATTGCTGCTGCATCCCGTAACGTAATAGTGTTGCTGGTGCTGCTGCAATTGCTGCTGCGGTTGCTGTTGCAGCAGGTGGGAAGATGTGTGGCTGCACTGGGAAAACTGGTTTGGGTCATCTGTTGTAGATAGAGGCATCTGTTGTGCTTCATGTCGACCTCCAGGCCACATCAAGCGGGAGAAAAGAGCATGCTGCCCCTGCTCAGAAGAGAGAGGAAGGAGAGAGAGGAAGGGGCAAGGGTGTGTCTACCTCCCCTGAGCCCAGGCCCCCCTGCAGGCAAACATACATCGCAGATATGCGCTGCTGCTGCTAAGAAAGGAAGTGATGGGGGCCCACATGTGCTGCTTAAGAGAGAGAAGAGAGAGAGAGAGAGAGAGAGAGAGAGAGAGAGAGAGAGAGAGAGAGAGAGAGAGAGAGAGAGAGAGAGAGCAGTGTAAAAAGAGAGAGGCCCAGGGGCCCGCATAGCTACCTTCTTTCAAAGTCACGAAGCCCTTTCAGCGTCTTACAGCCCGCCTCCCAACCAGCGCTGAACGGCAACTCCACAAACACAGGGGGGTGGACACTGCCTTTTGGACGCAAAGAAACTTAATCGGTTTCCCAACAAAATATTAAAAGTATGTTTTGTAGAACACTTCAGGGTGCAACAGACGGATTGGGTTCGTAGTCCCTGACTTATGCAGTATGGAGACGGAGATGAAGGGAAGGTAGGATATGGGCTAGTTGTGTGCTGAGGGCGCACATTCGCACAGTGCACGCACGCACGCACAGTGCACAAACAACACAACACACACACACACGAACACACACACACGCACACACACACACATACCCTCACACACACACACACACACACTCACACACGCACACACACACAGACACACACACACACACACAGGACACACGCACACACACAAGGACACACAAACACACACAAGGACACACACACACACTGGACACACGCACACACAAGGACACACACACACACACAAGGACACACACACACGCACGCACGCACGCACGCACTCGCACGTAGAGTTGTGCACACGGACGTGCACACACACACACACACACACACACAAGGACACACACTCACACGCACACACGCACACACGCACGCACGCACTCGCACGTAGAGTTGTGCACACGGACGTGCACACACACACACACACACAAGGACACACATTCACAAGCACACACACACACGCACGCACTCGCACGTAGAGTTGTGCACACGGACGTGCACACACACACACACACACACGCACACACGCACGCACTCGCACGTAGAGTTGTGCACACGGACGTGCACACACACACACAATACACACACACAATACACACAACACGCACACGCACGCACGCACGCACTCGCACGTAAAGTTGTGCACACGGACGTGCACGTGCAGGATGTTGATGCAAGTTTCCAATCCCGTGGTCCAACCAGTGCTTGAGGTCCTGCTGCTGGCGTGATTATAGGCACATGTGAGAATGAAAGGGGGACTTGGGGACAGTGAGATGTGGGGAGTGGGGAGGATAGAAAAGGGTCTCATTTGGTGGCCATGATGGCCAGGTCCTTGGTCCCTGGTGTCTCCAGTTCTGTATGCTTTTCTTAGCCCTATTTTCAACCCCTAGGAACACGCACAAAGCAGCGGTTATGCATTATTTGCCCTGTGTGTGTGTGCATTGCGACGACGTGCAAATGTAGCACGCACAGCACAGCACACACTTTTGTTGCCGCTCACGCAGCTGCTGGACGAGTAACACACATCTTACCCGTGCTTTAGACCCCCATGAATGTGTGTGTGTGGGGGGGGTCTGTTTTGTCCGGGCTCGCTCCTGTGCAATGCAATCAAGGGACGCAAATTGTCGAGTCGAATTGCTCGAGTACATTTGCAAGGACCCCTGAATTCACATCGGCACCTCCCTGTCGCTCAAGGTCAGGCCAGCCAAGCCCACCCAAAAAAGGGAGGATTAATGCCCCACTTCTAAAATACACATTTGAGGTCACACAGCGGTTTCTATACATAGATGTAACACTTCTGCATAAATATAAATGGGTTTGGGGTCAAGGGTGTGAATGGGGGGCTGGATTTGTGCCGTTTCCCTGCCAAATTAGCTAACTATAGTGACATGAGTGCAGAAGTGCATGTCCAAGCACAAATTTCCCCCATTTTTTTGTTCTCAGGTACATTTTAGGTCCAACCTTAGCCGTTGGGCCAAAAAAAAGGGGGGGGGAATTGCTCCAAAGGACTTAGTGTGTGGGCTTGTTTGCTAGGCAAAAATGTGCATTTTTTGAAAACCATGGAAGCACAGTGTTTAGACGCCATCTGAGTAGCAGGAGTTGTTCAGTATAATCCCCAGGGGTGTTTTGCCAAGTTTTATGGTCTGGGATGCTGGGGGTGGGCTGTAATGGGCAGCGACAGCTGGGAAGTAATCAAACTTATAAGGCTTTGCCAGGAGGCCCTAGGCGCAACCTGTTTCGCTGGAAAGGCATGGACAGAGAAATAATAAAAACTCAATCACTCAGACTTACGACGGAAGGCCCCAAAAAACCGTCGTAGACAAATATTTGAGTGATTGAACATTGTGAGGTTGTCGACTTATAAAAATTAGCACTTTTCCCTGCCAAAAGGGGGTCAAAAATTGGAACTTCACCCCAGACCCCCGGACCTTCACCAAAATTCAGGAATATTATCTAGAACGCCCCTGATTTTTCCTGGCACCGGGGAGGAGCTTTTGGAAATCCACTTTTTTGGCAGGGATTTCCACCCAGGTCCACCCTGCCCACCTGGGCACCTCCCTCCAAAAACTGAGTGTGCAGGGGTGCTTATAAATATGTAACTAAGGATTCTGGATACTTAAATATACTTTTCGGCTTTGGGGCAAAACTTTTAGCAGGAATGGCTGACCTGACTCAAGGCTATATTTTCGACCTCCAGGAACATACGCAAAGCTGTGGTTTCACGCCATTTGGCCTGTGTGTGTTGTCGATTTGCTTAATTTGCAGCACGCACAGCATGGTGCTCAGAACGACCTGCATATTTACTATGAACGTGTAGCACGCACCTGACCCCATATTTTCGACCCCGAGGAATGTGTGTGTGTGCCCTGTTTCGGCTGGTTTTGATGTCATTTTGGAAGTTCTGCACACAGCTTGCACCCCAGGAGATCAGACCACCATCACCTGAATCAGCACAAATTTAGGAGTGTCTGTGTGTGTGTGTGTGTGTGTGTGGTTAGAGTTTTAAAGCTTTGCATTGCACGCATTGTAAAATGGAGCCTTGGGTCCGGACAGGCCTTGGGTGTGGGCGGACCCGACGTAGAACACCACTTCTTCAACAGGCACATGGCGCCGTGTACCTGTGTGTATGGTCAGGGCTCTAGAAACAAAATTTGGCCTACTCATGCCCCAAGAATAAAAAGCTCCCCGGATGAGCTAATATATCACAACAGGCACAAGGCGGGATAACTCGCTTGCTTAGTGCTTGCACGCACCAAAAACATGTGGACAAACGTGTGGGCAAACGCACACACCGTGGGCAAGTGACGCTTTATTGAGATACATGGAAAGTTACAGATTAACTGCAATCATCGACCCGATACATGTGACCTGTGCAGGCATGCTTGTTCAATCTATGGATTTCTGGGGCGGATCCGACTGCCACGTGCTCACGTAGAACCGCACTTCTTCAACTGGCACATTGCGTAGCACTAGCACTGGCGCTTCAACCTCTTCTTCCTCTCCCCTTCCTCTTGCCCACGCTCCAACGATGCCGCCTCCTAACAGCCCTGCTCTTCCACCCCCCTCCGTTGAACTTCCGAACTCATGGCCAGATGGCATCGTCCCTGCAGGTCAGGTCTCCTTTGTCGTTGCACACATATGCATGCACAGACATCACTCAAGCTTTTGGCAATCAAATCTGATGCATCACACTTGGTGCTGCATCAGAAAGTCCTTGTCCTGTCCTCCGCAGCTTCTGCTGCGTGGATGGCCATTGTTAAACGCAATTGCTGTTCTGGCATTTTCCCAGGCTCACTCATCCGAACTACGAGCATACAGAAGAGGCAGCAAGAACAACAACAGCAACGGGCGCAGCAGCCTTCCCCTGCACCTGCTCCTCCTACGCAACCAAGCTTGCTTAAAGATTCAAGCAGAAATGGAAGCACCAGCGTTGCAGTCACTTCTCCGGCTGCCACGGACGAAGCAGGAAGTAGCAATAATCAAAATCCTAGAAGCTCTGCCACTCTCAGAGCACCCACAGGGAACACCAGCAACACCAGACTGCGCAGCAGTACTTTGTTGAGGTCACCATTGGCACCGAATACTCAGGTGTGCTTAGTGGTAGCATATAAAATGTGCGTTCGACATCAGTGGCAGTTTTGTGCTTCCAGGTTGTTGAATTACCTACTAAAAGCAAACCCCCTAACTTGTCACGTCAGCATGCACACATATATGCACAAAGCTTCACGCACACACGCATACCCAAGCACTAAAAGCATACGATTATATAAATGCACATATACCATATGAATTATGAAGCATGCATCAAACGCTGCCTCACACACTCGCAGCCACCCCTTAGACGCCAGGTGCCCAGCACAAGGGCACAGGCCCCCTCTCCAAGCACGCACACTCATGGTCCAGACCGCAGCCGGAAAGTTGAGGGAGGTGGGTCACATATACACACATACACGCACATATACACAACATACTTCAGGAATGTGTGTGGGGGGTCTGTTTCGGCTGTTTTTGTCATCATTTTGGAAGTTCTGCACACAGCTTGTGCCTCAGCAGATCAGACCACCATAGCCTGAATCAGCAGACATTCAGGATGCAGATTGTGTCCTTTGTTAGAGTTTATAACCTCACATTTTGCTGCTTTGTAAAACGGGGCGTGAGCGGACGCATGCATGGCCTTGCACAGTCGTAGAACACCACCTTTTCAACAGGCACAGGGCCATATGCCAGAGTCGTACGTAATAACACTGCCGCTCATGCCAACCACGATGCCGCTGCTGCTGTGCAGCTTCTACTGCTGCTCTAGGCGGCGGTGGTGGTGGTGGTCGTATTGGACAGCCGTCAGAGAGCAGGAGGGGAGAGTCCCGTGCAGGCAACAGTGGTGGCAATGGCAGTGGTGGGGGTGAGGGTGGTGTGGACAGCAGGGCGGAGCTGAGGGGAGTTGCTAACAGGGCCGGAGGAGCCTTGCTTCAGAGTGGGAGGCCAAGTGCTAGTAGTGGCAGCAGTAACAGTTTGCGACGGCCTCCCAACCAACACACAACCTCATCGCTTGCTCGTGCAAATGGCCAGAGTACTGGAGAGGCTGGTCTTGGCGCAGGTTCCACAAACGCAGGGGGTTCTCTGGCGCAACCTGCTGCTGCTGCTGCTGCCAACCGTCCTGCTAGTGGTCGCCGCATGATGATGGGGGGGAGCCGTTCCATGGAAAGCAGAAACGGCCGCATCAGCAGTAGCAACTCCTTGCTGGGGGCAAGCTTTCAAGAGGGGGGGGCACAAGGGGAGGGCAGCAGTGCCCTTGCTTCAGGAGGGTTTGCAGGGGTGAGTGCCTAGAGAGGAAAATGATATTAGGGAATGACATAAATAAGCTTGCTGATTTCATTATGTCCCTCCTAGCAAGGGAAGGAGGTACGCTTGCTGGCTCCTTTTGGGGGAAGAGTAACGCACCACCACTCTGTATGGTATTTAAAACAGGGTGAATTAAATGTGCAGATTCATATGTCCCTCCTCGACTTGCATGTACGCACAGACGCCACGTTCCCCTTGTCTTGCACCAAATTGCAGGTGCCAGGCCTGACGCAGAGCTCTGTGTTTGGCTCAGGCAACCCCATGTTTGGAGGCCTGTCAACCGGCGTCTGTTCTCCTCGCGCTTCTCTAGCTACTTCGCGTGCACAGCCCTCTCTGGAGGCAAGTCCGCTCTCTGGCGATAGGGCAGGTGGGGTCTCTGGAGCAGGGAGCAGGGCAGGTGGGGTCTCTGGAGCTGGTGGTGGTGGTGGTGGTGGTGGTGGTGGTAATGGTGGTGGTGGTGGTGGTGGTGGTGGTGGTGGTGGTGGTGGTGGGTTAGAACGCCCTACGCAGCGGTATGAAACAAGGAGTGGACCTAGAGCTGCAGACAGGGCGGCCCCTCCCCATAGCAGCAGTACGCTGCTAAGTTCTGAGGTGCGTCAGCTCAATGACTTGTGTATGGAGTTCGGCTTCCATAACACAGGCTGACAGACAATACAATCAAAGTTGAGACCATGCCTCCAAACAGTGCTGCTGCGTACACACTCACGTGAACACACACGCACTTGCACTCACGCACACACAGCACAGCACATAACACAAAAACACACACACACACACACACACGCACAAGCACACGCACACACAGGAAAACACACACACACGCACACACACCCACACACACACACACGCACACATGCACAAACACACACGCACGCACACACACATGCACATGCACACACGCACACACACAGGAACACACACAGGCTGTGGTTGCATCTCCAAGGATCAGCCAATGTGAGGCCAATGGGCCATTGGGGCGAAGCGCAGGTGAGAGTGGGAGGCAGGAAAGGGAAGGGGGTGAAAGTTTATCCATTGAGGCTCCTGTCCAGCACTCTTTCCCTGTTTTAGTCCGTGTTTGCAGTTGTCAGGAACACAATGTGTGTGGGCATCAGTGTCACTAATCGTCGGCTAGTGAGCAACCAGGTTGCGAGCGCGCTTCTAAGGCGCGTTTGCAAGGCTTCCTCAACGATCCGTTCTGGCGCCTCCCACCTGCCGTAGGTCACGTTTTTGACTGCCAGGAACACACACAAAGCGTCGGTGTCAACTCAGTTGTCTGTGTGTGCATGTGTGTGTTTTTGTTTCGGTGAGTTGGTCAATTCGCAGCACGCACAGCACAATGTCCATTCTTGCCTGCACAGTTGCAATGGACGTGTTGCATGCGTTTGACCCTATGTTTTTGACCCCCAGGGATGTGTGTGGGGGGTCTATTTTTGCTGGTCACACATTCAGGTTGCCAATTCCAGGCCCAGCTTCCATTCCAGCAGATCAGCTTTTTCCTGCCTGCATCAGTACAATTCAGGAGTCTGGACCTGTGTTTGGTACTCTGTAAAACTGTCTATAAAGCCTAGTTTATAAATAGAGTGCGCAGAGACGTATGGTGTAAACGCGCCTGACGTACAGCACCACTTTCTCAACAGGCACGTGGCGCAGCAATAACAGACTAAGGACAGAGACAACGCGGGGCGCTGATGAGGAAGAGGATGAGGCAATCACACACAGGAGATATCACGCAGGGGGGGGAGGTCATCAAACGCAGGAGCCTATGACAGGGGCTGAAACAGGAGGTTTGGAAGGCACTGGTTGGCAAGGGAGCATGTCCAGGGAAGCAAGTTGGTTGCCCTCGCAGGCGAACGCGAGCAGTGCAAACCAGGGTGCACGACCAAGCAGTGTGAGCAGGGAGGGGCTGAGGGATGGCAGCGGGGGAGACAGGTTGGAGGGGGCAGGAAGGTGCGGTGGTAGCAGCAACATCAGCAGCGGCAGCGGCAGCGGCAGCAGCAGTAGCAGCAGCAGCAGCAGCAGCAGCAACAGCTGGGAGCAGAACAGGGACCGACTTGAGAGGGGGAGCGGGGGTGGGAGTGGGGGCACAAGCACAAGTGCACTGCGTAGCTTCATCAGTAGCAGTGTCCGTCAGCGTGACAGCGGCAACGGCCGGAGCATCATCGAGGATTGGAATGGTGGGTGTTTGAGCTGGAGACGTATAGGTCTCCACTCGCCCTTTTTTACGTATAGCCGCGTATAGGTGTACATGCACACACGCACACCGTGCTCATGCACAGCAATCCCTCCCAGACGTAGAACCGCACGTCCTCAACAGGCACAGGGCACAGGGCACTCACTGGGTGTTCATGCCAAGGATTTGCATGGGAGCTTGTGGGGCGTGGGAGTGTGACCCTGCTAGCATCAGGAAGCCTGGAATCTAGTCACTATAGGGCACAAAGGTCTCAACACCTGAACACTGATGTTGGGCATGTTGATAAGAAGGAATACAGGAAAGAGACGCAGAGCACACCTGCACTAGCACAAGCTCAGGCTCAGGCATTGGTTGGCCGATTCCTGTGCAGCCCTGTGACTGGCTGCGCCCTAAGCCCTGCTGAGAACTTCAAGCGCGACCTGACAATGAAGTGCTTATTCTTACAGCTCTTACAGCTTGAACCGATGGAAGTAGAGGAAAAATGTGTTAGCCTTCTTGCTCCACAATCTCAGTCAGCACACCCATGGCATCCTTGCATTGAAGTCATCAAGTTGAAAGGAGAGGCTCGAAGGGAAGATCGCTAGCGCTGCTTTTGCCCGCACGACAGACATGCTCCCTGTGCCTCAACATACCACACTCTGCGTCATACCTGCATAAAGGACCATCAGCAAGCGGTGGCGCACGTGGTGGCTTAGAAGGGGACAGCTCAAACGCTGCTGCGACTACTGCTGTTCCTCGTCCTCCCGGGACAGAGCGGTCTGGTGCCGCTTCTCGGCCCAGCAGGCTCTTCAGTGCTGACAGGTATACAAGGGTGAATTGAGTGTATGTCGTAAGTGCAGCAGGGTACGGAGTGTGACCCAAGCGTGTAGTCTAGAGGGTGCAAGGAAATGAGAATGGTTGCAGGAGTTGCTCGCCCTATCGTGTGTGCAGCTGCGTCTTGCAGGTGTGTGTGTGTGAGTGGGAGTGTGCTTGTAGACGGCTTGAAGGAACATGTGCTTAATCAAACAAGTGCACAAACAAATTGTGCATGTCTGTATTGCAGGCGCAGGCGCAGCAACAGCGGTCTTCCAAGTAACAGCCAGTTTGGTAGTGTCAGAGTCCCAGGCAGCCAAGAAGACGATGACAACTTGTTCGGAACTCCAGGCTTGCATGCTACCACCTCTCCTAGTGGGGTGAATGTGCCTGGGGCTGCAGACTTTCAGGTGTGTGGGTGTGCGTGTGCGCGTGCGTGTGCATGTTTTTATAAATGTATACATGTGTGTGAGTGTGGAAGAGAGGGCAGACGGATGGCAAGCATGTATGTTGGTACTTTTCATTCGCGTCTTAGATGTGCTGTCTTGCTGCTCAGGTCTGTGTGACCGCTACCTCCATACAATTAAAGCTCTCACTGTTCTCTATGCTTACAGACCCGCTTTCGAGCTCAGCTAGCTGCTCGTGAGCAAGGACGCCTGTCTCTTGTAGAGGCTCTGCTAGCAAGTAGGGAGGCGTCCCTGCGTGAGGCCGAGGAAGCTCAAGTGGCCCGGGGTGAGTGGTCTTGGGGCAGCAAGAACAGCAGCTTTTTAGGGTGCTTTCTCTTATGCTCGGTCTTGTCGCTGTGCTTGTTGGCATCTCTGAGCACGGGAAAGCTGCATTGAATAATGGTGTTGTGTGTGTGTGTGTGTGCTGAAAACGGACAGGCTTCAGTGCAGGTTCGAGGTACAAATGACGTGGTGTGGCACTTCCTTGACTATGTAAAAAAGTGGCTCATGCCTCATGCAGGAACTGGTTAGTTTAAAACGCTCCTGGACACACGGATGCATCCCAACCCGATGCATCCCAACATCTCACTCTTCCCAAGAAGGCACACAATGCTAGCAAGCCAGCGTAGAGTGCTTACCCGTGCTTATATGGAGGGCTACCTGAGCCACACGAAGCAGGAATGCGCAAACGGTGCCATATCTATGGAACATGGTGCCAAAATGTGTTACCTGCTGTAGTGTACACCTTAGTTTGTTGTTTGACTGAGCCATCACAAACAGGAGTAGCCTATTTTCCACTGTTGTACAAATGAAAGTCCCGCTGCAGTACTCATTGGGCTGCTTGTATTCCTTGCTGTAACGTCTGGGGTACGCACGGCTGAGGGTCCTCACGTGTGAGGATGGTTTGTGCAAATGTGCAAGAAGCTGGGACTGGAGTGTGTCCGTGCTTCCAAACATGCCTACGTGATCGTTGAGAGATGGTGCAACAAACGTCGCTTCTACAGCTGATACACTGTTTGTTTGTTCTTGGGTTGCTTGCAGCCATTGCTGCTTCTCTGGGAGAGGACGATGCAGCCTCACCTCCGTCAAGGAGGAGCCCCCCTCCTGCCCCCGTGAGGCCTCCCTCTCCACCTCTCCATTATAGGTCAACGAGCAGGTGAGTAAACGCCTGATGCTTCCGCCACGTAGAGGCAGGCAGGCAGAGCACGAACCTAGGTTACATCTGTTCACTCCTCTTGCGTTAGCCAACAAGGAAGGACTCTTAACTGTTACTGTCGTGGTGAGGCCACCTTCCCATGGTTCCATCGTGTAACAAGCTTCGAAAGCATCCCACTTTGAACGCTGTTGTATGAAAACGTGGGTGTCCAAGGAGATGAGGAGAGGAAAGCATAAGGGGAAGCTGTGGCAACAAACTGAAGATGTCTTCCTGCTCCTGTAAGACCACGCTTCCCATCCAGTTTTGCTGTCAAGCCTTGCATCATGCAGGCTTTGTTCAATGCAAGGTGTTTGCTTCCTGTACTGGTTTCCTTCTTATCCTTCTCTGTGGGCTGCTTGATGCTTGAAGCAAGTTTTTAGTGAAATGTAAACTGCTGTGCAAACAGATTGCGTGCGGGCTGCTTGGAGCGATTTCCTGGTTGTGATGGGCACTGCAAGGCTGACCGTTTGTCTATAGGCAGCTCAGAGCTATGTTTGATCAAAATATTACAGTTAGGTTGACAAGGATCCTGCAGGCTGACTGGTTGTTTGTGGGAGCAATGTTTTGGTTGAGGTGGATACTGCAGTGGCACACTGTTGGTCTGTGGGCTACTTGGAGCGCTTTTGTGCTAATGTGGACACTGCAAGCTGACTGGTAGTCTGTGGGAGCAATGTTTTGGTTGAGATGGATTTGCAGCGGCACACTGTTTTTCTGTCGGCAGCTCAGAGCAATTCTCTGCTTGACATGGACACCGCAGTCCATGCTCCTCCTCAAAGCCCTCCATTGCCCATGCTTGCAAATTCACCTCGCTGCTTGCACACCTTTGCTGCAACATGCCTCAAGAGCTCGTTCTCTGTGTGAGGTCTTGCAGAGTGCACAGACAGCAAGCCCTGCTCGCTAGCAGGTCTTATAGAAAGAAAATCTTGCAGGCAGTGACACCCTCCATTTCAGCTAAGCAATTGACAGCCACATGTGCCAAAACGTTTGCTCATTCCTGCAGCAGCACAGGTGTGCCGTCCCTTTCCCTGTACACACTCTTCCTGTTACATGTCACTACCGGGCGGCCCAGAACTCATACAAACAAAATGCACATGGCTGTAGGAGCACGGACATGCCCTCCCCCTTTCCAGCTCACCCCCTTGTATCTCTCCTTGCAAGTTTGGGCAGCGGGCTGCAGGGTGGTAGACAGCCAGGTTCGGTTGGTGAAGGCCTGGGTGGCATGGCAGACCTTTTGACGGCCATGCGGAGAGGGTTGGAAGACTCCATGCCTCCTACATCAGGGGGCAGGGCGCTGTTGATTCACGCCGGTGGGTGCACACATGTAACTGATATATGGACGCCCTTGCGCGATTGATTGGCCGCAAGGCGCAATCAGCCCCTGGTCTGTTGCAGAGTGTGGCTTCTGTGCATCAATCCTCTGTGAACAACACCGTGTATTTGGCTGTCCCCCTCCTCGTTGAAGCTTTTTCTGCGTGAGTTTCTTATTTCCAAGGTTCTTCAAGGTTCCTGCTATGTCCTGTATTAATGTGCGGCCTCCTTCAAGGACGCTTGGAAACTGCGTGGCTGTGCCCTCTGCTCTGTCATTACGACCACGAGCAAGGTCCGCTTTGTGCTTTCTTTACCCTCCATTCTCTATTGCACTTGCTCATTTTCAATGCATGCAGGTGGTGGGGGGACTGCAGGGGTCGGGGGGGAAAGAGGCACTTGGTTTTTAGGTTTCCCAGGTCCGTGTTTCACCCCTGCGGTCTTGGCTTAGCAAAGATGCTTAGGCCCCAATATTAATGCAAAGGTGTCTAGTGCCTTTGAGCTTTTGGATTGACTCATCCAGTAAATGGCTCCTGCATACAATTCTCAGTCATTGTTGTGCTTAGCTTGTGTGTGAAGTGATCAAGTTTGTGGGAGGGAAATGATTATTTATGATTTAAATGCACAGTTAACAAGCACATCTCCTTCATGCACTGCCTATTCAGGTCCCGGCGGGACTCTGAACACGCTGGCATTAGGAGGAGAAGGAGGGAGTCCGGGACTTGAGGCTCTGATGGGGCTGCAAGGCATGTCGTACGAGCGGTGAGTGTATGTCCAGAGAGTGGCACTGCGCCATACGATGCGGCGTACCTTACCATACAAAATGCCGTAATCAACATGTGTTTCTAGAAAGTGGCAATAAACCATACCGCGTGGTGTAGAATACCATCCATAAAGTGTAAGCTATACCCTGTGCTGTACAGTTTTAAAACACCTTTTGTACACACACCTTTTTATTACAGAAATCTCTCTATATGCAGTTGTCGAAGAGAGTGTAAGTTAAAGAGGGGAATAGATTGGGGGAT
>Ga0307963_1000958_pt1 | contig 21155 bp, 24 predicted proteins | sample OrgLakmetagen594_FD_201829 | JGI IMG/M metagenome (GOLD analysis project Ga0307963, IMG submission 201829) | Saline water microbial communities from Organic Lake, Antarctica - #594 | ecosystem: Environmental > Aquatic > Non-marine Saline and Alkaline > Saline | place: Antarctica: Organic Lake... | reverse complement strand
TTACCACCTCCCTCCTACCTTGCACACACGCCAACCCCTCTCTACCCTTTTCCAGTGACCAGCACTCCAGACTTAAGGCACGGCTACCACACATGTTCCACTCCACGCCCTTGCCACCCTCACATACACATTCCACAACCACCAACCCTCTCCTCTCAAACCTGCCATCTCGAAAGTCAACGTCGGCCATTGTCTGCGGTGGTGGTGGTGGCAGTGCCGCTGCGCAGCAACAGCAGCCAGTGCGTGCCTCACCACCCCTACACGTCCAAGCTGCAGCTGCACAGCTAGATCAGGTGTGCTCAGCTAGATCTGGTATGCTCAGCTAGATCAGGTATGCTCAGCTAGATCAGGTATGCTCAGGTAGATCAGGTATGCTAGATCAGCTAGATCAGGTATGCTCAGCTAGATCAGGTAAGGGTCCATTTAGATGGGACAAGAATTTGGCTAGGTCCGGTGGGGGATCACAGCTCCTCGCTTTCCCCCTGCATTTGCGTGTTGACCAACGCCTTGTTGACAAGGACTTGTTCAAGCCTGGGCTGCGGCAAGCTGAGCGGTCTGTGTGCAGTCCTGATTGCTTTGAAACGCAGAAACGAATGGCATATGGGAAATTGCGCGCCGGCTTGCTTTATTAAGTTCAACGTCAAGCATTCCTAAACAGAAAGGGTGCAGCAGGGCTATCTCCCTGGCTGTCACTCGTAACGATCACTGCATCTTTCCTCATGTCAATGGTAGCAATGTCTTGAACATTCCAGGTGAATGGGCCTCCTGTGTCCAGCAAGCTGAACACCATTGTGATGAGCTACCTGAGACAGAATCACAGACAGGTGGGTGGACGTTTTTGACAAGTCGACAGAATTTGACGAGTCAAAATAGTGATGCTCTAAAATGAGTTAGGATTCAAAGGACCACTGTGTGTTTGAGAAGTCTGCTCAGAGGTGCGCAAGATTTGACTGAAGTTGATGCAAAGCTTAGATGAAGTGTGGGTGCCAGAAATGTAGACAAGATTCGACTGAAGTTGATGCAAAGCTTAGATGAAGTATGGGTGCTGGAAATGAATACATGTCCCCCGTACTAACCTCCACAGCGGAAGCCCACTTTACTAGCACACACACACATACATACACACATCGTCACGTATTTCTCCTTGCAACAACGTTCACACACACACACATACATACATACACACACCGTCACGTATTTCTCCTTGCAACAACGTTCACACACATACATACACACACACCGTCGCGTATTTCTCCTTGCAACAACGTTCACACACACACACACACACATACATACATACACACACATACATACACACATACATACACACACCGTCAAGTATTTCTCCTTGCAACAACATTCACACACACATACATACATACACACACCATCACGTATTTCTCCTTGCAACAACGTTCCTTGCAACAGCATGAATGCACACACAACCCTCCTCTCTGCAGGCATGCATGCAGAGCAACACACCTGTGGCTGTCCTGCCCCCTGTCCCCCTCTCCAAACCTTACCTGCTGCCACAGCCCCCTCGCGTGGAAGAAGCACCTGTCAATGTAAGCACTTCTGTCTAATTTGTGCTTATGAACTTTTGTGCGCGTGAAGTTATGTTTTGTGACTTATCTCTCGTTGTGACTTATTTCGTACACTAGTTATGACTTACCACTTGTTACTAGTTATGACTTATCTCTTGTCGCTAGTTATGACTTGTCTCTTGTGCCTGGAAACGTCGGTTTGTGTACGCAAATTCCATTTGCTTGAACCGCTGCAGGCTTGTGCGTCTGGAGAGCATCCAACATGGCATTGTACTGTATGCATCTAAAATAACAGAGGGGGTTATCTGGCAAAATCCAAAACATGCTCCTTTTTGCATGAAAGGTGGAACTTCTCATACGTCACTTCATCATTTTGGACCCAACCTAGCTTCAAATTGATGCTGACTTTATGAGCTACTTGAGCATGTGTTCAAATTTAGACAAGTCGCACTGCGTACAGAATGACAGGGCTAAAAGCACAACGTGTGCACCTGTACCCTAGATGGGTGCTTTCCAGGGGGAATGGCACATTAATTTGCATATCTCGCCAACCACTTGCTATTTTTGCTCCATTATTCTTGCAATGATCTTTTTTATTATAAGGACTCCAACACACAAAAAATCACTCATTTATTTGCTCTGGCTGGTCAAATACAGCATATGGCTGCTCAAAAAGTAGGGTTCACGCCGCGGCCGATTAGGTATGTGCCCCCTAATTTGCAGGTTTCAAGCTTAACTGCTTTGAAATCTGCATATCAGAGCTGAGCTTGAAACCTGCAAGTTAGGGGGCCCATACCCTAGGAGCATGCAAAATCCATACCCATTTTGGGCCTCAGATAACCCCCTCTGCTAAAATAACCTTGCAGAACTCTTGCTGAGCTTGAGCATGAAACCCTAAAGTCACTGGCAGTACTGCTGGGTAACGAAAAAAGATTCATGAAATGCACTCACCACAAGTGTCTTCCCATGAAATGTGTTTCCTTGTGTCGTGCACACGGCCTTCGCTTGAGCACTTGCATGTTGTACGTGCCTTCCCAGGTAAGCAGGCGCATGGCGCAGCGAGAGACGGTCAGTGGGCGGCATGGGGGCAGGGGAGGCGCTAAAGCTGACAGGCAGATGGTACGTGTCTCATAGCTTTGCTGCCTTTGTGTGATTAATAGTGTGTTGATTAAAAGGGCTGCAATAATCGACAGGCAGGTGGTATGTGTCTCATAGCTTTGCTGCCTTTGTGTGATTAAAAATGTGTTGATTAAAAGAGCTGCATCAATCGACAGGCAGGTGGTACGTGTCTCATAGCTTTGCTGCTTTTGTGTGATTAAAAGGGCTGCATCAATCGACAGGCAGATGGTACGTGTCTCATAGCTTTGCTGCCTTTGTTTGATTAAAAGTGTGTTAAGGGGCTACATCACCGCAACGATCCTTAGGCAGGTGGTGTTTGCCTGGCCTCGTCAGGCTGGTGGTGTTTGCCTGTGTTTGTCTGTGTTTGTCTGTGTTTGGTGTTTGCCTGTGTTTGTCTGTGTTTGGTGTTTGCCTGGCCTCGTCAGGCAGGTGGTGTTTGCCTGGCCTCAGGCAGGTGGTGTTTGCCTGTGCATGCACAAGGTTACGATCACCACTGGCACCAGCTAGAGTTGGAACATGTGCATGCACACAAGCACACACACACACACACACAAACACACACACACATATACAAACACATACAAACACGCACACACACACAAACATACACACTCAAAACACACACCCTGCCTATGACCCTCCAGGTCTACAGCCGTTTTAGGCCCCTGCGTACGTGTCGTTCCGACAGCAGTATCAGCATGTGCGCTGCCTTCTGTGCCAAAACCAACTTGCTGGTGGTGGGCAGCCACAGCGGCGGTGCGTGCTCTATACACCTGCTTTTCCTCGTGTTTTCCTTGCACGTTTTTTGTAGTGCCTGAGCAATTGTATGCTTTGAGTGCGCTTTTGTGGGTGCATGTGCACGCTCTGGATGCGTGTGTGAGTGTACATTTGAAGGGAGGAAGCAAACATTGGGTGGCTTTGTCCTACATTCAACAAATGTATTGTCAGCGGAGGTGCATGCCATGTGCGCCTCTTCTCTCTAATTATAAACACAAGTATGGTGCTTGCAAGCAATTTCTTGCTTGAGGGAGTGCTAGTGCAAAAATATGCAGTACGTGTGTGTGTTTGATGGCTGTGTGAATAGAGAAAGGAAGGTTCAAGCACAACTTTGTCCCCCATCCTGCAAATGGAGACTCAGGAAGCTAGCTTGACATGGTCAACTTTCAACAGCAGCTGCCCCTTATTGATGCTTGCAATGTCAGCTCCCATGTTCTATTTTACATCTGTCTAGAGCAAGCACTAGCCTGAAGTCTTTCCTTCATGGTTCTTACCTGCTAGTTCGGCTTTCAAATGCTTTGCAGATTTGACTGTCCACGATGTGCACGCTGGAGAGGTAAGGCCGTGCTGCACGAAAGAGCGACCAAGACAGGTTATTGAGATTCCAGGAGAAACGTGTACGGCCTGAAACTTTTTCAGGCCTGCGCGCAGCAAGACAAAGCAACACCCACTCTTAGACCACACACAAGGCATTTGGATAAGCAGCGCACTTTGTACTGGATCCCGAAAAGGTGTATTGCCTTTATGCTTGTCTTGCCCAGCATTTTCCTTGGGCAAAGTGCCGTTGCCGATACCGATACAAAAAAACTCTGTCACACGCTAAAAAGAAGAGGAAAAGTGCAAAACACAAGGGTTTTGTTGCAACCCTTGCCAACCAAAAGGCGTGCAGGAGCATCGCTACTGTTGAGTACATGTGTTATTAGGGTTGGCCAGAACCATATATATACGGTGTATACACGGTATTTTTGGCAGGGAAATCACCAAATATACGGTCATATACGGTGTATATATACGGTTCTGCCCAAACCTATGTGTGATGTGTGGGTCACGCAAAGACTTCACTTTATCGCAAGGAAAGCCTAACAAACCTTTTCTTAGCATTTAGATGCTGAGATAGATGCAATGATGTAAGGAGCATATAACTTTTTAATACTGAGCTATTACCACGGACCGCTGCCGACATATACAAGGCACACCTTAATCCCTTCCACTGTGCCGACACTGTCAAATTCTTTTCAGGTGATTGACGCGTACGAGGCGCACGTCACCCCTACCACCATGCTTCGCTCCAAGGCCAACATTTGGGGTGCTGACGCCGACGCTACACTGCTCCTGTCCTCGTGCAAGAATGAGGTCAGTGTGTTTTGTTCACTTACAGCACGTGCGTTTAATTCACAACATATAGCACTGAGCACAATGTAGACAAATGTTGACGCTGACGCTACACTGCTCCTGTCCTCGTGCAAGAATGAGGTCAGTGTGTTTTGTTCACTTACAGCACGTGCGTTTAATTCGCAACATATAGCACTGAGCACAATGTAGACAAATGTTGACGCTGACGCTACACTGCTCCTGTCCTCGTGCAAGAATGAGGTCAGTGTTATGTTCACTTATAGCACGTGTGTTTTGTTCACGACTTGCAGCACTGAGCACAGTGTAAATCAAATGCTATGTTGACGCTGACGGTGCACAACTCCTGTACATGTGCAAGAATGATTCGATGCATTGGAATTGTGAGCGCGACAACGTCAAGCACGCAAGCTGTCAGTGTTTACAATGTCTAAAGCGTTTTATGTCGAAAGTGTTTCTTGTTGTCATTGGTGTTTGGGAGTGATGTTTTGCTGCCTGCATAGTTTTTCCCCCTCATTTCATAAAACATCATAACGTACGGTTGTTCGAAAGGTTGCATTAGCATTGTCTGAATGCCTGGCGAGGCCTTAAAGATGTAACAAGGGACCAAAAGTAACAGAAGTTGATGCGCAGCAAGATCACTCAAATGCAATTGCGCGTTAGGCATCCTGTTTAACATTGTTTTGGACACTTGAATGCTTTCATGAGTCATTGATCTCAGGATGTCGTCGTGGTCACACTTGCCAGCAAGCTTTGGCAGAGATTTTGATCTATTCCAATGAAATCTTGATATATATTACTGGTTACAGGCGGAACCCTGAACTTATCCTATGAAATTTTGATATCTACTCTTGGTACAGGTGAAGCTCTGGGATGGCCTGAATCTAGCCCAAGGAGCAGTGGCAACGTGGGAGGGAGCAACTAAAGCCTCCTTCAACAGCAACGCAACACAGGTGCGAGGTCTGCTTTTGCTACCCGTGTGTGGCTGATTGTTCCTGTGTAAAGAAATCCTTGCTAAGGACGGTTCCAGAACGGTTCCAGAACGAAAATCCTTGCTAAGAACGGTTCCAATAAATCCTTGGTAAGAACGGTTTCAGAACGGTTCCAGAACGGCAATCGTTGCTAAGAACGTTTCCAACACGGTTCCAGAACGGAAATCCTTGCTAAGAAAGGTTCCGAGAAATTCTAGGTAAGAACGGTTCAAACACCGTGAGTGACAGTGTACATGCGATTTTCAGCAGCCCTACAATAAGTGTTCTCTTTCGCCAGGTGCTGCAGACATGCTTGGATAGTGCTCGTGCTTGTCAACACGCTTGACTTGAGCTCTTGCTTTTTGGTGCAGCGTTGACGGTGCTTTTGCTCGTTAGTGCACTTGAGTTCTGCTCTTGCCAAAAATAAATTGATTCCAGAAAACAGACTCTCGTTCCAGAAAACAGACTGTTGCGGTCGTGGAAGCAAGACTATAGTATCATTTCAAATTCGATAGGGCATTAAGAATACATTCATAGCACTGTGCATACATTCAAACAATGGTAGCTAACCAATTCAACAAACCAGTCTTAAGGCTCGTCTACCTATACCTAAACGACACTATCTCCTCCATCTACCTAAACCTAAACGACGCTATCCACCTATATCAAGATCAGTGTTAAGGCTCACCCACATGTTATGCAGCCTTGTTTGACATGGACATTACTTTTTTGACCAGGCACGTTGCCCAAAATGTGACCCAGCTGACCCAAATTGTAGCAAACGATTCAGCGCCTACTGCTGCTTCTGCTGCTTCTGCTGCTTCTGCAGCTTCAGCTTGTGTCTGTAGCGTTCCGATTTGGTCATGTTGTCTGCTCCTCGTTTACGAGCCTTTTCACCTTCACGGGTTACGTGCTTTTTTGTATTCATCTTACCTGTGCGCATGAGTGGGTGCAAGCGTGAGACTTTTCAGTTTTCTCTTTCTATAGCAATGTAGCTCTAAAATCGATCGGCATATGCACCACGGAGTACACTAAAAGCTACCAATGACAGCTGCATGATAAGTACGGGGTAGACTCGCACGCGATGCTGAAAAGATGGCAAAGCCTTTTGGTATGTGAACTGGCAACTTGTGGGTGCTTTGTGCGCGCTTATAAACTCTCAGCACTCAGCAACAAGTTGCATACACCAGCACACAAAATCAAAATATTTGAAGGCAACTCACCCAGGTTGGTAGCAGTTACTGAGTTTCCACGCTCTGTTTTCCCCTCGCCGTCCATGCGCTTCTGGCCTGCGTGTAGATGAAGGAGGGGCACGGATAAAATGAAAGCGGGTGTATGTGGAGGTAGGCTTATTCCGTGGGGCAGGTGAAGGCGAGGTAGTGAAGGAATCTTCAAAGAAAAATGTGCGCTACTGTTTCAGTCACCTCCCGGCACTCAGATGCTGCATAGACCTCGTCTTTTCAGCACACAAAATCAAAACATTTGAAGGCTACTCACCCAGGTTGATGGCATGTGCGGAATGGCCCTGCTCATCGAAGCCCTCGCTGGCCATGACCTTCTTGCCACCGCTGCTGCCTGCAAAAAAACGCTGGTAGTGCTCTGTTCGTGATCACAATAACCTTCTCACAGGCTATTATTTCCAGGCTTGAGCACAGGTTAACGATCAAGGCATCAAAGGCTTTTGAGTCTGACTATGAACTGATTTTTTAAAGCGTGCGCACCCTGCTTTGTGGATTTCGTGAAACAAAAGCATGGGCACCTGAACAAGCCCGCTGTTTGTAAAATGCATGAACACGCATCGCTATTGACATGGAATGCATGTTGGACGGTGGCAGGCGCAGGTTCAGTGACGCTGTATCCCGGGGCAATGTAGTAGGGGGCATTTGCTTTCTCCCTGCGCAGAATGTTCTCCGCACCTCCAGCGCTGCCTGTGCACGCAAACACACATCCACACCATGCTCATTTCTATCGCACAGACAGAAAAGGGGGGCACTCACCCTGATGATGCCATTCTTACAAGTTTTTAAGCCTTTGCTGTCAGATTTCAAGGAGCTGTAAGCAATTATTTCCAGGCTTGAGCACAGGTTAACGATCAAGGCATCAAAGGCTTTTGAGTCTGACTATGAACTTCTGATTTTTTAAAGCGTGCGCACCCTGCTTTGTGGATTTCGTGAAACAAAAGCATGGGCACCTGAACAAGCCCGCTGTTTGTAAAATGCATGAACACGCATCGCTATTGACATGGAATGCATGTTGGACGGTGGCAGGCGCAGGTTCAGTGACGCTGTATCCCGGGGCGATAAAGTAGGGGGCATCTGCTTCATTCCTGCGCCGAATGTTCTCTGGCCCTCCAATGCTGCCTCCAGTGCTGCCTGTGCGCACAAACATACATCCACACAATGCTAGGTTCTCTTGCACAGACAAAAAAGGGGGGCACTCACCCTGATGATGCCATTCTTACAAAATTTTGAGCCGTTGATGTTAGTTTCCAAACAAAAGGAGTGGAGCTGTCAGCTGTTGTTTCCACGCACAAACCAAAGATCAAGACATGATGACCATTTTTGAATTATGAACTGACTTCCCTCTAAAATTTTAAGAATTGATGTGATAACAGCAGGAGCAAAATTTTCTGTAAATTTGTGAATTTGTTTTCAACCACATGCAACACACTTTGACAAGGCAACCTACCCCACTCACCCAGTTCTCTGTAGTTTGGGCCTTGTCCCCCTGGGAACTCAGCTTCCACCTCTGTGATGATTTCATCCTTAAGCAAGGTGGAGATTGTGTGCAGGCCACGGATGGCTTTGCTGAGCGTGGATGGGGCTCCTACGCTGCTCAAGTTGCAAGCAGCAACTTGAACAACGCTGAAATCAACATCAGGCATGGCGGCAGTCACTGCCCGCCCGCCCCTAGGATGCGCAAGGCAAGAACAAGACAAAGAGTCATTCTGTGCGATCAAAGAGGATGTGCAAATCCCAAGAGCAGACAATATAAAAGCAAATACTAGTCATATTTCAGAGAGTACGCATACAATCCAGGTATAATCAGATCAAGTGCCACATTCAGATCAGTGCCATGGACAATCGAGAGCTGAAAGAAATATACACGCACGAAGCTGAGCGTTATCAATGATAGACATGCACACGTTTTGTGCTTGAAAGGGAGGGTGTTTTTAATGGCAAATACACATGCAACTTCTCTCCAATGAACCTACCCTCGGTTGTTGTAGGGCTCAAAGAATATGATGAGCTTTTTCACACCAGCCGGTGTGTGGCTCAACATGCTGGCGCAGTGTGTTGCAGATGCCTGCAGGCAGTAGACAAGTAGGTAGACCTCAGTAAGAGATTGCAGCATGTCTCAAAAAAAGGAACTAAATGAGTGGCCTGTGTACTTATGTGTCATAGCTGCCAGCTCATGAGATCTGAAGACATAATTCTTTTTTGCACATGATTCATCGGGCTGCCTAACCTGGACGCCATTTGTATCCTGGAGGACCTTGTAGTCATTCTCTCCCCCGTGGTGTGGTGGGAGGAAGCCAAAGCTGCAGCAAGAACCCAAATTTGGTTGGCATATTGCAGTTGAAACAACTCTTGAAGCAACAACCTAAAATGAGACATTGATCTGAGAAAATGCTTTGTGCATACTGTGTTCTGTGTGTGCGCGCTCAACCACCAATCTGTATGTGTGCAGTGTTTGTGAGCAAAGAGATACACTCACAGGTTGCCCACAAGCACGCGTTTCTTCCGCTTCAGCACGCAGACAAACGCGTGCTGGAGTCGGCCCATGATGGCCTTCGTCTCTGACCACGCGGAGTCGGATAGTGCCACATCAGACACCTCGTCGTCTCGTGTTATCCTAGGGCGCGCGGCCAGGAGGAGGAACTGCACCTGAGTCATCTTCTTTCTAATTATTTATTTATTGAGATTTTTGGCCGGCGTCTTAGTTAATGCCACTGTCATAAATTATTATTTCATGGCGTAGTGGCGTTATGTGCATTATGTTTCCAGATGCGACCGCAGGTCTGCATGGAGCATAAGAAGACCGACAAGTGTGATCTGCCTTGATTGAGTGCAACGCGTGGAAAATCCCATGAAATATATCAAACGTTTTGTAGGGATTCTGAAGTCGGGACGGGTCTGCATGGAGCGTGGAAAGACCGACAGGAGGAGCGTGCCTTGCTAGAGGCAACACGCGAAAAACCCCCTGATACAGACAAAAATATTTGCAGGGATTCTGGAAGTCAGATATACTGCTTGCTTCCGCAGGCCAGGAATGTTCAGGCCGAGCAAGATGAAATGCGCGATTCATCCCGAGCAAGAAAATGCTGCACTCCAAAAAAAACAACTCTTGCCTGCTGATGCTACCCCGCCCCGACATAATTGTTTTGTGCAGGTCATGGGAGGAGTCGCTAACAGTAAAGCTAGAATTGTGTACCACTGTAACGAGTTGAGCGGTTGTGAGTTGTATTGAATGTACTAAAGCAGTCGTTTCTGAAAGACTGTCACAAGTTGGAGTTCTTAACTTGAATAGTTGCCTAATGTTCTGTCTAGTTAAGATCTTTCCAGGTAACTCAGAATTTTGTGATGATGCACAAGTGAGCTGTGGGGTTTTGTACAAATAAAGGAGAAGAAACACGATCTGAAGGATTAGCAATCAGTCTTCATCAAACTGCTTGAAACAAGTAACGAAGTACAAATGAGAAATATTCAACGAAAGCCCGTGGATTGATCTTGCTTTGAGATGTGCAGTTGACAGCAAGTGTTGCAATGTACAATGCCATGCAAACAAGACGATCCACGTGTTATCAACAATCTACGTACGTGTTGTGTAATGAAGCACAGTCTATATCGGATGTGTGCTTCCACCACTATTCGGATTAACACCTTATATGTGTCTGTGTTATACAATCTACGTACGTGTTTTATGTGTCTGTGTTATACAATATGTATGTGTCTGTGTTATACAATGTGTGTCTGTGTTATACAACATACGTACGTGTTTTATGATGGACAATTTGCCGTGCAGGCCATTGGAGTGTGTGCGCTTTCAGGAGGGGCCGCCAGCAATGTACGGAGGGCTAAAATTTGGGATGTACGTTCACACCGCGAATTGTTGTCGTTGGAGGTATGTTATCACTCGTGTCACTATATTTGTAGGGTTGGATTGAACCCGTATATATGCACCGTATATGACCGTATAGTTGGTGATTTCCCTGCCCAAAATACCGTATGTACGCCGTTATTATATGGTTCTGGCCGACCCTATATATTTGCTCATAGGAAGCAAATGTGTGTCTGTTCACATGAGTGTGTTGATTACACTGCACTTTATGTTAATCGTATATTTTTGTTGGGAAATGCATGTAAGTGGGAGAGTAATCTTCAAAAGTGTGCTTAAACCGCCAGGCAAATCTGTTAAAAGATGGTACATGCGAACATATCTGCATATGCTTGCGCGCGTCAGACCAGAAATAAGTGAGATGTGCATGAAAAACCAAGGAAAGTATGCATGTCAAAATCCAACAACCGGGGAAAAAAGCGTTCACCATACTAGTCTCACCTGACAGCAGTAGTGCCGCTGTGTAGTAAAAACACACACACACTGGCTCAGGTTTTACTCTATATATTTGCGCGCACACACAAACACACACACACACACACACACACACACACACACACACACACACACACACACACACACACACACACACACACACACACACACACACACACACACACACACACACACACACCATTACAGGAAATGACTGTGTCCAACATGCTAGGCTCTCCTGGCACAGATCAGCGGTATCGCTCCGCGCCTGCACCCTGCTTTGGTCCTTCTTCTGACAGCCCTCTTGTGCTTTGGGGTGCCTCACTGTGGGATGTCAGGTGCAATGTACGCTGAGATCAAATTCTAGGCCAAGTGTTTTGTGAGTGTCTGTATGTGTATTGTGTGTTCTTACAGGGTTTTGTGTGCTTGGGCACAGTTTTGCTGTAGGTGCCTGGGTACCTTGGTATGCAATGTCAAGTACGCAAACGACGGCTTAGACAGGGGAGTTGTAATGTGTGTTTGCAGGTTGGCGAGATTTGTACATATATGCACTGTGTAAGACTGTATTTACAAAGGTCACTTGTGCGGAAACAACTTATTTTGCTGATGTGGTGACACACTGAAAACGCGCTGTGCTGTGTGCAGGTGTCCACCCCGCTTGCTGCACACATTTGATGTGTTCAGTGAGACACGTGCCACGTCTAGCTGCTTCAACCCAGCTGGCCACCCAGGTGAGAGAAGATAAAGCGTAGCACACTGGTCGGTAATCATAAGAGTGTGCTATCATACGCACAATATTTTATTTCATCGTTCTAATTGATGCTGGTATTTCGTTGTGCATGTTTCTATGTCAGATTGGGCATCTGGGTGAGAGTTTATACAGCATAGCGCACTTGTTGTGCGTAGCACACTCCTCAAAAAATCATATTTTTATTTTGAGTCGTCGTAAAAGCAACCTGCTGTGTTTACCTTGCGACTCAGAATATGACTTGGCCATCGGGTGAGAATTTTTGGGAAATAGCACAGACTCAATAATCTGTTAATAATCTGTTTGCTGTGCACATTCATTTTTTAAGATGGACCACGCACGTACAATTTTTGCGACTGCATCTCCTTGCTCTGAATATGTTCAATGATGTTGGGTAACCCTGATTAAATTCACCTGATACTGCACAACAGCCAAAATTTGATTTGGACTGAAGTCTGTTGAGATGCATGGCTGGTTGCTGTGGTTTAGAAGAGAGGACCATGCAGTGGGTGTGATACATGTAATTGGCGTGGAGGGTGTGCAGAAGAGCTTTTATTTGAACCTGAGATCAGACCTAGGTGATGAACTCACTATAGCTAGACTGTCATGAACACCGTGGCTACGTCTTTTCTTGTGGAAACTGTTAGCACAATTGCACACCTGATTTTGATACGCGCACAAAGCAAGAGCACAGACGAAGAAATCGTGATGATTTAAGCATGCAAAGCATTCCAGGATAATAGTTGCCAATCAGTCGTGTTAAATCCGCATGCGCTTGCAGAGGCCATTCTGAACAGCGAGGTTTGGGACCTGAGGACGTACAAACTTTTGCGCTCTGTGCCTGCACTGGACGGCACACAGCTGGTATGTGTGTGTCTTATGTGTGTAACTTATCCATTTCACAACACGCAGCTGGTCTTATGTATTTTATTCGTTTCACAGCACGCAGCTGGTCTAGTGTGTCTTATCCATTGCACGGCACGCAGCTGGTATGTGTGTATCTTATGTGTTTAGGTTATCCATTTCATAGCTAGTATTAAGTATAGGGTATGCAATTCCGCAATACATACCACCTTGCTATGTGCATGCAAAACATTGCTGCACTTGGTGCCTGTGCCAGAAAGCACGTGCATGTGCACATTCTGCGCCTTAAAGATTTTAGTTACATCAGTTTGTTGCTTGTCCGTGAGAAGTAACAGATCACTTTACGCATGCTGAAGCTCCTGAACACAAATGCCCATGTTCGCTTTACATATCCTTGAAGAGATCATTTTGCGCATGCTGAAGCTCCTGAACACAAATGCCCATGTTAGCTTTGCATATCCTTGAAGGCGTGTCCGTGAGATTAAACTGATCACTCATTGCGCTTGCTAAAGCAGTAACTGGACACGCATGCCATTGTTTGCTTTGCAGACTTTCAGTGGCGACGGCTCTGTCGCGTATGCCTCTTTGAGACGTAGTAGTGAAGAGCTGGGATCCCTGCTCGCCCCTCGGAGGGCACGTCACCACCTCCACTCGGCCTTTAGGGTTTTGGACAGCTCTACTTGGGGGGAGCTTGCCACTGTGGACGTGGAGCGGTGAGTGCGCAAGATTTTGTTTTTTGTTTCATCAGTTCGGAAAGGGGAGAGATGGTCATTGTGGAGCGGGTGAGGGTGGCGTGTTTCTGTTTCTGTTTTTTTACTTAGCTTAACAGCCACATTTGATCTTGCGACATCCATCTGTTATTATAATTAAGCTTAACAGCAACACTTGATCTTGCGACATCCAAGGGATTTTTTAAATTAAGCTTAATAGCAACATTTGATCTTGCGACATCCAAGGGTTTGAGCTTCCTGCCGTGAAGCGGTGAGGATGATGAGTTTCAGTTTATTGGAGCAGCACAGCAACAACTTGATTTTGCAATGGAACTGATGCAAGCTTGCCTCTGTGGATGCGGAGCAGTGAGAATGCTACGATTCAGTTTGTTGAATGAGCGTAGGTGCAACACTTGGTTTTGCAGCTTGACAGGGTTGAGTTTTGTTGATGCAGAGCAGCGGAAGTGCTGCGTTGTGCAAGCTGTGTTCAAACCTAGCAGCCTTCACCTTTGCAAAACTCCAAAAACATCAGAGGCTATCTGCAGTAAAACAGTGCTGGTTAGAAATGAGTGCAATTGACTTTTAGTGCCATCTTTGTTGTAAGCTCAACGTTGTGAAACTTCCAGACCTGAGACACAATACCCGTGACGGCAAAAGGGTGTACTTAAAACAAAAGTTTGATTCACCTGCCTTGAGGGGTGTCTTATGCTGTTTGGTATTGCCATTGCCTTTAGGGGTGTTTATTGAAGTTTGATACACTAATGCTCTTGGGGGTGTCACATGCTGTTTGGTATTGCCAATGCCTTTAGGGGTGTCTTTGCTCTTTGCTATTTGATTTCACCAATGCCTTCAGGCTTATTTGATACTGTTTAATTGTTCCAATACCTTTGCTTGGAAGTGCAGGAGGGTCGCAACCCACAACTTGTGTGACTTGACAGCAGAATATGATGAGAGGGAAAAGCGGCGGCGAGCGATCTTATGTTTCTTATGTTAAAAAATTGCTGGTGCTGTTACTTATGATTGCAGGGCTGTGGTCGATCTTGCTACAGAGGAAAGTGACTCCCTGTTGGCCGTGGTGTGCATGGACACTGTTGACAGCACGCTGTCCAGCAACGTGCGGCTCCTTGAGGTGAGCGTCGTCCATCCATGCAGCACTTGATTTAACAAACAGGCTTCTTTTATAGTTCTCTGTCATGTAGGCACACACACACATACACACACAAACAACACACAAGCACACCCATACTCACTCTCACAAGTACACACTCAAACATTCACTTTGGCTACACACACATTCAGTTAAGACGTTGATGCACACACATTCAATTGAATGCACACGCACAGGTTCAATAAAAATGTACACGCACACACACACACTCACACACACACGTACACGTATGCACACTTCTGAATGTCCAGGTCGGTCGCCAGCGTCAGGCAGATGACAGCAGTGACGAAGAAGAGAGTGATGACAGTCAAAGTGGAGGGGTGGGTTGATGGGCTCTTGTTTGAGCCCAAAGCTTTCCTGGCAGTGCATCTTTTTTGTGTCGTATAAAGTAATGACAGCAGACTCAACCCGCCATCGAGTACTCGCTGCAGGCGTTTAGCTTGAGCTCCAAGACATCAAACAGCACTTTCTTGTAGTGATCCGCCTGCCACCTGCTTTGCAACCGAATCGGTCGTACTTACCATTTCTCATCCTGATTAGACAGCCCTGTTCATGTCATGAGGCTAAGTAACGTGCCTAACGTTAAAACACCATTGGCGTAGGTCTGAAGCCACCCATTTGCTGAGGTGTTTGCCGCAGCAGATCCCACCAAAATACTGTAAACACTTACATCGTTAGACGGCATTCAGTCACAACCTCCCGCAAAGGTCACGCCTTCACCATGCCTCACGCCACAAAAAACCAGCAGGACTCTGACGAGGAGGTCGTGGACAGTGACTTCCTATCCAACGGATCGGATGGTGAGGAAGGAGGGGACACACCAGGCTTGACCCCCCAGCAACGTCCCAACAGGCGTGTGGCCAACGGGGGTGCCCTTGCAGGGGCAGCAAGGCGACTAGCAGGGACACTGGGTCGGATGGAGAGGCAGCAGGGAGCCTGGGTAAGATGTTGCTGTGATGCCGACATGTGGGCCGGTGGGAACGTATGTGTGCATTTGAGTGTCATGGTATAGTGGTGTGGAGTGTGTGGTGTGACGTTTTATCCTCGTTGCAGGCAACGTTCGTTTCCTGGTCGATCTTGAGGCCTTTTGGTACCCTGGTAGTCCCTTTATTCCTTGACATGTCGGATATATCTTGTATTGCTTGAAAAAGAGGGCAGGGAGGTGTGTAATGTTGAAGCAAGAATGTGTGCTACAAATATCATCAAGTCCCCTTCCTTTGTCATGCTGGCTCTAACCACTGGTAGCACGTTTTACTTTCCTTTTTCCTTTAATGCAGCTTGCTTGCACAGCGCACACCAAAGCATAAATTTACCTACGCCTTTGTTGTTTGCAGGGCGAAGAGGGCAGCGACTCAGATGGCTGGGATGATGAGGAGCTTGAACTGCGTGCACAGATGATGGAAGGCATGGATAGCCCTTTCTCTGCAATGGTGGGTCCTGCACCTTTGTTGCGGGAAATGGTTGGCTTTACTTCTGTGTCAAATGACATCATTGAAGGACGAAATGTTGTTTTGTATGCAGTTGCGTGAGCAGCAGATTTACCTGGATCCATATAGTCAATAGAGCCCTTACTTACAGGGTTGTCGAACCTTCTTGTGATTGCCACGTAACGAACTCAAAAGGAGGAGGTGGCTTAGTTGGCAAGAGTTATAAAAAACATCTGTTTTAGGATCTACCTTACCTGATGGATGCAAAGAGAAACACACGCACACACACGCACAATATTTCACTTCTGGAGATTTTTTCTCAACTGCATCTTTTTTCAATCACATTTACAGGAGGGCGGAGAGGACCTGGGGGGGGACAGCGGCAGCTCTATCGCACTTGACAGTGAAAATGAAGACAGCGATGAGGTCGAAGAGGATGAGGAGGGGGAGTTTGAGACAGATGAAGAGGACGAGTTTGAAAGTGTTGATTTTGATGAGGCCTTCGTGGACGGCACTGAGTGAGAGGATGCTGGTCTATATCTATGAGAGGTTGTTTTCCCATGCTCATGAAGACCGTCAGTTTTTTAACCTGGCTCGTGCGTTTCTGGCATGAAATTGTGATAAATAGCAAATGCTAAATTTTTGCGCCTTCAGTCACGTCCATTTATTATCTTTCTAATTGGGAAAAGGTTAACTGCTACAAATCGACATTCCAGGTTACTTAGAAGAAATGTCATATGCGCTTTTTATGGGTAGTGATCTGGGTTAAGTTGCTAAACTGAATAGTTGTATGGACTGACTACTACCACTACTTGGATGTGAACTGTTACTTTGAGAGAAACTTCCTGGCGCGGCTGCGCTTCCTTAGCTTAACCCTGTAGGGGAGACTTTTGCTTGTTGTCAGAGCAAAGCACAAGACTCAGCACACCAACTGACAAGGCATTTGACAGAAAACAACAGATTTGACAGAAAGTGACAGAAATTTATCTAAGCCAAGGTTGAATTTTTCTTGAGCAATGGCTGGTAGCTGCACTTCTGACTGCAGGCAATTTCTTCTCCCTCTTTCATACCTGCTTCTCAATTCCAACTCTGCTTTAAAACACTGACACACACACCAGCCATACTGACACACACACACACACACTAGTCGGCTGCCGCGCCTCTCCTCCTGAGGGCTGGGAAGTTTACTCAACCATCTGGTTGAGTATTGAGCAGATCAATGAGCATATTCCGGTACCAAGATCAGAGGACTGGGGCAGAGTTGGAGTTAGTTTTGGCGTATCAGTCATCGCATTGCGGCTTAGCTGCTAATACTCTGGCTTATCCCTGGCCTCTTCCTACCTCCCCTTGCCTCTTGTCGAGGGCCTCACGTCAGTGTATCTGGATGGGCACTAGTAGTCCAGTTTCTCTTTATATATACCTATGTCACAATGCGGACAAATGCCTTGCTCTGTTTGATCACTGACCTTGTCTCTTTTTCTGGTGTCTTGTTCAGTCTGGCCTCCTTCTCTTCTTGAAGCTGCCTTTTTTTTTGCTATAGCTCAACTGCCCTCGCTGGCGGATATAGCTGTGTAACCCTTACCCTTACCCTATGTCACAAAGACGTTCAAGTTTACACTTTTTCCTTACTTGGCGTGTATGTCCTAACTTTCCTTTCAAATCATCAACTAGTTGCCCCCCATCTTTCCTTATTTTACACCCTGCTTGTATTTCACCCGTCTCCGCTTGTTTACAGCCTCGTAGTAGGGAGATTGCTATCCCCTCCACACGCACATTTTGGGTGCAATTAAACCAAACATCTTGGCTGAAATGGGGTTGCAACCAAACCAAGGCGGGGGGGTTGCAATCGAACCAAACAGTCTTGGCTGAAATGGGTCCGTGCCTGGTCTGCTGCTTTAAACATTCTTTAAACTGGTGCCCCTTGATTGCTTTTTAATCAGAAGTAATACACACGGAAAATGTCTGTTATAATGGCTACTGAAGCTGGTTGCCAGCACTGAACCGTGTCCAGCTTAAGCCCACATGCCAACGCCCCAATTTGTTTGTTCCCCTTCTAGCACACTGTGGGCCAATCACTAGCTATTTAGGCTCTCCTCCCACAGACAAAAGAGCTCCGATCATTCAGAGCTGATTAAGCGTTGTCAGGCTCGTATTGGAGAGTGTCGCTCAGGACGGTGAACCTGCTCGCAAAGGCAAGTCTCAGTTTTTGTTTCCAGCAGCAAACATACAGATTCACAGAAAGTATTTGCTAAAAAACGATCTCAGGTTACAGCTGCATGCCCTTGGATCTCAAAGCAATTCTAGTGATATTGTCAAAGACTTCTAAATCATGCACCAAGTGGCCTTCTTTTTCTCACCTCCACGCAGGGGGAGACAATTGCCACTGCCTACAGTCGTTCTTTTCTTTTTTCAGAAGCAACGAGCCTGTCAGAAGCAGTAATGCCTCTATTTCAATTAGTGGCGCTGCGCTTGGGGACCCTAGGTCATGCAACTCAGCAAGTCTTTTGTAAAAGGCATGGCAGGTATGCAAACTTCCACAGCTATAAAGACCTTACGGATGATGCAAGATGTCTGTTGGAACTTCCTAAAACCTGCCATTCTCAACCCCGAACAGCGCTTGCATTGAGCACACGTCATCACAACAACAAGTGGCCAGAATGCATTTGTGCTCCAGCGATGTTGTATTTAACTTCCAACTTATCGCGAAATCGCAACAACATGACCCCGCTCAGGAACCAGGCTTGCATTTCGCGGCATTGCCATTTGAGACGGTGCCCAGTATGTTTTAAAAATTAGCTCCTTTCCAGCTGCATATATTTTATATCGAGGAGCTCAAATAAATTTGGGCACTATTCCAACCAGGGCACTGTTCAACAATCGGAAAGCACCATCCTTCTTAGCATGAGCTTCTCACTCGATTTGGCTGTTAAAGTTTTTAGAGAAAGGTCCAAGCTATAAGACTCTCAGTTTCTCTACCGGTCCATAAGTCCTAGACACTTAGTGTCCTAGGGTCCAACTACCCCATTTCCAAATACTTGTTTTCTTACGTAGCCATCCTGATTGCCGCAGACCTACCTGTTGTAGTCATCCCTCTGCTTTTGCTTGATCTCGTCTATGGCCCTAACCTGCAGGAAAAGCCACCAGTAAGGAAGCTTGTGATGTCAATGTGAAAGGACGAAAAGAAAAGAAAAGAAAAACTACGCAGGCAGCAAAACACTCCTTGCAGGACGCAATGTGTAGTCAGAACCCTGCATCTGACATGATACACAGGTGACACAAAAGAACTACATCAGCATACTATTTTGCAAACATAGCCACAGTGTGCACAGCCATAGCATGCATATACCACAACAGGCACCCACTGCAGCATGCAAACCCTGCTTCCCCATCATGCACAGAGCCACCCTTCCTGCACAAGCACAAACACACACACCACACACGCCCTTACCGCAAAGGCAGTGGCTACCACACTGAGCAGGAAATTGAAAAAAATGAAGGCAGCAGCAGCCTGTTCATAGGCCGACAGCTTTGCAGGCTCCCCCGTGTATCTCACACCAGCATCAGTGCACAGATCCACAAAGTAGTGGAAGGCAACCACCATCTGTGCCGCGTTGTAGACGAAGAAGGCGACAATGAGCTCCCGCTGTGCGTTTATAACCCCGGCAAGACCACACACAGCAAAAATATTGTCTGCACGGAAGGGAGGTGGGCAATTATTTCGTTTAATGTGTGAACGTTTGTACATGCCTATCTGTCTGTCTGTCTGTCTGTCTGTCTGTCTCTCTGTCTGTCTGTCTGTCTGTCTGTCTGTCTGTCTGTCTGTCTGCCTGTCTGTCTGTCTGTCTCTGTCTCAGTATGCATGCCTAAATTTTGTCACTATTGTTCTGTATGAAGGATTATTTCAATCTAACTAGGAAAGACACCCTTGCACGCATGCACACAAACACCAAAAAAACACACTAACATACACGCATGACATGATATTATGCCCTTACTCACTCAGGATGGACAGATAAAAGGAAAAGCCCATGGGCGAGCGGAAATTGAGCGGGGACTCGTAGTTTTGATGAGCCATGTCATCTCCCCCCTTGCTGTCTGTCGCTTTGTTTTTGTGCTCTCCCCCCAGGTACTGAGATGGCAAAAAACTGGGTGTATGCTTATGTGTGCATTAAAGTGTGAATGTGAGTGTAAGCAAGTGCATGCGTGTTAATGTACCTGTGTGTGTACATGCATTTGCGGATGTGCATGTTAGTGAATGCGTGGATACGTGTGTCAGAAAAGGAACGGCGAAGGAGATACTCATACCTGGTTGTAGTAGTAGCGTTTGTACCCCTCAAAAATGCCTGTAAATGGGGTCCAATGAGAAGCGCAATGTGTCGATGGATTGCACAAGAAAATGACTGGGCATTTTGTGCGTATGCATTCAGTGTCACATTTACGCGTGTATGTCATCTTTGTGAGTACGTTGCAAGGTATACAAATGGGCAAGCGTGTATATTTTGCGTGGCATGCATGTAAGTTTAATTATGTGATTGCATATGCATGAGAGTATGCGTGTGCGTCTGCACTTGCGTGTGTGTCGTGCGTGTGCGTTTGATGCACATGTATTTGCTGATGTGTATGTGTGTGTGTGTGTGTATGTATGTGTGCATGTGTGTTTGTGTGTGTGTTGTGTGTGTTTTCGTGTGTGTGTGTGTGTGTGTGTGTTTTCGTGTGTTTGTGTGTGTGTGTGCGTTTATTTTCGTGTGTTTGTGTGTGTGTGTGTGTGTGTGTGTTTTCGTGTGTTTGTGTGTGTGTGTGTGTGTGTGTGTGTGTGTGTGTGTGTGTGTTTATTTTCGTGTGTTTGTGTGTGTGTGTGTTGTGTGTGTGTGTGTGTGTGTGTGTGTGTGTGTGTGCACGTGCACATGCGCGTGTGCATATGCGT
>Ga0307963_1000957_pt1 | contig 21156 bp, 29 predicted proteins | sample OrgLakmetagen594_FD_201829 | JGI IMG/M metagenome (GOLD analysis project Ga0307963, IMG submission 201829) | Saline water microbial communities from Organic Lake, Antarctica - #594 | ecosystem: Environmental > Aquatic > Non-marine Saline and Alkaline > Saline | place: Antarctica: Organic Lake... | reverse complement strand
CTCTGGTCATGGTGATATATGGTCATGGTAATGTATGGTAGTGTACACTCTGGTCATGGTAATGTGTGGTCATGGTAATGTATGGTCATGGTAATGTACACTCTGGTTATGGTAATGTATGGTCATGTACACTCTGGTCATGGTAATGTATGGTCATGGTAATGTACACTCTGGTCATGGTAATGTACACTCTGCAATGCGTTGTGAGAGCATCAGTGGCAGGTCAGGTCGAAGAGAGGTTGCTGCTGGCAGAGTGCCATGCATCAGTTGGGGGGTGGTTACAGGGGTGTCATGGTAATGCACACTCAGCAATGCGTTGTGAGAGCATTGGTGGCAGAGTGCCATGCGTCTGTCAGTTGGGGGGTGGTTACAGCTCGTTACGCTTAAATAACCGCACTCATCACACAAAGTGCCAACCAGTCATGGTGCCAATCTGACAAACAAGCGGAGGCATTTTCAGTGCAGTACCCACACAATGGTGAGTACAGCAGTGTAAGTACGAGTATGCAAACCTTTTATCTTTTCTATAATTGTGAGTATTGATCAAGCTCTGATCATTAGGTGAGTGCCACATCTTGCCTAGTCTAAAGCCCTACTTCTTACGCGCATAACAATGACAAGCCAATACTGGCTTTCACCTACTTTGCAACGCCCTCTGGCTTTGACACAGCTGCGCATCATACCTTTCATCAGTAGAACCAGTGTCATTTGTGTCAGTTGTACTCAACAGTTTGCGGATCTCAATCATACCTTTCATCAGTAGAACCAGTGTCATTTGTACTCAACAGTTTGCGGATCGCAATTGCAAGCATTTGCCTGGTTGCCAGGCTCACAGCAAAAGGCCACCAAGCCCACATCTTTGAACCCCTATTTCTAAAGCCCACAACAGATGACTTTCAAAGACACACAAATCCGCACAACCAAGCAAGTCTGCAATGCGCCATGTCTGAAGCACGTGGCGCATGATGTAGTAGTTGAACGGCTTAAAGAACAATGAGACAATGGACACAAGTGAGCACGACTGCGCCACCCTGTTTATTAGGACTGTCCTGCATGGCTGTAAGCATTTCATGAAAGACACACTTGACACACTTTGAGTTGCCAAACAATTATGGAGTGACGGGCTGCCCTGACCCACTTCCACTGTAGCTCAGCATTGACTAATACCAGGGCTGGCCACAACAGTGTCCTTTTCTAGGGTTGGCCAGAACCGTATTTTTACACCGTATATGACCGTATATTTGGTAGATCCCCGAATCCCCTGCGAAAGATACCGTATATATGCACCGTTTATTTATGGTTTTGCCCAACCCTATATTTGTTGCATTCTGGAGCGACTGGCTGCCCTGCCCTGCCCTGCCCTGCCCCGCCTCCGCTACAGCCAACACAGCTACCCCCCGCTATTATTATAAAAAGTACGAGAGAAGCTGAGGATTAGAACACGCACCGTGTGTGATCATGCACTTGGACAGTGCCCTGCTATTCATTGGGCGCGCGCACCACATGCATCATCATACAGCAACCATCGCTCACTTCCATTACCTCTAAAATGCGTCTGGCTGCCCAGGGCCTTTGAGGAGGGGGCAGCGGGCCCCTGTGCTCCAGTGCCCATACCAATGAGCAAGCTGTCCTGTTTGCCGGCGCTAGCACGGCTGCTGAGTGTGGGAACAGCCCTGCCCTGAGGGTCGGCTTGTGGGTTCACGGGCAAGCTGCCTGCGTGCTTGAGGGGGGCTTGCTCTGAACATGTTGTGTGCCAAAGTGTTTGATTTACGCGTGTGTGTGTATGCGTGAGTGTGCGTGTGTGCGCACGTGTGTGTATGTGTGTGCGTGTGTGTGTGTGTGTGTGTGTGTGTGCACCTCAAAGACGGTAGGAGTAAGGCTTGTGGACAGTGAGCCTGCGTATCTGAGGGAAATGTGGCTCTGCCAAGGTGGCTGGAAGGGTAGGTACGTGCTTATGGGGTTGAATGAATCGCCATTTTCAGCAGCACAGCCGACGGGTCAGCACGGGTCCTATACCTTTTTATTGAAGCGATTGAGTGTTGTATTGCAAATTCACGTTGTATTGCACATTCACGTTGTGTCTTGTGAACAAGCCACGGTTTTCAAGCTGCAAAAGAGAGGGCTTCAAGAGCATATGCATGTGTGAGTTGTGAGTGATTTTTGCTAGCGCGCAACAAAATGTGAGTCCCTACCAAACATTCTGAAGGGTGTCAAGGCATGGATTGCATTTTGCACACAAATTTGCATGCACATGTCTGATATGTGGTTTGGGCTACCAAGTGCTTCACACACACATACGTTTGCACACACCTATATTAGAGGAGAGGCCAACACAAACAGGCACATATATATATATATATATATTTTTTTGTGTATCTAAATATGTGTGCAAACACAACCATACACCTAACACACATACACACACGTGTACACCTACCTTGCTGCACAGCGCCACACATACACACACATGTTTAATCTTACCTTGCTGTATGCCCTGCAGACCGGTAGTGTGGCTGTGCCTGCAGTCTGAAGTGGCGGAGCTCACAGAGCCTGGACGCCGGGAAGACTGCAGGATTGCCGCCTGTGCACATACAACAGATCAGGGCACCACTCAACTTTCAGGGAGCAGGCGTTGTTGCACCTTGTGATGTTGATTATTATAACCTTACATATATATACGTATGTGTCTGTTGGGAGAGAGGAGCGTGTGTGTTTACAACAACATATCCTGGCTCTCACTGCCTGCGCAAATTCTCTTCTTCCCTATGATACCAGCTAATCCACACACTGCCCTCATCCTAAAGACACAGCTGCTGTGCCTAAGCATACTGTTCCCTCAATATATCCCTGGCTGTCACTGCCTGAGTAAATGTTCCTTTTTTCCTGCAACACAGTCGCTCTCTCCCACATTTAGTTCAACTGTCCTTAAAGAAGGGGAGGAGGGGAGGCCACGTCCGACCACCACACCCTCTAGGCTTCTTTCGAATGCTTCCTCCTTATTGAATGCTTCCTCCTCATCGAATGCTTCCTCCTTATCGAATGCTTCCTCTTTATCGAATACTTCCTCCCCTTATACCTATAGCCCTACAACGTATAGCCAACATCCACACCTGGTGCATGTAACTGTCCTCAGGGAGGCTACCCCCACCACCGTTCCCACTCCAGCGCTGGATGGCCTGCGCACAACATATACAGGATTGGTCTCACTGGTGCGAGCATCCACAACACACAGTATTGCACAACATTGCACAACATACAGAATTGGTCACACTGGTGCGAGCATCCACAACACAGAAATCATGCTGATTAGCATGCTTTTGCTTTGATGTTGTAGCAAGGTGAATGTGCACACATCGTTCACACCAAGCATGACAAGTAGGGTTAGCCAGAACCGTATATACACACCGTATACTCAAAATCCCTGCCAGACCCCATGTGCACTTAGTATATACGTATATACATGGTTGTGGCCAGCCCCAGTTAAGAGCTTTCACCTAACTTTGACAGTCATGAATGGCCCACGCTTTACGTGAGCAATGGGGCTCAACAATTGCAGTTGCAGCATGTGCATACCCTTTCCACTTTGACAATTCTTAAATTTAAATGCAGCAGAGCGTACCTCTCTCTCTCTCTCTCTCTCTCTCTCTCTCTCTCTTTCTCTCTCTCTCTCTCTCACACACACACACACACAGCTAATTACAGGTGACACACACACACATATAGCTAATAACAGGTGACGTATAAGTAGCCACCTTGTTTTATACATTCATTCCAACATTCAACGGTGCTATGCACTCTTGAATAAATTACAGCCAGCACAAGCCATGTGTACGCTGTGATTTGCATGGATGCTTCAAGCTGTCGCAACACGGTTCCTCACTCGCAAGCCCCACCCTGCGCACGCGCATCCATACTTTGGAAAAAAACAAAGCTACGCAGGCAGCTGAAACCACACTTCAAGCTTCAAGCTAAGAAGCTGTTCAGGACTTGAGCACCACGAAGGAAAACGGCAACGTTCACACAAGCCACTGTGCATGACATAAGCCGCTGTGCACCACATAAGCCGCTGTGCATCACATAAGCCACTGAGCAAGCCACTGTGCATGACATAAGCTGCTGTGCACCACATATGCCACTGAGCAAGCCACTGTGCATGACATAAGCCGCTGTGCACCACATAAGCCGCCATGCATTACTTGAGAAAGGCACACCTGCAAGTCTTGCTCCCCCTTGTTGGTTGCTGCCCTGAGATTTGGCACGCTAGAACGCATAGGCTTACTGCCACCGATGCTACTCGCATCGCTGCCTGCGCGCTTCTGCAGCAGCAGCGGCAGCTGATCCGGAGAGGTAGCACGGCAGCTGCCCGTGGCGCCAAATGGGGGCGGGAGCAGCGGGGGCTGTATGAATAAGTGTAGGTGTGTGCTTACGTGTGTTTAATCATATATGTGAGAGGTTGTGTCCATTAGTGTGTGCATGGATGGACCTGTGGATGTTTGTTTTTTCAGAAGCAGTCCTGCTGATCTCTGGAAGTGGCACAGGGAGATTTCAGGGCATTGATGTGTTTGCTTGTGTGCTTGTACGTGTATGTGCATTTGTGTGTGTATGTGTGTGTATGTGTGAGTGTGTGAATGTGTGTGTATGGACGCCTCATTATTAAATGTGGCGGTGTGGATACATTCACACAGCCACGTGCTTGTGCACGAGTACTTTACAAAACCAGTTTGTGTGAACATGAACACGCTTGTTTCATCGTACGAGCAAGGGCACACACTCACACATAAACATATAGGCATGAGTGAGCTACTGCGCTCACCAGATGAGACTGCTGCAAAGAGCAAGGAAAGTCCGTGCTTTCCACGCTCGGCGAATACAGTCTGTGGTCCCCAGGGGCACTGTAGCCACTGACGCTGTTTGCGTTGTTGCCGCTGATGTTGTTGCTGGATTCAAGCAAGCGGGAGCGTGCGTGTGGGGAGGCAAGGGAGTGGAAGTGCTGGTTGGTAAAAGCTGTATTGCTGCCGCTGGGCTGCACGCTAAGGGTCTTGCTCGAGGAGCCTGGTGCGCGCCCACGGTTGACAATCCCTCCCTGCAAGCAATTGTGTATTGCGTGTGTAAATGTGATTGTGAGTGTGTGCTGTGTGTGCGCGTGTGCACGTGTGTGCGTTTGTAGGCATGCGTGTATGTATGTGTATGTATGTTTGTTTGTTTGTGTGTGTGTGTGTGTGTGCGTGCCTGATGCTCACGTGCAAAGTCGTGAGCAGTCTCAACTGCGCGCACGGCATGGCGTGGAAGCTGCAAGTGCCTGTGAATCTTGCTGGAGAATGCAGGCGCGTTAGGTGGCAATTGAGGGGTGCGCAATGCCGAAAAAGGTAGCAAGCTACGTCATATCATACCACTGCATGACAAGCACACAGTACAAGGCACGACACAAGCGTGCAATACAAGGCACAGCTGTAACCACGCCATCCTCCCACCTGCTTTGCCCCATCCCGCTGCTGTGCAAGTGCATTTCTTAACGCACCCTGAGGCGTGGGGAACAACGCACCCCCCACCCCATTTCCTCCGCCCACAATTGAGCTCAAAATGCCCCCTCGCAGCCCCCCTCCCCCCCCAGTGCTGTTCACACTGTTGTCGCTGCTCGTCACGGTACTGCCCCCTACAGGAGCGTCCCCACAGTCCCCACCCCTGCCTGAATGACGTACAGCGCTCTCTGCTGCGGAAGCAAGGGAGGCGGTGACCAAGGCAGGGCCAGGTCTTTGAGACTCTATGCGGTGGAGGCTGGGAGAGTGGGGGTGGTTGGGGGAGAAGGGAGCAGGGGGGAAGTTAAGGTTGGAGGAGCTGGAGGGGTAGGCATCAAGGGTGGGGGGGTTTACGGAGCCTGTGGTTGTGATTTGTAAATATGTGTCTGTATGTGAGTGCGTGTGCTTGCATGTGTGTGGATGTTTGTGTATGTGTGTGCGCATGTGAAACTGTGTGTGCTGCTCAAGGATTTGTGCAAGGATGAGTGCTCGTGCGTGTGGGCAGTGTGTATCGCGCTCATGTGCATGCAAGCCTGCATGCACGCGTGCTGATGGTGTGAGGACTTTGGTGTTGTGATTGCGCAGTGAGAGTTTGTAGCATGTGCTCACTGTGAATCAGGAAGCGTGAAGACTGTGGTTGATCTAGGTTTCACGGAAGCCCTGTAATATATATACATACGTATGTATGTAGTATATATGTATAATAACTAAATATGTATGCATGCACGTATATAAACGTACGCAATACAAGCAGGGGAACTCCATTCAATCAGACACGGCGGAGGTACATTGTTCTGGCCGATTTAAGCTTTCTTTAGCTTCAAGTAAGTCACGTACCCTGTAACCTTGTGCGCACATAGCACCTATACACATGCCACCTAAAAGTGGTCTGCATACATGCCACCTACACATTACCTACACACACGGCACCTGTACGCATGCCACTTGCACACTGGGCACCTACACACACTTGTGCACATGCCACCTGCACACTGGGCATCTATATACAGGCGTGCACTCGGTTGTTCACATGGTGACGCTCTTTGAACACAGCAGCTGCTCACCCCTGTCTTCCTCTTTTCTCTTCCTCTCCAATTGCAGTGCACCTCTTTTTCCTCCTTCCCTTGTGAGATTTTCCCCACCTGTGGCCAAGGCCTCGTTGAGCTGCCTAGAGGAAGAGTTCAAGCTGCGTGGCTTACGAAGGGAAGAAGACGCTGACATGTTGGGTAGGGGGGCGGTGCCTTTGGCTTGGGCGTCTGTGTCAATGCATGTGATAGGCAAGGAAACTAATCAGCACTTCAGGACTGAGTGTGTTGCGCACTTTTATTTTATCGAGGCCGGGATTCAACATTTGCAGAATTGCACACAAATACAACACAAAAGCGTGCGCACACAACAGTGCACGCGTTTGTGCAGACACACACATGCATGCACAAACGTACACGTCACAAGCCGGGCACGATTGATAACACACATACATACACGCACGCACACACACGCATACACACATGCACATACATACATGGCACAAGCGCACAAATAAGAACAAACACACACGCACCTGCTGCCCCACTGCTAGGGGACACTCGGCCGGGTCCTGTGACGCCCAGGGAGATCTGGGACTGGCTGCAAGGTGAATGTGATGAGGACACCAACGGCAGCTGTCCATTGCCTGCGATTTGCAGAGTGGAATACGGGTTTACATACTCTGGGTCAGGCCAGCCATCCCTGTGAGAGTTCTTGCCCTAAAGCAGAAAAGTACATTCAAGTATCTAGGAACCTTACCTAGATATACCTAAGCACCCCTGCACATTCAGTTTGTGGCGGGAGGTGCCCAGGTGGGCAGGGTGGCAATCCCTGCCAGAAAGCGGATTTCCAAAAGCTCCGGTACCATCAACTTACCAGGGGTGTTTGAAATAATATTGGAGACATTTTGGTGAAGGTCCAGGGGTCTGGGGTGAAGGTCCAGTTTTGGACCCCATTTTGGCAGGGAAAAGTGCTACTTACAATTAGGCACCAACTGCTGAACCGTTTGGGGTCGCGTCTGTTTTGCTGAACTTTAGAAAAGCATAAGTCCGACATTTAAGTATAAGTCTGCCCCCCTCGTTTGAGAGAGGCGGCCTTTTTTTTCCTAATCAGTCTGTGCTCGGAGGGGCTGATGTTTGTTTGAAAACCTCAGCTGTCACTGCCCATTACGGCCCAACCCCAGCATTCCTGACCATTATACTTGACAGTGCATGCCCTGGAAGCATACTGAAGGTCTCCCAACACTCAGGTGGTGGCCAGAAAGCGTGTTTCCAGGGTTTCCAGAAATGCACCATTTTTGCCCAGCTAACAGGCCCACGCACTGTCTTGTAGGGACAAATATTCAACCCCCTTTTTTTGCTTTGACAGGTGTGGTTTGACCCTAAACCTGTCTGGGAACAAACCTGTCTGGGAACAAAAGATTTGGTGAAATTTGGACCCAAATCCACATTTCTACACCCAAGCCACCTTTCTGGCAGGGAAATGACACGAATCCAGCCCCTCACTCACACCCTCGACCCCAAACTCATCATTTTTTCCTGCAGAAGTGCTAACACTTATGTATGGAAACCTGTGACCTCAGATGTGCATTTCAGGAAAGGGGCATTAATTCCCTCTTTGTTGGCAGGGCTTGGCTGGGTGCGATTTGTAAACTGGGGCATTAATTCCCTCTTTTTGGGAGGGGCTTGGCTGGGTGTGATTTGTGAAATGAGGGCGGTCAGGATGCATGTCTGGCCTGCCCACTGCCAGCAAATACAACGTACTGCACGTGCTATGCAAGCAACCTGAGCATGCTTTGCGAGTTGGGGAGAAGGGACTCAGGTCTGCCTGATCACGGCCACGCCTGATGCCTGTCTGTTTCTCGCGTAAAGTACTGTCTGGTCAGGATCCGGTTTCAGGCCAAGCCTGCAACCTGCAACCCTCCTGATCCACGTCAACTTTCCTTTCTTCTTTCTACGGGGGAGGAATTTTACAGGACTCGGTAACAAAGCGGCTCCTATTCCCCAAGTGATGTGGGAGTGGTGTTTCAATGCCTGCGTGGTTTCCTTTCTTGTTCTCGTGAGGATCCGCATTCCAATGCAACTACAAATGCAGGCTACAACACCTGGTGATGATCCGGCGTACACTATACTGAAATGAAGTAATCATACAACGTCTTGCATGAAAACCAGGGTTACGTGATGTAGCAACCGCACTCGGAGGACCCCTCACAGCATCATATGAACGAACGACGCAAAACACACAAACACACACAAACACACACACCTCCTGACCCAGCAGCTGCTGCATTTCCGCCCCCAGACGTCCTGCCTGCTTGGCTGCGCAGGTGCTCCTCGCCCACAGTTTCTGCAGCCAACGCCACGGATCCAGCGGGGAAGGGTCCTCCTGCATGTGAGAAGAACGGGGTAAACACGGGTGGGCGCATGGGAGCGATGCCTCTGCGCGATGAAGGCAGCTGAACAGTGGAAAATTTGCAGCAAGGAGAGGTCACGCTGGGTGAGAGGGAAGATCAGTGTACAGTGATGATAGTTTTGGCAGGTTTGGGGCAGTTGAGGCGTCCAGGCACACATGGACGCTGCTGTGTGAATTGCCCAGTAAAACCTTTTAAAGGCATTCATCCACCCACCTACACCCACACCCACACCCACACTCATACACGCACACACACGACGCACCCGTGTGCAGGTCCGGGTGCACCTTTGCCGTCCAGAAATGTGCGTCTGTTTGGTGGTGCTCGTGTTGCTGCTGCCCAGGTTGCTGCTGTTGCCCTGCTTGGTGCACTAGTGCCGGAGGCAGCCGCCCCTGGTTGCTACCCAAGTCAGTAGCTTGGTGCAGCAGATGCCGAGCACTGCCATATCCAGACGCACGGCCACCCTCCCCTGCGTCATAAGGTGACCTGCAAGGGAAGGAGTTGGTGGCAAACTGAGTCATGCCAACATGCGATTGCAGTGCGATGGTAAGTCAGCATGCAATCCGTGTCGTCCATCAAAAGAGGATTACACAAGGAGGTGCCGGTTACACTACTGGTCCATGTCAACATACAGAAAGTGAGCTTCTTGTCCGATTGCTGCTTCCTCCGCCACTATTGAAGGCACCTGAACACTTTGTTAGCAAAGATAACAAGGCGGGTGTCTAGCACCTCAATGGCAGTCTAGCTTAAACCGCAAAGCACTCATTCAGGTCCGACAGCCTTAACCTATGCATAGTGCACCTGCCTGTCTCATGGCGAGCAATGTGCCCGGAGTACGATGTTAGGTTATTTAAAATCAGACATAGCAAAGGATGTGTAATTACATTCTCATCTGCGCAGTAGTGTAGCTGGCATACTGCTGCATGCGCAAGGAGGAAAAGGGCACGAGAAGCCACGCACACATACAATAATACACACACGTGTCCACAAACCTACACATAAAACACACACACACACACACTTCCACAAACACAAATGCACACACACAACATAAACACATTTACAAACATGAACACGCACATATCCAGACACACACACACCTGCGCAGTGTTGCTGGCAAAGAGTTGCGTGCTCGGGGCAACGAGCGGCCACGAGGGAGACTGTTTGTGGAGGGCAGCAGGTTTAAAGAAGAGCCCAAGGTATGCCTATCACCCTCAGGCCTCTCATCGCCTTTGTGCATCACGTGTGTGTGCTTACTGACCTGCAGTATTGGAGAGGTGTGGCGTGAGTAAAGCTGGAAGCAAGTGCGTCGTTTGGTTTCAACATTGCTAGCATCGACAATCCCTTAGCCACAAAGTCTGGAAGCATGAGCGTCGTTCGGTTCAAACATTGCTAGCACCGACTATCTCTTTGCCACAAAGTCTGGAAGCATGTGCAATTTTAGTTCCAACATCGCTAGCATCGACAATCCCTTTGCCACAAAGTCTAGCACCGTTCTAAAGAGCATGATCTTTTGAGAGATCTGCCAAGTCTACATTTTGGGGTAGGATCAACCAAGTAGTGCATGTACACACACAGGCAAAGAGCACGTAAGGGCATGCAACCGACAGACAACTGCGCACCAGGTCTTGAAGTAGATGCTCCTCCTTGACGACATGCTGCTGCTGCACAGCCAAGGCTTCCCTCAAGGCCTTACGGTCTGGAGTAATTAGGGGAATGGTGTTGAAGGGGTGCGTCTTCAAAAAGGCCACCATATCCCGGATCCTGAAGTATGCGTGTGAGGATAATGGTCTTTAATTACATGTAAGCTGCAAATGAAACCTTGCATTTTGTCACTTCTATAACCAATGCTTATTCATATCATATCGTCGTGTCATCTGGCTTGACTGCGAAAGCAAAGTTTACCTAAGGCTTGTGTTGCACAGAGGAAGGGATTTTAAAAGGTGCAGGGTTCGTATTTGCGTTGATGTAACAAACTGACATTTGACAAGTATGAACGTGTGGCATTAACTGCTAGAGGTACAGGCTTGCAGTGGAGTGAACAACAAACGGGAGCAAGCAATGCGCAGCATGACACAAGTGAAATGTAGCCAGTGTGTTTGTCACCATACTTTGAACTCGAGCCTGGGAACAAAATACCGCGCACAAAATGTGTGTACACGCGCACACACAAACACACAACACGCACACAACACACACGCACACACACGCACCTAATTACCACCGGCATGGCCACAATCTTGGGTGTCATGACATCTGCAACCTGGAGCTGGTGGGAGAGTTTCAGAGCCTCTAACCCCTCTGGCACCTCTGGCAGGAATGGGTACGCATGGCGTTCCATATTCGTATTGTAAAGTCCTATGGTGAGGAAGTCCGCCACGATCTGAGGAATGACACACACACAAGTTGGCTGAGGTCGAGGCTAGATCAAATTTTGCAGGTGCAGCAGCAGAACAGGACACGGCTGGTGATGGTGCAAGCAGTAGGGTGCACCAGTGCTCATCATCAGTTGATGATAATAAAAAACAAATATGGAACAGGCTGGTTACGTGCAAGCAGAAGGGAGCATCAGCATTAAGATGGCAATTTGATACAAGAGCTTACAACTAGGTACAGCAAACAAAACAGGACCAGGCTGGTTTAGAAGCAAGAAGTAGGGTGCAGCCGCGCTTTGGTGATACCGTCTGTTCACGATCACTTCGGATATAAAAAATTATTTGGCCAAAAAACCAAAATAATAATGTTCTCGGAGCCCTCTCCGAACTGTAATTCAATATTTCTTGGACACTCAGGGATACAAAACACACAGGCAAAGTGCCCCTTACAAAATTCAAAATAAATCTTCGGATCTTTCTCCAAACTAAAAGGATATAATTTTATTTTGTCACGAAGTGATTGTGAACAAGACGGTATTCTTTATTTTTACAGACCTTCGCCAACTTTCAAAATCTGCTTCTTGCATCCCCCTTTCCCCCTCCTCACAGCTTTGCAGTTAGTACTGCATGATCAAAACAAGCTGCGCACGCAATTTAGACAACATTCCCCCACACACACCTGGCCAACACCTGAGACAACAGACGTTGCAACGCACCCCACAGTGCCGGACTGCACGACAAGCATCACTCACGTTGAGCAGCAACATGCGTGTCCCGCTGCCTAACAAAGCACCCACTTTCCCTTCTCCCCAAAGTATCCACGCACCTTGCCAATGGCAGACGCGATGATGAGAGGCACCGTGAGGTTCTCAGCCCCACTGGTCTCCATGATGAGCACAACAGTGGACAGCAGCATGCGCGTTACACCCCCCAGCAGGGCACCAGACCCAACAACGGCATAGGACGCAAGGGACACGGAGAACTGGGCGGGGCGGACGCCATTCCCCAGAACAGAGGCCCTGCAGTTAACACAGTCAGTGGGTGTTGCAGGAATTAGCGATAGGACGCAAGAGACACGGAGAACTGGGTGGGGCGGACGCCACTCCCCAGAACAGAGGCCCTGTAGTCAATACAGTCAGTGGGTGTTGCAGGAACTTGCGACTCGTTTAGGCATGTACTTGGGGGTTAGCACATGTGGGACTTGCGTCATAGTTTGCAACTCCCCAGAACAGAGGCCCCATCTGTATAATGGGGTAAACAAGCATATCTGCAACTTGTCGTGAATCACGTGCCTATAGAATGATGCGTGCAAGCCCCGTGGTAAAGATCCTGTAGCCGGCAGTGCACTGTCCATGGTAGAATCAAAGGAGGGAGGGAGAACAAAATGCAGCGAGTTGTGTTAGAGTCGTTTAAGGAGGAACAGTTGTGTCAAGGTTGTTTAAGGAGGAACAGTTGTGTGAAAGTTGTTTAAGGAGGAACAGTTGTGTAAAGGTTGTTTAAGAAGGAACAGTTGTGTAAAGTGCTGATCAAGGAGGAACATTTCCAAATGTTTAAGGAGGAACAGTGTGCTGGCCTTGCTCATTCATAAGAGGAGCGCAGAATACAAAGCACACATTGATTGCGAAACAAGCATTGAAGAGCACAGAACGTGAAACGTATGGCATACTCCTTTGCAGTAAAAGAGAAAGGAGGAGAGCCCCCCATCTCTTCCAACTTGAAGACGTGTAGTAATAGAAAGAGGAGGAGAGTTCCCCATCTCTTCCAGCTTAAAAGACATCTGTGACTCACCTCACAATTCTGCCCACTAGCCTCCCTCCTGCCGCCCCAGCCAGGAGTGTGGGCACAAAGATGCCCGCAGCTGCACAGGCAGGAGCACAAATAATGACCAGCAAATAGACTTCCACGTGGACAAACAACACATAATGTTAAGGCAGAGCGTGGGCACAAAGATGCCCGCAGCTGCACATGCAGGAGCACAAATAATGACCAGCAAACAGACTCCCACGTGGACACACAACACATAATGTTAAGGCAGAGTGTGGGCACAAATTTGCTTGCAGCTGCACAGGCAGGAGTACAGACAGACGCACACACATAGACGCACGAATAACGATCGGCAAACGGACTGGCATGTGCACACATAATGTCAGGACAGAGCAAAGGAACCACCTGTTGAAAGCTGTGGCCGCTTAAGCTGCACGCATGTGTCAGACCAAGCAAGTTGTGTGGCACGGCCAATTTTGAACATGCGCGGCTGATTGCAAGCCTCACCTCAAATGAAAGCAGCTGAATAACATACAAAACACACGTACAATAGCACGTGGTGGTGCGTGCTGCACGTGCTTGTACTGATCATGCAGGCATTCAACTTTTGCATGCATGCAAGCAAAAAAACCACTCCATTTGCGCAAAACCTGTCTCCCCACCTGCTCCAATGCCGTAGGTGGCATTCATAAGCACGTAGGTCAACACGAACAAGCAGCCGAGGCCGGTCACAGAGTACACAACTTCTTCAGAGCTGATACGACGTTCCTGGCTGCTGTTGTCTTGGGAGCCCTGCAAGTGCAGCATGCAGCATGCAAGAAATTAGAAAGCAGGGGATGAGACCAAGTGTAGCAACCGGATATAAGAAAGGAGGGGATGAAACAAGCTTGTGTGCGTCAAACGCACAAGGGCATGACATAAAATGCACAAACAGGACGCTACCCCTGCCAATCCACAACACGGCATTCCTTCACATCTACTGTTTTGCCTGCACAACGGAGTTAGGGCCTGTGCAGGCCCACCTGCAGAGCTGGGTTGGCGTACATGCGCGCGAGGGTGTTGGCTAAGGGCGTGAAGAACATGACCCCGTATTCGCTGTGCTGGTCCTCCTTTGGACACCACAGCCGCTCATACATGTTTCCACTCGCCCTGCGACAGCGACAGGAGTCAGTGAACAGTGCTGGGTGGGGCAAGCAGCATTTCATGTAAGGCAAACATGCGTGCAAGGGTGATGGCCAAGGGCGTCAAGATCGGCGCTGGGTTGTCAAGAAGATTGCCGAAACAAGTGGGTGTAAAAGTGTGTAGCAATTTACAAATTGCAACTGCATCACTCATTATCAAATTAGCAAGCGTGCTTAGAAGAGCATGCATGCACTTTTTGGGGCATGCCTGTAATTTGAGGAGCAAGCACGCTTATGTTGTGCTGCGCGGCTTTTGGCAAGATGTAGGAATACTGCAGAGGGCCATTTGCTGTCTTTCCTTTTTTATGGGAGGTGGTTGTGTATATGTGTGTGCTCACCCATGCAGGTTCAGACAGGAATGAGCTTCACCCTCAACAGGCGTTGGCAATTTTGAGCTCTGGCTAGTGTGCGAGCATCGATGCAGAGCTTTCAGTCCCAATGAACAACACAACCAGTCACTGCGGACAAATTAATGGTTCAAACTCTCTCGATCTGTGTTCCGGCTGGCTTGCCTTGCTTTAAAGTGGCCGTTGCCTGATACAATGCCTGCGGTCTCGGCGGCGGTGTTTATCGTCTGGTCAAACACGGGGTTGTCCGCGCAAGGAGAGGCGTAAGAAAGGAAGAACCAAAGGGTGGTGGCCAATACTGAGTAGAACACGACCTCGACCATGCGCCTGAGAGAAGAAAGGGAAAGGGAGATGAAGAGCGCTTACATGTGCAGAGCAACGTGTGGTTGTCATTGCGCCAGGTTGAGGTGCACACGTGTGCATATCTTTGTGAGCACATGTGGTGTTGAGGGGGATAATGTGTGTGTGTGTGTCTGTGTGTGTGTGTGTGTAAGGTGGTGATAACGAGGTTTGCGAGCGTTTTTAGGGTTGCTCTAGAGTAGGACACATCCTTGAGAATCCGCCTGAGAGGAGGCAGACGACACATGTGCGTAGTTTCATGCTGTCGTTCTACTTGCTGTCGTCGCCAATTTCATCGTCGTATTGTCGTGTTGTTGCCATTGTTGATGTTGCATGGAAGGGGTGATCATGAGGAATGTATGAGAAGATGAATTGGCTGTTAGTCAGTACTAGGTGACTGTTTATTAGTGGCTGTTCTTAGTACTAGGGGACTGTTTATGAGGTAAGCAACTTGTTAAACGCAAAGCTGCTGCAGCTTCAACAAAAACGCTTGGCGCACCCATATTGCTGCAAACACGCACATACTGCATGTTCACAACACAAGTAATGGTCCTTTTTGTCGTCACAATAGTAGGGGTTGTTTTTTCCAAACGACACACTGCACATGCAGAAGAATGGTGCTCTCACCGAAAAGGCTTTGTCCTTGGCACCCAGCGCCGTCTGAACTTGAACAACTGCAGCCACAGGGTATGTGGGTGGTGCTGTGTGCGTTCACATGATTGATAAGGCAGAAGGAGGCATCTTGACCAAATACAAAAAATCCATTCTCTACATCATTTAGTGCCGGACATCACGCAAGCATTCAAATCAACGCAACTGTCCTCCAGGTGCCTTGACTTCAAATAGTCATTCGACACACAGACAAGCACACATATACATACATCCTTACAATTTTATTTGAGAAAAAAGTTTAGGTCGTCCCTAAATATGTCAAGAGCATGGCAATGCTTTCACGCGGAGGTCTGGAGCCGCAGTATGTGTCTCAAACAGGTCTCACCATAATACGCCTTAACTTTCTTTTTCTTGCTTTGGAATACGCATGGTCCGAAAATGGTAACGCCCAGGGCAAAGTCAAGTATCTGCCTTTACTCCTGGAGCGCAATAGCCTGAGATTTGTAAGCCCAGCACTCGCGCGTATGAATTGCAAGCATCCACAAAAGCAGATGGTGAGTTACATACTCACGCTCACACAATAGTCGCAAGCATACACAAGAGCAGGCACCACAGGGCACCATAGGGCATCTTGCCAACATCATTAGGGAGTTTACTTGCACAGGAGCGCCCACTCTCTCATACACAGAAACGGTACAAGGTCGAGCTAACCAAAACCTGTACACTAATGACGCGTATGTGACTACTTTTGAAAATCCCTCTGTCAAGGGTGTCATACATATACCGGATGTACATGCATGTTATTGTGTTGCAGCTAATTCTTCACATAAAGTTGCTATACACGAGGAGGCCTCACACATTCTGCCCTTGTGTTGTTTTCAGTGATATTATGTGTTATCATAATCGTTATTATCAGTGATATTCTCAGTGTTATTATCAGGTTGTAGTCCAGTTTTGAGGATTGCACGTATTTGTGTGCACTGGCCTACGTACTACAGTTTACGCATCCCACACATCATGGCACTCCATGGGTCATCTCAATATCTCAATCATTCAATACAAACCCAACAGTCTGCACAAATCTTTGCACAAGGTTGACACATTCCAAACATCACATGATACATGGCACTGCTCGATACATGGGCCATCTCAATATCTCAATGAATCAATACAAACCCAAGAGTCTGCACGAATCTTTGCACAAGGTCTACACATTCCAAACATCATGTGATACATGGCACTGCTCGATACATGGGCCATCTCAATATCTCAATCAATCAATACAAACCCAAGAGTCTGCACGAATCTTTGCACAAGGTCTACACATTCCAAACATCATGTGATACATGGCACTGCTTGATACATGGCACTGCTCGAGCCATCACATGCACAAGCCTTGCAGTCTACATGCAATTTGCGAGGCGCTCACCAACTCAATTGCATGTGAGCACGGTTGAAAAATAAACGCTCTCACCTCTCTAACAGCTTTAAGCCATGCATTTTCAATCAGCCACTCACAACAATACGCACAGGGACCTTCATCCAACAGGGCACACGACAATTCACACTCAGCAGGGTGCATTCCAGGTATGCAGAGGTCTGACCAATTCGTTCATGGGACAAAGCGTCAGGAAAAAGCAAGGTGGGGCAAGAGAAAGCAGTCGTACCAACAGGGTGCGTTGCGAATCTACAAAAGCCTCACCATTTCGTTCATGGGGACGATCAGGGCCCCCAGCAGTCCTCCCGCAACGCCCATCAATGCAAAAATGAGCAATTCCCTGTGCAGCGCATAGAAGCACATAACAAGATCATGCGTGGGATGAGAGAGCATTTGCTTGTGCAGTGCACCAAAGCACATCGCAGTGATTATGTGTGAGTGTGAGTGTATATGTGTGTGAGAGCACACAGCAAGAGTGAACCTGTGAGTGTGCCTAGCAATGAGCGTACAGCATCTCTCAACGCACAGGGAAAGAGTTGAAATAACCAACGTAGTAGACAAGACATTCATTCTGTTACTGAGAGTGCGTGGGTGCGAGTGCGCGAGTATGGAGATGCGTGATGGAGATGCGTGATGAGATGCGAGGGGAGTGCGTGAGTGTGAGTGTTTGAGTATGGAGATGCATGTTTTAAGTAGGTTCAATTGAGGGTCTTGCACAGCGCAAATTCCTTTCTTCTCTTTTTGTTGGTGAAGATTGCAGCTGCGCGTAAGTCAGGCTTGCAGGCAAGCATCTCCTCAACATTTAGCCAAGAAAGCCTGTACCTCAATATCCTCAAAATGCAACCTTTTTGAAAGGAAACTTTATTATTATTAGTCTAAAAAGTCGAAACACAGGGAACAGTAGCGCTAAATACCTTTGTGTGGGTTGCCTACCTACCTAAACACCTTTGCGTGGGTTGCCTACCTAAACACTTTTGTGTGGGTTGCCTACCTACCTATACGCCTTTGTGTGGGTTGCTTGCCTGAATACCTTTGTGTGGGTTGCCTACCTACCTGAATACCTTTGTGTGGGTTGCCTGCCTACCTAAACACCTTTGTATGGGTTGCTGACCTACCTAGACACCTTTGTGTGGGTTGCCTACCTACCTAAACACCTTTGTGTGGATTGGGTGTGCAAGAAGTATTAGGCCGGCAGGTCTACACTTAGGGTTACGGCAAGTACCATCCAACCACGCACCAAGGTGTGTAGTAAAAAATGGCATGTGAGTTAATGGACCCTCCTTTGACACCAAAGTCCAGAGGGTTTCCAAAGTGTGAGGTCCACAAATTCCCTGGGCGCAGCAGCAATGGTTGCGTGATGACGTGTGTGTGTGTGTGTGTGTGTGTGTGTGTGTGTGTGTGTGTGTGTAAGTGTGTGTGAGTGTGTGTGTGTCTGTGTATGTGTATGTGTATGTGTGTGTGTGTGTGTGTGTAAGTGTGTGTGTGTAAGCGTAACTAAGTGTGCGTGTGCGCGTGTGTGGTGTGAATGTGTGTGAGAGTGTCTGCACATGCGTATGAGTGTGATTGCACCTGTACAGCACAGCCTCAAAGCCATTGACACGGCAGGTGTGTGTACACGTGTGAGTGATTGTGCAAGTGAAATCTAGCAAATGAGTTTCTGACTTAGGCAAGAATAAGATCGAGGAAAATAGAAAGGGACCCTGATGGTCTCCAAAGTGTTATATCCATTTTTTGCTTGTCTCTCATATTTTATTGACACATACAGACATGTGCCCTAGCACACAAAACTGCGGTTGGCTGGGACACACACACACACACACACACACACACACACACAAACACACACACACACACACACAAACGAGGCATAACACTTTAGGCAGGGAAAGCTCCCAGTTCACCATATTTGTAACTGATGGTCCAGACCAACCCTACATAAAACAAAAGGACGCACACACACATACGAAGAGATACACACACACACTCATACACACGCAAACACACACGCACCTGGGTCAACGTCTGTGCCCATCCACACTAACGTGGTGTACAGGGCAATGCCTGCCGCCACTGCAGCATGCCAGAGCATGTTAAGGCTGTAGAAGCTGGACACCTGCTCAATTGCAAACACCACCCCTCCAATGGGCGCGCCAAATGCTGCATGTGTAGGCAAGTGCGTCTGTTTGTGTGCACGTGTGTTTGTTTGTGTGTTTGCATGTACACAGGAACCAGGGAGCACGCTGAGTGAGCGAAATAAAGGTAAAGCTGTCTTTTGCGATGGGCATTTAGTGGGCAAGTGGTAGTTAAAGTTTGAGCTAATAACTGCATCCTTGCAGCAGCAGAAGCAGCAGCAGCAGCAGCAGCAGAAGCAAAAACTTGAGCACATACACAGAAGCAGACACATACATACGCGCGTGCAAGTACACACTCACTCACATATACAGGCACACACATACACGTGCACACATACAAACACACACAGACGCACACACACGCACGCACACACACACACACACAGATGCATACACATGCGCATGCGCACACACAAACACAAACCTGTAGCAATGCCCGCGGCGCAGCCCACAGCCACGTAATCCCGGTGCTCTATGGGCTGGCGGAAGTACGAGCTCAGCCTTCTTCTCAACCTGGCCCGTACCTTCCCCCCTGTCCACCTACACTCACGTCACGTTTGAGCTACAGTTGTCACGACAGTCAGACCAAGTCGTGCCAGGGGTGTTTAGATAATGGATTCAGAGGCAATGCGCTTGCGCAGGGGTGAACATTACAGGCGCACTAGTGTGGCGGTCACAGATAACGAAACAGGTACAGGTCAAGGCTTTTTTCTTCCTGTCGACGCGACATCGCCGCCTTGCAAATGTCGATCATTTATACGGCTTCCTTTTTGTGGAGCCGCTGCACAGCTTTTTTCATTATTATTTTATTGCATACAGAAAGTTATGACGAAGAAGGCTCTTAGCCACTGTCCAGGACACGGCCAAAAGGGCCACCGTTTTCCGCAGAAAGTGCTGTATAAATATGCAGCTGAAAGTCTTTCAAATTGTGTTGTGGCGTGCTTTAAGACATAAGTAAAGACTATCAGACGAAACCAGATTTTGCTGCACTTGATTTATTCTCTGCTGCCTGTAGCCGCTGAAAAGCAGGCCCAAAACCGACAACCCTCGAATAAGCAAATCATGCTTGCACCATGGAACAAAGGAGATGTGCGCACCTGGTGACTCTTTTTTGGCGATCCTCATTTGCAAAGAACAAAAGCGGCCTGTGCACCTGATGACGTTCTTGCTCAGTAGAGCACGCTCGCAAAGGACAAAGACACGCGCACCTGATGACACTCTTAGGCATGCGCACCTGGCGACGTTTTTGCTCAGTAATGCACGCTCGCAAAGGGCAAAGACACAGGCATGCGCACCTGATGACACTCTCGCTCCCCATGTTGGCAAGCCCTCCCCCCAGAATGGCTCCGATATGGATGTACGGCCCCTGCAACCATGCACAACGGCGTAAAGCATTTCGAAAAGTACTTTGGCATTGGTCCTTCCTGATCTCAATACAGGCATTACTCGGTACATTACGCAATATCTGACACTAGCATAATACATAGGGTTGGCCAGAACCGTATATATACATTGTATGACCGTATACCTTATGGTGATTTCCCTGCCAAAATTACCGTATATGCACCGTACATATATCTGGCCACTTCTAATAATACATTATATTCCTTAAAACTCTACTCAAGTGCAGAACATGAAAATGCGTATAACGGAATGTTCCAAAGGCAATATTCTTTTGAATTCAGGTAAAGACTCACACTCACAGGGAGAGACATTTGTTCTTAGGAAGCACGTCCAAAGCCTCCAGCCCATGGTATTCTAAGGCAACAAAACACACACATTCTCATTTTGGAATCTATGCAACGACCTTGTTATTGGATGTTTGCCACCGCATGGCTGTCCTCAATTTCCACACACCCACCTCTTTGCCTGCTACCAGCCCGGAGGCGATTGCAAAGGACACGCCAAACGACTTTGCAATTAAGGTCCGGATGGAGAGCAGGTTCTTTATATGAATGCCATTAAGGTAGGCACGGATGTCTGAAATGCCACTGCAGGGTGGGTAAGGGGGAGGGG